>CEWJ01018318.1_pt1 | contig 12343 bp, 10 predicted proteins | sample 350291 | NCBI WGS metagenome assembly CEWJ01 (sample SAMEA2622923, study PRJEB7988) | marine metagenome | isolation source: saline water (ENVO:00002010), including | reverse complement strand
GACTTCACAGCAAACGTTGCACTTAAAACAGTCAATAAAAAAGTTTTAGAAAGTTTGATTATGTCAGGCGCAATGGATTCTTTGGATGGCAATAGAGCGCAAAAATTTAATGAGATTGAGGTTGCCCTTAAATATGGACAAAGTGAGCAAGATGCAAAATCAAAAAATCAGGTTGATTTGTTTGGTGGAGCAGAAGGATCTACATCTAATCAATCAATGGTTCCTACGTTAAGTAATTTAGAAGAGTGGCCCGAAAGTAAAATGCTCGAAAATGAAAAAGAGGTTTTGGGGATGTATATTTCAGGTCACCCCTTATTAAAATATGCAGATGATCTTGAAGAGCATTCCAATTTTGATTTTACTGAAAAGTTAAACCCAAGAAGTCAAAACAAAGTACGAATTGGTGGCGCAATTACAGATCTTAAATTACACTTTGATAAAAAGAATAATCAGATGGCTTTTTTCAAATTAGATTGCCTAGGTGGACAAGCAGAAATACTAGCATTCAGTAGTGTTTTTTCTAGATACAAAGATCTGGTTAAAAATGATAATGTTGTTTTTGTTAAGGGCAAGCAAACCGACGAAACAGATTTTTCAGATTTAAAGCTAATAGCAGAAGAGATCGTTACTGTAGAAAAAGCAAAAGAGATTTACTCAAAGAATATTAATATCAGGATTGATTTAAATAATGCTAATCTAGACATAGTTAAAATTTCGAAACTTGCGAAAGAGCACAAAGGTAAATGTGGGTTAATGTTCCACATGACAGGACAAAATGGAAGAATGCAACGAATACTAGCTCATAATATCAAGGTTTCTTCAGGCAAATCCTTTTTAAATGAAGTTCGAGATATTTGCGGTAAAAAGAATGTGTGGATTTCCGAATAAAAAATACTAATATTATCACATGAAGAGAAAAATAAGAATTTTGATGGCAAAGCCAGGTCTAGATGGACATGATAGGGGCATTAAAGTCTTGGCCTCTGCTTATAGAGATGCTGGTATGGAGGTAATATATCTTGGATTAAGACAAACACCTGAAATGATTGTCGCATCCGCACTTCAAGAGGACGTCGATGTAATTGCTCTTTCTAGTCTTAATAATGCTCATATGACAATATTCCCAAATGTAATGAAAATAATGAAGGAAAAAGGATTAGATGACGTTTTATTGGTTGGAGGTGGAATAATACCAAAAAAAGACATGGAAGAATTAGAGGGTCTTGGTATGGGTAAATTATTTGGACCTGGAACTCCAGTTGAAGAAACATTAAATTACATTACAAATTGGGTTCAAAAAAATAGAAGATAAATGGATATAAACAACCAAACCGAACTAGAGTTATATTTTGCAGATCACTTTGACACTGTTCTCTTCCCTGTGCTTGCTGATTTATATCAAAGCAAAGCAGATTACGCCAGAGCAAAAAGAGTTTGCGAAATAGGACTGGAACATCACCCTGAATCTATTGACGGACAATTTATCTTATCTCAGGCTGAAATGGCGCTTGGAAATTTAACAGCTGCTGAAAAACTTCTGAAGAGAGTATTAGATAAAGTACCATCTCACCAACCAGCAGCAGCAGCGCTCCCAGTTGTTCAAGAACAGCTTGGTAGATCCAAGAATACTTTAACTGACAGCTGGAAACATGCAAAAGATGTTGATCCTAGTAACGAGTTTGCAAATGATTTTTTATCTACAAAGCCATCAAAAAAGAAAAAAAAGAAAGAAGCAATTCCTGCAGATATCATGATTGAAAAAGCTTCAATAAGCCCGCGACTTGCTACCTTTACATTAGTGCATGTATTGAAAGGTCAAGAGCTCTATCAAAGAGCGTTGGACGTTCTTGATATTCTTGAACAAAAAGGTGAAAATAAAAAACAGATTGAAGCCGAAAGGCGATCCATTCAGTCCCTCATATAATACATATTGAAATATCAACCCATGGATGTTGAAAAAGGGATTAAACACTTAAGTAAGTCTGACAAAAGTCTTGCGAAAATTATTAAAGAATTCCCAAAACCTAAGATAAGTAAATCAAAATTATATTTTCAATCGTTGATTAAATATATAATTTATCAGCAGCTAAGTACAAAATCTGCTTTCGCAATTCATGGTCGATTTAAAAAGTTGTTTGCTTCTAAGAAAATAAACCCAAATGACATAATATCAATTCCAAATGAAAAATTAAAAACTATAGGTTTATCTAAACAAAAAATTGAATATATTAATATTCTTGCAAAAGAATGGTCTAGTATAGGTAAGAAATTTGATGATATTGATTTATTAGATGACAATAAAATAGGAAGGCAATTAATGAACGTTAAGGGAATAGGACAGTGGACGGTTGATATGTTTCTTATTTTTTCGCTAGCGCGCCCTGACGTATTGCCTACAGGCGATCTCGTTATTAAAAAAGGGTATGCAAAACTTTATGACATGAAAAAACTTCCTAGCGAGGACGAGATGATAAAGGTGGCAGAAAAATGGAAGCCTTATCGCACACTAGCGTGTTTATATCTATGGGATATGATAGACGGGCCTTTTGAATGGTAATAATTTTTAAAACAATATTTTTATTCGTTTTTACTATTTTAGTCGTAGGGAATAATCATGAAGTAAATTCAATTTTTGATAAAAAGAAAAATTTATCCAATGAATATGAAAAATATGATGTAACAATATATCGAGATACGTGGGGTGTGCCCCACATTTTCGGAAATAAAGATGAAGATACTGCATATGGCCTTGGCTATGCACACGCAGAAGATGATTTTAAAACAATTCAAGATGTTCTGATAGCTGCTAGAGGGAATCTTGCTAAGTATTACGGAAAGTCCGCGGCTCCTAACGACTATATGGTTCAATTGCTGAGTATCTGGGATGTTGTTGATAAGAATTATCAAAATGGTTTATCCAATGAAGTAATCAAAATCAGTGAAGCTTACGCAGATGGTATCAATCATTATGTATCCCTTTATCCTGAAAAGGCATTTAAGGGTGTTTTCCCAGTTCGGGGAAAAGATATTGTGGCAGGCTTTATACATCGTATGCCTCTAATGTTTGGTCTAGATGGTGTTCTAGGCGATATAGTATCCAATAATTATCCAAAAAATAATAAAAAAATCACAACATCGAGCTCTAGTTTATTTAACAATAGAATGCTAGGTTCAAATGTTATTGCAATTTCACCAGAGAGATCAGAAGACAAACATACTAGAATTTTGATTAATTCTCATCAACCGTGGTCTGGTCCAGTAGCGTGGTATGAAGCTCATTTAAATAGCAATCAAGGTTGGAATATGGTTGGAGGTCTTTTTCCTGGATCGCCAGTTATTTTAGTAGGTCATAATGAAAATATTGGATGGAGCCATACAGTCAACAGTCCAGATTTAATTGATGTTTATGAACTAACTCTAAACCCAAATAATTCAAATCAATATTTATTTAATGGAAAGTATGAGAATTTTGAAATCTCAGTAGCAAAAATAAAGATAAAAATCTGGGGACCAATTAAGTGGACATTCAAAAGAAAAGTATACAGATCTAAACACGGTCCAGTTATTAGCAATGATCACGGAACCTTTGCAATTAGATATTCTGGTTATAATGAATTTCGATATTTGGAACAATGGTTTAAAATGAACAAGTCGAAAAACTTTGAAGATTTTGAAAGCGCGTTAAAGCTTATGGCGATTCCAATGTTCAATACGATTTACGCGGACAAAGAAGGAAATATCTTTTATTTATACAACGCACTATTTCCAAAAAGAAAAAAAGAATATAGTTGGAAGGGAGCTCCGCTTGAAGGAAATACTTCAGATAATCTATGGAATGAATATTATCCTTACGAATATTTACCTAAAGTTTTAAACCCTAAATCTGGGTTTTTACAAAATTGCAATAGCTCACCATTTTTAGCCACGATAGGAAACGAAAACCCTGACGAAAGTCTATATCATAGCAATCTTGGGATCGAGAGATTTCAAACTAACCGCGCACTTAGAGCTCATGAGATTTATGGAAAGGATGTCTCAATAAATAAAAAGGAGTTTTATGACTACAAGTATGATACACGGTATTCTGATAAATCCGTTTTAGTAACAAATCTCTTAAGATTTTTAAGTGAAGCCAAAAGTCAAGACCAAGACGTGATGGCTGCTTTAAAGATCCTTAACGACTGGAACTACCAAACTGATAGTCTAGCAGTAGGAGTGCATTACGCCCTCGATGCAATAAAACCTGTTTATAATCCAGCTGATTATATTTATGATTATGAGCTTATTATGAAGCGATTGAAAGAGAGCGTTAAAAAAACAAAAGAATACTTTAAAAGACTTGATGTCAAGTGGGGAAATATTCAAAGACTTCAGCGTGGAAATAAAAATTTAGCCTTAAGCGGTGGGCCAGATATCTTTAGAGCAATCTATACGAAAAAATCTAAAGGCCAAAGAAAGGCTATCGCGGGAGATTGCTATTTTCAAATTGTAGAATGGGATACTTTGGGAAAAGTAAGATCACAAAGCATCCATCAGTATGGATCAGCAACGATTGATTCAAACTCAGTTCACTACAATGACCAGGCATTATTATTTTCAACCAATAAAATGAAACCAGTTTGGATGAGCTTAAAAGATATTAAATTAAACCTAATTAAATCGTATTCACCTGGCGGTGAAAAAGGCATTAAGGAGAAATTATGAAAAATTTTCTATTATTTTTTATCAGCCTTTCATTTGTATTTGCAGATAAGCCCATAACTGCTAAAGACATCATCAACTTAGAGCGTATTGCTCAACCTGTCATCAATATTGGGGGCACAAGGATTGCATACGTTAAGATTGTTCCTCCACCAAAAGATTCTAACAGTAGAAGTACATTTAAAGAAATTTGGGTAACAGATGTAGATGGATTGAATCAACGAAAATTTACTTCAATTCCTAACAACAGCTGGGCTCCACAATGGACTCCTAATGGGAACCTTTCATTTTTATCATTAAGAAAAACTCATCACAAGTCAACTCAGATATACACTATTCCAACAGATGGGGGCGAAGCCTTTCCATTGACAAACCATGATAATGGGATTGGTTCATATAAGTGGTCTCCAAATGGAAGATGGATAGCATTCACCTCAAAAGACGATGAAAGTCCATCAGTAAAAAAGAGGAAAAAAGATGGATATGATATGATTGTGATGGGCAAAAAGCAGCTCTTTAATAGATTATGGATTTACGATTTAGAGACCAAAACGCACGAAACAATATTTAGACAAGACCTTAATGTGTCATCGTTTGAGTGGTCGGAGGACAGTAAATTCATCATTTTTCAGGCCGCTGAAGAAGTAAATGTTGATATTGAGTATTTAGAGAGTTCAATTTACAGCGTAAAAGCGCCAAGTGGTAACCCAAGAAAAATTGCAGAAACCCCAGGAAAGCTTTCAAGTATGTCAATATCTCCAAATACTGAACAATTAGCGTATTTAGGCGCTACATCGCAAAACGATCCGCTGGCTCAGAGTATCTTTGTTCACAATATTAAAAATGGTAAATCCAAATTAATTACTCCTGGATTCAAAGAGTCTTTTGTCGATGTTGAATGGATAGACGATCAAACAGTTATTGGTTTGTCACAAAGGGGAACTAAAACTGTCCTTTCGACAATTTTTTTAGCAAACAACCTGCCTGAAGACGTTTTTAATCAAAATGACGTTTTAGCTCCTGATGAGATTATATCAACTTTTTCATTTCACAGGTATACAAAGCAACTTGTTATCACGGCAAATAGTCGTAAAAATCCAAGTGAATTATATGTTGGGCTCTACAATTCAAAGAAAATGAAAAGAATAACATTCTCAAATCCAGCTTTATCAAACATCCAGCTTTCAAAGCAGGAATCAATATCATGGAAAGCAAGAGATGGCAAAACTATTGAAGGGGTTTTAACGTACCCTTTGGTATATCGAAGCGGGAAAAGATATCCTTTGATTCTTCAAATACACGGAGGACCCGAAGGTGTAAGTCAAGATGGATGGAACACGAGGCCTACATATCCGATACAGCTATTATCTTCCAATGGATATTTTGTTCTTGAGCCAAACTACCGTGGTAGCGCTGGTAGAGGTGTTGAATTTTCCAAATCAGATCATGATGACCTGGGTGGCGAGGAGTTCATAGATGTTTTGCAGGGAATAGATCACTTAATTAAAAAGGGATTTGTAGATGAAAACCAAGTCGGAACTGGAGGATGGTCTTATGGAGGTTATTTTTCTGCTTTAGCAGCAACAAAGTACTCTTCTAGATTTAAAGCTTCGATGGTTGGGGCAGGATTAACAAATATGATAAGTTTTATCGGCACAACAGACATACCATATGAAATGTCAATAGTTCATTGGAATCAATGGTGGTTTGACAATCAACAATTACATTGGGATAGATCACCACTATCTCATATAAACAAAGCAAAAACACCTACGCTTATCATTCATGGAATGCGCGACAAGAGAGTTCATCCGGAACAAGGAATGGAGTTATGGCAGGCATTAAAAATTAAAAACGTAGAAACAGAATTTGTCTTATATCCCAGAGAACCTCATGGCTTGATTGAACGACCACATCAGTTGGATTATATGAATAGATTAGTAGATTGGTACAAAAAATATGTTAAATAAAATCACGCTATATATATTTACAGTTTTAGTTGCTTTCTCTGATGCAAGAGGTCAAGAAAAGGACGTTACAGAAATCATTCTTGAAGGCTCTGCAAAAGATAAAACACTAGAAATGTCAGGATTAACATGGTACAAAGACAAGTTAATACTTCTACCTCAATACATTGATTATGATGACCCAGCATTTTATTCTATTTCAAAATCTCGCATAAACAAATGGCTAAACGAAGAATTAAAAAAACCAATCATACCTCAGAAAATCAAACTAACATTACCAGACTACAGAAAAAGCATAAAAGGATATCAAGGTTTTGAAGCTATATGCTTTGATGGTAGAAATGTGTATCTAGTGATTGAATCAAAAGACAGCGACGTCATGAAAAGTTATATTGTCATGGGTGTAATCAACAGGGACAATTCATTGATTGAAATAAACAATGATTCATTAACTGAAATTCCTGTACCTGTAAATATAAAAAACATGGGTTTTGAAAGTTTAATAAAGCACAGAAATCAAATTCTTGCGATTTTTGAAGCCAATGGAAAGAATATTTATCCTGATCCAAAAATTGTTTCATTTGATAGATCTTTAAAAAACTCAAAACTGTTAACATTTGAAAATTTAGAGTATCGGTTGACTGACGCTACAAGAGTTGATAATAAAAGCAGATTTTGGGCGCTTAATTTTTATTGGCCTGGCGAGAAAAAAAGATTAAATCCTGCTTTTGATGAGGTTTTAGAAAAAACTGACGAAGGGGACACGCACAAAATGTATGATCATGTTGAAAGGTTGGTTGAATATAAAATATACAAAAATAAAGTAGAGAGAACTCAGACCGATCCCATTCAATTTGTCATAAATAAAGAATCTAGAAATTGGGAGGGTGTGGTCCGATTTGATAAGAAAGGTTTCATTGTAGTGGTTGATGAATATCCAAGAACGATTTTAGCATTTGTTGAAAACAAACTAAAATAGTTTTCGTATATCACCCTCCCATCCTAGAGCTAAAGTTAATGATGAGGCATCCGTCTGTTTTTGAATTAGGAAATCCTCTACTTCCAGATTTAAGTTAACATATAACTCTTCATTTATTGGGAATATAATTTCAAAAATATACTGATTTCTGGATAGATTGCTTTCTACAACTTCACTTATTTGTTGAAAATGTTCAAATTCTAATTTGCTTGAAAACCATCGTGTTTCATGATCCCAAAAAATACCACCTTTCAAATATGACGTTTTTCTCGTAGCGTTTAGATAGTCTGACATATCAAAACCATGACCAATTTCAATATTAACTAGTCCACTTTTGTATTGATTTGCAAAATATCCAAATCCTTGATTGTAGTGATATTGCAGATTCATATCTACGCGAGTATTCTTTCTTACTGAAGTAATAGTATATCTATAAAACTTAGAATTAGAGCCATACTTATCACTGGACTTATATCTTAAATAAAGAAAGGATTGATTCTGAATTCCATATGCAAATAGCCTAAGATCTCTGTAAGATGTTTCAGTTTTTCTATTTAATCGGAAGAAGCCAAATGCCCCAGTGGTGGAATCTACGCTAACAGATCCGATCCGACTGTACTGCTTCCACTTTGTTGAGTCCGACTGGGCATATAAACATGATATTAAAATAATAGCGGTATACCTTAGAGCATTCATTGTTTAATTTTTTTACCATTCTCCATAAGCTTTATTGAAGCTATCGTAAATATTATTGTCATAAGAAATGCAATTAAAAAACTATGCAATGGATTCGAATCAGAAATACCTAAAATTGTGTAACGAAGTCCATTAATCATATAATATATTGGATTAAACATGCTGAGAGTTTGTGCCCATTCTGGGAGCATTTTTATCGAATAAAAAATCCCCCCTAAAAAACTAAGAGGCGTTAAAATGAAGTTCTGCATTGTTGCTAATTGATCCCAGCTTTCGGATAGTTGTCCTAAAAGTAAGCCTATACTTGAGAATGCCCATGATACGATAAAAATAAATGCTACTGTTTGAAGTGGATTTTCCACACTCATTCCACCAACCAAAATACCAACCACCATAATGAGAATTCCATTAATCGTTCCTCGCACCATACCACCAATAATATATGCCATTGAAATTTCAAAACTGGAGAGAGGTGCTTGTAGAATATCTGGTAGTTGTCCAAGTAATTTCATTTGAAGCATGGAAGATGAAGAGTTTGAAGTGGCATTCGTTAGCGCATTCATCATAATTAGTCCAGGTAAAATAAAAAGTGTATATGGAACTCCATCAATATTATCTATTCGCTTTTCTAGGGTAAAGCCAAAAATTAAAATATAAAGTATAGAGGAAATAAGACCAGGTATTATCGTTTGTCGCCAAACAGAAAAAAATCTTCCAACCTCTCTAACTGTAAGCGTTTTAAAACCAACCCAGTTCATTTATTAATTCCTTTACCTGTAAGGTTTAAGAATACATCTTCTAGCGATGACTTATCAGTTTCGATTCGCTGAATATGTGCGCCTGATTCACTTAAAATCCTAATAATCTTTGGCATGTCACCTTCTGGGTCTTTAGTAGAAACATGAATTCTCTTATCTTCGTTGGTATAAGTATAGTCTCCCATAATATTTTTTAGTCCTTGAAATGATTCAGAAAGAAAAATTGTAATACCGGACATAGAGTCTTTACCTATTAACTCTTTTGGCGAACCTTCTGTTATTACTTTTCCTGAATCAATGATCGCGACTTTATCACAAAGCATCTCGGCCTCCTCAATATAATGCGTTGTCAGAAGAATGGTTTTACCTTCATCATGTAGCTCTGAAAAAAATCTCCAAAGTTCGTGTCTTAACTCAACATCAACGCCAGCTGTGGGTTCGTCAAGTATTAAAATTTTTGGATCATGGACGAGTGCTTTTGCTATTTGGAATCTGCGTTTCATACCTCCTGAAAGTTGACGGATTCTAGCATTACGTTTCTCTTTTAGACCCAATCTTTCAAGAAGGCTCTCAACTTGGTTCATTGCATCCGCGCTTTTAATGCCGTAGTAACCCGCTTGGAATAAAAGTAACTTATCCAATGGAAAAAACCAATCTTGAGTAAATTCTTGAGCTGAGATGCCAACCTGTTTACGTGTGAATCTAAAATCACTCTCTGTGTCAGCACCAAAGATTTCAGTTTCCCCACCGTCCTTTCTCACCAGACCAGTGAGGATATTTATTGTAGTTGTTTTACCTGCCCCATTCGGACCCAAAAGCCCATAAAACTCGCCTTCAGCAATACTAATATCAACACCTTTAAGCGCAGTTGTTCCAGAGTAGCTTTTCGTTAAATTTTTTATTGTTATTGCATCCATAGAATTAAAGCAACCTATCTTTACTCAATTATAGTATAATTTTGAATTGTAAAAATACGACGATTTATTTGCCAACCATTTCCAAAAATTTAAGTTCGTCAATTATTTTGATATTAAGATCTTGGGCTTTTTTTAATTTGGATCCGCTAGAATTTCCAGCAACAAGAAAATCGGTATTTTTACTAACTGATGAGCTAAGGTGGCCACCATGAGATTCGACATAATTTTTTGCCTCCGATCTTTTTATTGTTTTTAACGTACCAGTAAAAACAAAACTAAGGCCAGAAAGATTTTGGCTTTCTAATTTTTTTTGATAAAAACTTACTCCATACCTAAAGCACTCATTGACCATATTAAGATTAGTTTCATTTGACCAAAAATTAACGATAGCTTCAGCTACTATTGGACCTACCTCATTTATTTCTTCAAGTTCTTCAATCGACGCTTTTTGAAATTTTCCAATATCCGATTCAAATTTTTCTTCAAGCACCTTTGATAAATGTGCTCCTACATTTCTTATTCCTAATGCATAGATAAATTTTGAAAATGTAGTTTTTTTAGAATCATTAATTGCGCTTATAACATTTTGAGCTGATTTTTCTGCCATTCTATCTAGAGATTCTAAATCGTCAAAATTTAATTTGAAAACGTCATCAAAAGTTTTGAGTAAATTTTTGTCGACCAATTGATCCACAAGCTTGTCACCAAAACCTTCAATATCTAAACCACCTTTTGAAATAAAATGTTTAATTCGTCCTTTTGTTTGAGCTGGACATAACGGATTATTACACCTTGTGACCGATTCATCTTTTGGCCTTTTCACTTCTTTGCCGCATACCGGACACTCACTTGGTAGTATATATTTCGTTGTACCGCTAGGTCTTTTGTTTGCTATGATTTTTACCACTTCTGGAATAACATCCCCAGCTCTTTGCACTAAAACCGTGTCACCTATTCGTACATCTTTTCGATCAATTTCATCTTGGTTGTGCAGTGTTGCGTTGGTTACGATAACCCCTCCAACGCTAACCGGCTTTAACTTTGCAACAGGTGTTACTGCACCAGTTCTTCCGATAGATGCAATAATATCAACCACTACACTAGTAACTTGTTCAGCTTTAAATTTTCCCGCGATAGCCCATCGTGGAGATCTGCTTCGAAGACCAAGAATTTCACGTTGTTTAATATTATTAACTTTGAAAACTGTTCCATCTATTTCATAGGGAAGCGCGCTTCTTTTTTCCTCAAGTTTTTTGTGATAGGATATTATACCTTCTAAATTTTTAACCAATTTGATTTCACGATTCACTGGGAACCCCCAATCGGTTAAAGTTGATAAAAAATCAATATGGTTGTCAAACTTTCTTCCATTTATCTTTCCGGGTTCATAGCAATAGATTGAAAGGGGTCTGCTTGCTGTAATAGAAGAGTCTAATTGTCTTAAGCTTCCAGCTGCAGCGTTTCTTGGATTAGCAAAAATAGGTAACTCATTTTTTAATCGATTATCATTGAATATTTTAAACTTATCTTTTTCCATAAATACCTCACCTCGTACCTCAAGTAATTCTGGTGCGGAAAATTTTTCTGTTCGGATAGAAAGTGGAATCGCCTTAATGGTTTTTAGATTTTGAGTAATATTTTCACCCTTGATTCCATCGCCACGGGTAAGTCCATATGTAAATAAACCATTTTCATAAACAAGCTCAACCCCAATTCCGTCAAGTTTAGGCTCTGCGATAAAATCAATATCAAGGTCAGTTTGAAGCCCGCGCTTTGTTCTTTCGTAGTATTGAAATAATTCTTCTGAATTCATTGCATTTTCTAATGACAGCATTGGTATGGAATGATCCACGGAATCAAATGCGTCCAAAGGAGATGCACCTACTCGCTGAGTTGGTGAATCTTGTGTTATCAGATCTGGATATTTTTTTTCTAAATCTTGAAGCTTACGCATCAAGTTGTCGTATTCGTAATCCGATATAATCGGATTGTCTAAGATATAGTATTGATAGTTGTGATTATTGATTTGTTTTCTAAGCTCACTGATCGAATCTTTTTTATTTGTCAAGATTTTCCCTCCGCCCTCTCTTTATAGTACTTGATTGGATCAACAAGGTCTTTAGTGATGGGAATCAAAAGGCCTGAGCTGTCAACGGGGGTTGCGTATATCTGTCCCGATTTTAATTCAACGGTAAAAAAATATGTTATGTATTTTGCAGGGTTTTCTTTGGGGTTGTAACGATATATAAATCGTTCTTTATCAAGAGAGAAAGAAATTTCACGGTATCTTGGTTGAGAGTCTGTTCGAAAAAATAGGCTAGCTTC
>CEWJ01045248.1_pt1 | contig 12400 bp, 14 predicted proteins | sample 350291 | NCBI WGS metagenome assembly CEWJ01 (sample SAMEA2622923, study PRJEB7988) | marine metagenome | isolation source: saline water (ENVO:00002010), including | reverse complement strand
GTAGCATCAGCGGTCATTATACAGACCGCTGAGAAGTTGCAGCAGAATGCACAGACCACAGGTGACCAAACACAAGACCAGATGGCATCGAAAATTATGCCTCTGAGTATTGTTATTGACAATGCTGGCGACCTTAGAATGACTTACGAATTGGCTCCGGGCTCGGAATCGATTCAGTTTGCTGATATCGCCTGGTCAATAACCTGCACGGCCAATGATCCTGATGCTGGAAATTTGGGAGGGTCAGTTGGAGTGTCAGCAAACGCTGGTAATGGACCTGCATTAGCAGGGCAAGTTTATCAAGTGACCTTGGGAGTAAATGGCAACAACTGCCCACCAAATGCTAATCAAAACCACGTATTAACTATAGCAGCAGGAAACTCTGGATTTACCTATGAAGTATTATCATACGGTGCATCAACAACCTCCGGGACGGTGGTAGTGTGAAGACAGCCAGAGATAATCAAGAACAAGACACATGGGGAGCTATCGGTATCGGTGCTATGATTGTGTTTATCTCTTTGATACTTGTTGCTGCTGTAGCATCCGCAGTCATCATCCAAACTGCAGAAAAATTACAACAAAACGCACAGACTGCGGGTGATGATACCTCTGACGAATTATCTGGTAAACTTACAATCATGCAAGGGTTTGTCGATGCCAACGATGACTACGTGCTCTATGTACGACTAGCCGCTGGTAGCGATACCATCCCTGCCACCTCAATCTCTTGGCAATTATTCTGCGATGCAGGTAACGGTTATGAAGACAGCACTACGGGCGGCTTTGCGGCAGCAAATGTCCAACTACAATCAGTTTCCCAGTTTGGTGCAGGACAGGCAACGATGGCTATCCAAAATCCATACAAGATTTTGATTGCCGCCAACACTTGTGATGCAACACAAGTAGCACAATCTGCTGGACAAGAAGCGCAATTATTCATTCACGTTGAGAGTGGTGGTACAACTTTTGAGACACTTAGTGTCTCAAGTCCAGACACCGGCACTGCAGTTATCTGATGTTGCTTGCTGTTGAGAATTTCATTCTCGATGGCAAGGAGGTATACTGATGGCTTGGCCATTTAGTAATAACACAGGTAACATTCGAGATGCAGATGCAGAACTGAGCGAAGAGCGACTGAAAATTTTGTCAAATGTGGCAATCGAGCAGGTTCCCCTTCCGGAGGAAGGCGAGCTCAGCGAAGAGGATGCATGGACGATATCCCCAGGCCCGACTAGGGCGAAGTTGAACAGCATTGGTAGTGTACCCACAGTGTCACAAACTATGGCACCAGCACAGCCAACGCAGGTCAATGCCCAAGTCGATACATCAGGTCTAGAACGGTTGATTAGCAGCCGTCTAGATATGGTTGAGGACGTTCTTGGGCTGGTGGAAAAGCGAATCGAAGAGAGTATGCAGATTCATACTGTTGAGCACAAGGTCGACGAAGAAGGTAATCCAATCGTCGATCAACATGGCGCTATGGATGCGGAAATGAATGCTGGAGATACGATTATCACCGCAAGTGGAGAAGTAATCCCTGCTGCCGGTGTTGATCGTTTGATGGCTCATGATGAAGCCCCGTTGGTTGAGTTGTATGAAGCACAGGCTTTGGCGGCTAATCCATTCTTAGTGGCTCCGTCATCCGGTCCGACTACCCAAGCTAACAAAGTTGGGGCGCCGACAGTTGCAGCATTGTTACTAGACAATATGTCAGGTATGGCGGCGGTAAATTTTGTTCAGAAAGCAATAAATTCCGGCATGCTAAATCAGGATGAAGGTAATGCTGTTTTGGCAATCGTGCAACTAGCAACACCGGGTGAAGCAGAAGCGGCTTTAGAAGACCATCTACCACACCGTGAATTGCTGACGTTTTCAGCATTAGTGACATCTTGGAGACAGGTAAAACAACTCAGAGGAGAAGAATGAAATGGGTGCGTCGGTCGGTGTTGGTGGTCTAATTGTAGGCACGTCGATGTTGGTTGTATTAGCGTTAGCAGTAAATGCAATCGATCTTCGATTAGAATCTTCACTAGAAACCATCGAATCGGCCAATGAACCAATACCGGCCTTCACTATTGATAATGCCGACTTAGCATTAGGAGCAGTACTGAACCTACAAATTGACGATGGCGGAACCGGCTACGTTGATGGAACTTTAAGCGCTGCAAACGCAACAGGTTCTGGTTTTTCTGGAACATTTACTGTCGATGCAAACGGAACAATAATCTCTGCGGAAATCACCAGCCGCGGGGATTACTCGTCCGACCCAGATATTGTAATCGACGGCCCACAACCAACCGGCGCAAATGGTAGCATATCAGTTACCGGTAGAGTCACAGTAGTCTATGCTAACATAACCAACACAGGTTCAGTTATTGTTCCAGTTGATGAGGTTTGGCTGTTCCTCGATGGCAGTAATGCGGCGAATCTTGCAGACCTAGATCCCACAGCAGACTCGGACAACATCTATCCTAGTGACACAATTGGTGTTCAATGGCGCAATATTCCCAGTAACGTCTATCAGACACTGGCAATTTCGACAAATGGATTTAGCACAACTAAATCAGTAGCGTGAGGTATCAATATGGCAGACGGCGGGGCATCAACATTTATTTTCTTGGCCACTGCATTGTTAATTTCAGGAGCAGTATCTGCGGTATTAATCAGTCAATACGGCGACATAACTTCGGCTATGGAACAAGAACGCCGAGAGCAGGAGGCGGACTCTAAGACCTCGTTTGGATATGCTGGAGATTTATCTAATGTAGCATATGATAACGATCCCGCTAACCCAACGGAGACCATAACGTTCTATCTACAAAACACCGGCCAATACATCTTAGACGAAGACACCATTTTTGTCCAATTAGACGGACAAGCAGTTCAAGATTCAGATGTTTCAACAACGGTTTTACCCGGTGGGGGCGCGTGGAATCAAACTAACTTGCTTGAGGTGGTTTTGAGCGGAGCCTTTGGTTATGCAGATAACACAGATGTCAAGTTAACAATTCTAGCACAGTCTGTCTTTGTTTCTGGCTATCAAGGAGAAGCAACAGCATCAACGGAGGTGCGCCTCAATGAACTCTGATGACCCACTAAACTTCCCGCACAAACCGGTTGAGGATGGTTTTGCCTTTGATGTAGAGACCGATTCACTGGCAGATACTATGGGGTTGAGGCTGCCCAATCGTTCATTGTATGTCCTACAAGGAATAGTTGGTGCCGGTAAATCGCTGATTGCTCAGCGTTTAGTCCACGGTATGCTCGACAACGGAGTCAAAGTATTGGTCGTAACCACCGAATTAACCACTCGCGGCTGGATAGAGCAGATGGAATCAATTGGCTATGGGGTGACTGATGCGCTGCGTGAAGGACGTTTGATGATTTTCTCTCGCTTCGGCACAGTTGCTGAAGCGAGAGTCGATGTAGGATTACAGGAGGTGCTAGACAGTGAAGCAGTGGCAGAGGCAGATGTCGTTATTCTTGACTCAGCAAGTGCATTAATGCCCGATAACCTCGACGAACATCAGCGCTTTAGTCTGATGCAGAGGCTGAGAAAAATAACCTCAGAAGGGCGCTCTGTGATGCTGTGTGTTGACCCAGATGAAATGAATCACAAACTCTTACACAATTTACGTGCATCATCAGAAGTGGTTCTAGATCTTTCCACTGCGTTAATCGGCGGTGACCTAAAACGGAACATTATCGTGACCAGATTCCTTAGGGCAGCTGGACCAGTTCAAACCAGCGTTGGCTGGCGTGTTGAGCCAAGCATGGGCTTCATCGTGGATATTACAGCAGTTAGTTGAGAGGTGTTATCATGGCGGATGAATCGAGATTTGCAAAAGGCGACCTCAATAGCGTCATGGCTGCGTATCCTCACGTTGCTAATTGGGTTCGTGATTTTGAGTCGCGTTATGGTTCGAGGCCAATGTATTACGGTCCATTGGACCGTGATGCAAAAAAGACACGACCTTACAATCTTATTTATCTGGCGAAGGAACCAATTTTCATTCACATCTATGAGCCACCAGAGGACGACGAGGGTAATGGTGGTCAAATCTTGTGGTTTGGACTTGAGCCACAACTGACCGAAGAAGAAGAAAACATGCGCAGAGAGCTTGTAGAAACACTACTCCAGGAAGCACCAACTGCTCCTACTTTTACCACTGATGGAGAATTTGAGAATATCTTAACACAAATGATTGAGCGTTATTCGGTGCTTGAGAGTGAAGTGGGAGTGACTCCAAGACGCCAAGGGCGGCTTTGGGAAATGATTGGCATGGACGATAAACGCGTTATAGTATCACCCGAGCAACGCGAACGACTTCAATACATCATCATTAGGGATTTAATCAAGAATGGTCCACTCGAGCCACTACTCTCTGACGAAATGCTTGAAGATATTCACTCTGTAGGTTTGAAACATATTCACATGGACCACAAAGTGTTTGGTATGGTTACCTCCAACATTAGGTTTAGAGAACGAGAAATTCTTTCTCGCTATCTTAGGGCGATGTCGGAACGTATCGGTCGCCCAGTTTCAGACAATAAACCAATTATTGATGGGGCGCTACTAGACGGTTCACGTATCAATATCATATTCTCTGATGATGTATCTATGCTTGGTCCATCATTTACTATTCGTAAATTTGCCGAGGAAACAATTTCTATTATTCAACTTATCAAATGGGGAACGATTTCAACTCAAGTTGCTGCTTACATTTGGATATGCTTAGAATACGGTATGTCTGTATTAGTATCCGGTGAGACCGCGTCAGGTAAAACAACTACTTTGAATGCAATTCTACCATTTATCGACCACAATGTGAAAATATATTCTGCGGAAGATACGCCTGAGGTGAAAGTTCGTCACAAAATTTGGCAGCGGTTGGTAACTCGCGACTCAAAAAATGAGGAGTCCCGGGTTGAGATGTTTGACTTATTGAAAGCCGCTTTACGAAGTCGTCCACGTTACATCATAATCGGTGAAATTCGTGGTGTTGAAGGTGCGACAGCATTTCAAGCGATGCAGACAGGTCACCCGGTAATCGCAACTTTCCACGCCTCATCGATTGTCAAGATGATTCAAAGATTCACTGGTGACCCAATCAATGTTCCCATTCGGTTCTTTGATAACTTGAATTTCGCCATCTTCCAAGAAGTCGTTGAAGCACCAGGCGGCGGTATTGCTCGAAGGGTTACTGGTATAGACGAAGTTATTGGCTACAATAAGCACAGTGACGGTGTATTGACTCGTGGTATGTTCGAGTGGGACCCGGTAAAAGACAAGCACTATTTCCGCGGTATGTTCCAAAGTCATTTGTTGGAAAACAAAATTGCTGCAATGGCTGGTTTCGCTAACAAGCGTGATATCTACGATGAGATGCTTCGTCGGGCGGCCGCATTGGACAAAATGGCCGACCGAGATCTAACTCATTACGACGACGTGTTTGATTTATTGGGCATTTACTACAACAATGGATTTGAGGCCTTCGACCGAGCGATTGACACTTGGACAGGCATCAATCACGGTTAGGAGGTGTGAAAATGGAGAGAATGCCGATTTGGCAAGTAGCGATTCGTCGTCTGGAAATGCCAATTCCACGCTTTTTGTTTATCTTTGTGGGTGGCGCAAGCCTTGCTGGTTTAATCACGGCGCTAGTGTTCATTTTCTTAACCGGCGGACTGGGTGAAGGCGCACTATTCCAAGGATTTGCTGGTGTATTGATGATCATATTCTTCCCGTTGATTACGGGCCTTGCCGCCGTGGCTTTTCCATTACTAGAAGTCCAACGGTCAGCCACTAAAATCGAGAAAGAAATGCACATGTTCATCACAAGAATGGGTATTTTATCACTTGGTGAGGTTGGTGCTAAATCGATTTTTGATATTCTGAAACAGATGTCAGATTATGGTGAATTAGCCGCTGAGGTGAAGCGCATTGAAACCCTTGTCGATAAGTGGAATACCTCACTGCCAGAGGCTGCGAGGATTGTTGCTCATCAAAGCCCGAGCCCTTTGTGGACCGACTTTCTGGACCGCATGGCGTTCTCAATAGAGGCTGGTCAGCCAATCGATGAATTCATGCGTGCTGAGCAAGAAACCGTAGCTGAACAGTACAACACGCTATATGACACCAGACTCGAATCAGTCGATACGCTCAAAGAGATATACGTCTCGCTGGTCTCAGCTGGACTATTTGCCTTAGTTATCGCAGGGATTCACTTGGTATTGTTTGAGATTGGTAGTCCAGACGCAGAGCCGATTGAAATCTTTAGCCGAATCAGATTTCTACTACTGGCAGGTTTGATATTCACCATTGTACAGGTTGGAGCAGTGTTTGCCTTCCGCGCCACCATACCAGAAGACCAGACATTTGCCAGAGATGAAATGGATACACCGTTTCGGGTAAATTTCCGTCGGGCGTTTTTAATCGCTGGTGGAATATCGGCATTCCTAACGATAGTGATGTCGATAACAGTGATTTCTGCTTGGGAGGTAATCAGCGATCAGTGGGATAAGTTTGGCTTACTCGTGTTCGCAATACCGCTCACGCCGCTGTTATTTCCAGCTTTCATGATTCGACGAGAGGAAGGAATGGTCCTACGCCGCGATGAAACCTACCCTGATTTCATCAGGGCGCTTGGCGGCACTGCCCAAGCTAGGTCGGCTGAACCATCAGCAACTATCAAGGCGTTACGAGGTATTGATTTTGGTATGCTTGACAATTCCATTGACCGCTTAGAGAAACGCCTGTCGACAAGAATTGACTCTGACAGAGCATGGGATTACTTCAATGCCGATACCAACTCATCGGTAATTTCTCGCTATATGCGAATCTACATCGAAGGTTCTCAATCATCTGGTAGACCGGCTGAAACCGCAGAGATGGTCAGCAGGTCTGTAGGTAGTCTACTATCGCTGCGCAGAAGACGTGCCCTATCTGCTAACACGATGTGGGGTGTAGCAATTGGTTTGTTGGTGGCCAGCGTTACTAGTCTGAATGTTACGATTTCAATTGTGCTACAACTAGGTGATGCGATTGCCGGTGTTGCTAGCGGGCTAGCCGATACTGATGTTTCTGCATTGGCTGATTTCGGCGGTGGTGTTGCTCTGCCAGTAATGGAAGATGCGAGTTCAGTGACTGAAAATATTCGAATGTTCAAGATCGTGGTATCTATATTGATACTTATCCAGGTGGCGGCAGTCTCATTCATCGCCACAAGACTGCGTGGCGGCGGGTTAACTAGCGCTCTTGGTCAAATGATTTCTCTGCTTTGGATTGCGGGGATTACTTCGTTGTTAACTGCACTAATACTCGATGCTGCATCATCGATTTTCTCGGTTTAGCGAAATTGTCAACTTTTATAGATTGATTTTACAATTCAACATTATGCAACCAGCACCCGGACCCCCAGTTCAAGCCCAGCCTCCGCAACCAGTGCAGCCCATGCAGCCGATGGCGGCTTACCAGCCTCAGCCAAAATTTCTCGACAAATTTGGCACCTATGATTTTAGTCGATGGTTAATGATTGGCGTAGTGTTGATTGTCATTGGTGCTATGTTCGCTCAGGTCACAGATTTAGTAGGCGCGCCTAACCCAGCAGATTACACAAACACTGATGATTTCAACAAGGACTCATTTTCTCATGAAAAATTAGGCACGAGTTTGGACGCATTAACCAGTATGTTACATGCGATTGGTCTAGGATTAATTGGCTACGCACTACTGCGCGAGGCCAAGGACGGCGATGCTCATCATACAGCAGTGCGGGTGACTGCTGTAATCACCGGCGTGATTGTGCTAACCAACTTAGCATCATCTGGTATTTCGATCCTCTAATCAGCGCTTCATCTCCTCACGAATACGCTTCTTTGTCGCAGTCCATGAGCAAATTGGACACTTTGTAAGGTCATGATTTCTTGCTGGGCAGTATTCACGGCCGAAGAAGATTATCTGCAGATGGAGTTTATTCCATAACTCCTTGGGAAATATCGCTTTAAGATCCTTTTCAGTTTTTTCGACATTCTTCCCGTTTGACAGACCCCACCGAGCTGCTAAACGATGAATGTGGGTGTCGATAGGAAATGCTGGAACCCCGAAAGATTGAGCCATCACCACACCGGCGGTTTTGTGCCCGACTCCCGGCAGGGCCTCTAATTCTTCAAACGATGCGGGGACTTCGCCATCATGTCTCTCGATGAGCAATTCCGCCATGCGTTTGATGTTCTTTGCCTTAGTTGGAGCAAGTCCAACTTGTCGGATATCTTCTAATATCACTTCAACAGGTAACTCGGCCATTTCCTTGGCATTTGGACCCTTAGCAAACAATGCCGGCGTTACTTCATTGACTTTTAGATCCGTCGTTTGAGCACTCATCAAAACAGCCACAAGGAGTTGAAACGGATTCTCATGGTCCAGAGGAACAGGGGTTTCGGGGTAATACTCTTCAAGCATGGCAGCGATACGTTCAGCCTTTTCACTGCGTTTCATTCACTCGCCTCGATGTCGAAGGATTTCTGGTGGAATTCGGTAAGTGTAGTCGATTGTATCACCTTGTAGTGTTATTGCCGATTGGCTGAAAATTACTTTGCTAATTTTTGAGTCTATACCGTGCAGTGGCATTGTGGCAGAAAATTGGCCGTCGGCATAAATTGCGATACCTGTCTCAACATCTGGTGCCTTGGACGTAAATGATGCCATTTCTGCGTTATGTAGAATAGTTCCGAGACCAGCGAAAGTTTTGGTAAATTGTTGGGTTAAGGCCTCCCAGTCTTCAATCATAAATTCAGTACTCATGATATTACCTCAACCCTCATACTCTCCACCGGTCAACCAGCCAAAAACCAATCCTAGCGCAATTGATGTCATGGGAATCACATTGCAAATAATCGTCTCGAGTGGCTCAGTGGTAGGTTTGCCCGCAGCATACCAAATGATCAATGCCAGGAACATACCGGGTAATACCATCGAGGCGCCAATAATCCCTGTCCGGAGTGTTCGCATACTACAACTACTCTCCCATCTTTCATGAATGTATGTTCAAAGTAACCGTGCGCTCATCTCATCCAATGATAAGGAATTGAGCGTATCGCCGGACTCTAACCAGCCTTTGCGTGCCGCCATCACGCCATAAGCAAAATCACCAAGACCACGAACTGAGTGTGCGTCTGGATTGATGACCACTGGAACATTGTTGGTCTTAGCATACTTGCAGAGACGCCAATCTAGGTCTAGACGATACGGGCTGGCATTCAATTCGACGGCTTTCAAACGCCCTTCTGCGTTATGTTCTGCCATGTGCTCGATGATTGCAAACATGTCGATTTCATAACCGTCTCGGCCCTGAAGGATACGCCCTGTCGGATGGCCAAGAACTTTGGTCGCAGGATGATCAATTGCCCGCATCAGGTCTTCGGTATTGGTCACTTCATCTCGATTCTTCCATTTGGTCATTGCGTGGACTGAGGCAACAACGTAATCTAATTCGGCCAGTACTTCATCCGTGTAATCTAATCTTCCATCCTCGAGGATGTCGGATTCAGAGCCGTGAAATAGTCTGAAGTCTATTCCTTCCTCAGCCCATGCAGCATTGTACTGCTTGATTTGCTGACCCTGCGCTAGCAGGTCTTCAGGGCTGGCGCCATTAGCCACCTTGAGCGATTGTGAATGGTCGGCAACGCCCAACCAGTTCCAGCCAATGTTTCTCGCCGCATCTGCCATTTGCTCCAGCGTTGCGTCACCATCGGAGAGGGTTGTGTGGTTGTGTAATACGCCTTTGACATCGGCCGGCACAATCAGCCTTGGTAAGGCTTCAGAACTAGCAGCGGCAATTTCGCCGGTATCTTCGCGTAATTCGGGTGGCACCCACGATAATTCGAGATGACGATAGATTTCAGACTCATCGATAGCTGGCAGTGACAAATGAGCAGCCGCCATGCCTTTCAAGTCACCCGCTTCGGCCTCTGGGATTAACCCAAATTCGCTAAGTCGTAGGCCTCGATCTATTGCTCGCTGGCGCATGACGATATTGTGCTCTTTGCTACCGGTAAAATAGGCCAGAGTAAACGGAAAGATTTCCGGGGTGACCAATCTAACTTGCGCATCTATGGTGCCACCAGATTCGAGTTGTTCGTAATCATCACCGCCAATCGCCTCCATTACGGTTTGATCAATGTGGCCAAGTGAAAAACCGCCTTCGAATATACTGGTATCGAGAATTAGGCTGATTTTGGAATCACCTGCGCCTTTGACATCAGCAATACCGGGCAACGCTAGAATTGCCTTACTGACGTTTTCCTTATCTTCATCCAATACTCCAACCACGATGTCAAGGTCGCCAATAGTTTCCTTACGGCGTCGCGCACTGCCGGCCAACTGGGCTTTTATCACCCCATCAATAGTGGCAATCTTTTGCTCAAACGCTTCACCATACATCAACCCAACATCCAACCGCCTTCGAGCACGGAATCTAGCTAGCAGTTCGATACCATCAAGCATCTTTTGTTGTGATTTGGCACCAAATCCTTTCAGTCCAGCAATCGTATTTTCTTCTGCTGCTTGTTTCAGTGTGGCAATTGATTCAACACCCAATTCTTCGTTCATTATCTTGATACGTTTTGGACCTAATCCGGGAATGCCCAGCATTTCGATAAGTCCGGGCGGCGTATCATTGTGAAGAGCAATCCAGTCATCTGGCCACCGACCCTCACTAACCGCTTGTGAGATGGCAGAGCCAAGCCCTTTACCAATCCCTTTGATGTCAAAGATTTTGCCGGTGGCTACTAACTCTCCTAAATCTTCGGTTATCCCGCCTAATGTGCGACTGGCGTTTTGGTAGGAGCGTAATCGAAAGACGTTTGCACCTTGTAACTCGAGTAATACTGCGACTTGGTGTAAAGCCGAGGAAATTTGGTTGCGAGAAAAGAATGGCGGTCCCGAGGGGCGCGCCTTTGGTAACACAAAGTTCCCGCCTGCCATGCCGCTATCAAAGCAAAGTCGGTTTCAAACCTTGTCATGGGCCCATGGGGAAAAATCGCTGATGCCTGCGCTTAATAACATCAAACCATAGGGGTCAGCATGGCAGGTGTGGACCCAGTCTTCATCGAACACCTGGCTGAAGCGTTATGCGGTATTTCAGCAGTTCTGTTTACCTTTATTGCAACTTTTTCACGTTCGGAAAAAGCCGAATATATGGCGCAGAACATCATCGCTGGAAGTCTGATTCTGTGTGCTATTGTTTTGTGGTGGCTAGCACTGGCTGGTGGTTCGCTGTGGGGCTCGGAGTATTTGCCCAAGCCATTGTCACTAATCTGCATAGTAATTGCTATTTCTGCAAGAATAAATATCAAAGGAACTAATGTGTCATTTGGTGCAAATCCTCATTCGATTGGACGAAAAGAGGAAGAATAACTCAAATTATTTCGCCACGCGGTTCGTGACCATCACCAGATGTCAGGTTTTGAGCAGCCTCTTTTTCCATCTTTTTCTTGATGAAATCACGCATATATTCTGGCAGTTCACCATTGACAAAAATCACATCATTGACCGCATCTAGTTTCATTAGCGAATAGAAAATTTGCATGGCGGTCATCGGTGTAGAAGAACAACCATTGCAACCACCGTCAAGTGATAGCATTATGTTGCCATCTGCAGTATCGATCACCGTTACCACGCCATCATGTGCGTCAAGGACTTCCTGAACGGGTCCAATCTCTGCCAGTATCTCTTCGGCGCTGATTGACATGGTAAGCCGTAGCGGTCGTGTTTAATGAATGATTTCTTGTTATTATCACAAAAATTCACTTCGGCGATGAGATGCCTGGTGGTTAATCACCTCGTTATCGTAGAATATCAGGCGAACCACTTATGAGGAGTTCATGGGTCGCCGGCTCTACAGGTGGTTATTATGGATATTACGAACATACCTTTGATTGCAGCAGGAACTGGTCTCGTTGGACTTGTAATTGCTTTTATGTTATACATGCGAGTGAACAGTGTAAAGATTGACAACAAAGTTGTTGCCGATATTACCGAAGAAATACAGGACGGTGCAATGGCTTTCTTGAAAGCTGAGTATCGGATACTCGGTATATTCGTTGCCGCAGTCGGAGCACTATTGTTCATGCTGAATGGTGTTGAAACGACAATTGCCTTCTTTGCTGGCGCTCTTGCGTCAGTCGGAGCAGGTTTCTCTGGAATGAGAGCCGCAACATCGGCGAACGGCAGAACCGCAATGGCCGCCAAGAGTGGCGGACAACCAGCCGCACTTGCGGTATCATACAACGGAGGGGCCGTGATGGGACTTTCGGTGGGCGGTCTCGGCTTGCTTGGTATCTCGCTTGTTGCATGGTGGCTCGGCGCTGGCGAGGTTTCTGATTCAGGTGGTCTAAA
>CEWJ01028396.1_pt1 | contig 12402 bp, 8 predicted proteins | sample 350291 | NCBI WGS metagenome assembly CEWJ01 (sample SAMEA2622923, study PRJEB7988) | marine metagenome | isolation source: saline water (ENVO:00002010), including | reverse complement strand
GTTCTTGTCAACGAAGAACTAGCATGGGGCGACCCTGGTTTTGCTACCGCTGCTTATGCCACAGCACTTGCATGTGCACCGATTATCACCGGCGCAACAGAACAACAAAAAGAAATCTGGCTCAGAAGGGTTGCTGAAGAAGGTCAACTAGCCTCCTATGCGGTTACTGAACCGGGGGCAGGTTCAGATGTTGCAGCATGTAAAACGACAGCGGTTCTAGATGGGGATGAATATGTGATTAATGGCGAGAAAATGTGGATAACCGGTGCAGGGTATTCTGATTTCTTCTTCGTTTTAGCAAAGACAGATCCTGATGCTGGTTATCATGGAATGTCAGGATTCATTGTTGAAAAAGATGCAGAAGGATTTTCATTGGGTAAAAAAGAAACCAATATGGGCCAAAGGTGCTCAGATACAAGGTCAATAGTTTTCGATAATGTGAGGGTGAAAAAAGATCAGCTTATTGGCGAAAACGAGTCCGGTGGATGGATGAATGCGATGAAAGCATTCGATTTGAGTCGCCCAAACATTGCAGCTCATGCAACAGGATTAGCAAGAGCGTCATACGAGCATGCTCTACAATACTCGAATGAAAGAATGACCTTTGGAAAACCGCTGCACAAACACCAAGCCATTCAGTTTATGTTGGCTGATATGAAAACCAAAATAGAGGCGTCAAGAATGTTGACATGGAAATCTGCGTTTGAATCAGATCAAGGAATTCGTAACACGGAATCTGCTGCTCATGCAAAACGTTTCGCAGCTGATACAGCAATGGAGGTGTCTACTGATGCAGTACAAGTATTCGGTGGCTATGGTTACTCAGAAGAATACCCGGTTGCTAGGTTGATGAGGGCCGCTAAAGTTATGCAAATCTACGAAGGGTCGTCACAAGTCCAGAGAATGATAATCGGCCGCGAAATAACCAAAGATTTCTGACACTAAGGAATCGAGGTGTAAGGTTTGACAAAATCATTACCCGCAATAATCCTCAATAGCGGCTCCAGTAAACGTCTTGGAAGGCCAAAGTCATTGGTTCAAGTCAACGATAAAACCCTAATTTCATACGCTGTTGAAAAATTGCAACTCGCTGGCTGTAATCCTGTTGTGGTAGTTGTTAACAAAGAACTTCAATTCGATACCCTTTTGAATTCAAACGGTGCTATTGTTGTGGTGAATAATAGCCCCGAGAGAGGGAGAACGGGCAGTTTGAAGGTGGCTTTGAAATCAATAATGGCAGACATTGGGCGAGTACCAAATGGATTAATTATGTCTCCAATCGATAGACCGGGTTGGAAGTCATTTCATATCACACAACTGGTTGAGGCAAGTAACTCATCATGTCTGTATCAAGATGGGGTAAAAGGGCACCCAGTAAAGATAGTAAAAAACGACTTACTTGCAATTTTGAGTTCGGCAGACGATATTCCACTAAGGGATGTGGTTGAGTTCGAAAATACCGAGGTTTCTGATGCGCTGCTGAAATTGAATATTGACACTCCAGAGGATTTACTTGAACTTGCTAAATATTCAGAATATTTTGATGAACTTTGAAACGCAAATAGTATGTGTGAAGAACATTAGGGTTGAACATGACGAAACAGACGCTGGCTTGGGCGGTTGACAAGTTGGCAAAAAGGCGAAAAGTCGTGATTGCAAGCGTCGTCCAAACATCCGGTAGCGTCCCAGGTAAAGTTGGTGCAAGACTGGCGATTGCAGAGTCGGTAGACTCATTCCATGGAACGATCGGTGGTGCTGGTTTGGAATTGAAAGTAATTGGTAGATGTAGGGAAATACTTGCCGATTATCATGAACCTTATGGTGAAGTTCAAACATTTGGCTTAAATAAAGGTGCGAAGGGCTATGAAGTGCAACCTTTGGATTCACTATGTGGGGGTAGAGTGACGGTGTCAATTGAAATGATAATTCCACCACCTCACATTCTTATGATGGGCGGCGGTCATTGCGCCAATTCGCTAGCCAAAACCATCGCTTCCCTAAATTGGAATCATTCAGTTACTGATTCAAGGCAGAATTATTGTGATGAGGTCGCATTCCCTGAGGCTAGTGAGTTAATCTACTCCTCCGTCAATGATTTTCTTAACCATGAAACACATGAATCAATTAAGCGATTTTCTGACATTTTGTTGCTCGGTCACGACTGGTCTGAGGACCAAGATAGATTGCTGGGGTTGCTCAAACTTTGCCAAGAAAACGATGCTAGTTTAGATGGTGTAAGTTTTCCAAGAATTGGAGTAATTGGTAGTCGTAGTAAGTGGCACGCATTCTCCAAAGCAGCACAAAACAAAGGAATTAGAGTCAAACTTTTAGATCAAGTAATCTGTCCAATTGGAATTAACATTGGTGCTGAATCACCAGAGGAAATTGCCATAGCAGTAACTGCACAAATCCTTTCTTTGCTGAAAGGAGTTTCACCTGATGAGAAGAATTGGCGAGGGTCAAATTGAGTTTTGAAATACCTTATCCCTGAAATATTGTAATTCTTCTATTGATTCTAAGATATCATCCAATGCTAAGTGCGATAGTTTTTTGCGGTATTTGTCGACTTTTGGGTACCATCTTCTCGCTAATTCCTTGATTGTCGACACATCAACCATCCTGTAATGCAAATAATCAGCAACAAGAGGCATTTCTTTGTCGAGGAATCTTCGGTCATTCCACACACTGTTGCCACACAACGGCGCGGTTTTTGGATTCACCCACTGCTTGAGAAATTCGAGAGTTTGTTGCTGCGCCTCTGAGATTGAGACCCCCTCATGTCTTATCCTCTCAACAAGGCCACTTTGATTATGATGAGTGGTATTCCACTCATCCATGCCGGCAAGCAATTCCTCTGAGACAGATACAGCTAGATTTGGCCCCTGAGCAATAATATTCAGTTCACTATCGGTGATCACCGTGGCAATTTCGATAATTGATTCTTTTTCAATATCAAGTCCAGTCATTTCTAGGTCAATCCAAACCATACGCTGACTCTTGTCGTCCATGCACAACCCTAGATGGGTTTACATTTCAAAACGGCGGCGTATATGTGAGTAAGATTATGATTGATTTAGTCAATTCTAAATGAGCAGACTTTTGGTTGCTTGAATATTTTATGTCTGAAGCGAGCAACGATGCTGTAAGCGACATTCCTTAATGGCAAAGGTATTATCCAACAGAGTGGAAATAGGAGTCTGTAATGCCACTTCATGTAGAGCAGACATCTTATTGCAGCACTTGATTTCATATACGGTTTACCGTTTCGAACTAGGTACACCGTATCGGCTTTGATGTATCTTTCTGGCATTGCTTCAATAATTCGTTTTGCATCATCAGAACTATTCGGCCGGTAGCCTATGTTAGCACCCTTTCTCATTCTTTTATCCATAAATGTAGCAAGTCTGTGACACAGGCCACAATCGCCATCTAAAAATAAGAAATCTTTGTTTATGTCTGTACCAATACGTTCAGCAATTTCTATAGAATAAGTTCTTACATTGACTCCAGATGAAAAGTGAACCAGTTCTGGAGATGACAAATTTTTGATTCCTAAAGCAAAACTTTCGGTGAGTGAGTTATCTGTTATTGCTACTTTAGCTAGTTGGAAATTCCATTTTTTGTGATGTGTGTAGCCTCTCATAATCTTACCATTTTTGCTTGTATACAAACTATATCGCTCAAAAAGAAATTCTTCTAAAGTGCCGGGTAGTGCTTGCTGAAGGTCTCCAATGATTTCGGTACTACCAATTAATTTCAAATTTCCATTGTTTCTAGAACTATGCCAGTTGACACTTTTACCATGTTTTTTTACGCTCCCTTTGGCATATCTGTATGGAAGCCCGTAGGCTTTTGGAGCATAACTACAAGTTACGAGGCTTTGGGCTTCTAAAGTTAGAAAAAATACGCCGGGAATTCCATCTTTCGTGACATATGTTCGAATGTTATATTCGGGGAATGTCGATACAAAGGGGGTGCTGAAAAACCAGGTGGGTCTGACATTTTTCATAACAAAGGGAACAACTCCAATGAAAGCTTTGCCTTCAAACGTGTCCACGTCAAGTCCCTCCGGGAGATGCGGTGTCAATTTGTCAACTTCGACTTCCCAATGCATGAATGTTAAATCACGCCATTCCTGAGAGAGTGTATATTTTCTAGCAGGCATTGGAAAGGGTAGATGTTCAGTAGAGAAATCACCCTCCATGGCTAATCCAGTAATCTCTCTTGCTTGAATATAACCAATTTAGGCCGTAATGAATTGTACAATGTTTAGTTATATTGATTTAACAAGGGTACCACAGTCATCCATGGCGGAGGTATTGGAGGCTGAATTAGTCAGTGGTGATTCTTCTGGCAATGTTTTTGCTGGTCTCCTCATTGCATCAATTTTAATCAGTGCGTTATTCCTAGTAATCGCCTATTCCCCCGATGAAGACACCGTCTCGATGGCTGAGTCGGAAAATGAATCAAGTGACTGGAGAGCTTTCTCGGTCGTAGCACCCATCGACACGGGTATTAATGTATATCACGATCATTTCCGAACTAACGAAACCTATCCACAATGGCTTCTTGACGATCTTGGTGTCAACAAAGTTTGCGATCTAACTTTCAATGGAACATGGCAAGAGAGGTATGATGCTGACAGAACAAGTTGTTGGGACAATCTTACAACTTCAGACATTGTCTATTTCCCCGGAACTAAAATCATCGGTACTTCCCCAGATGGAGACGGAGGCATCCTAATTCTGGATGATCCTTCCGACGGCCACGGTACGGCTGTTACAGGTTCGGTTATCGATGCAAATCCGGAAGCGGTTATTTTCTTTGTTGAGGGATTTTCAGATACTGCAGTGTTAGCTGCAGCAAATCAGCCGTTAGTAGATGTAATTTCGACTTCCTTTGGAGCGATTGGTTCAATTCCTGTTCCGGGTATTGAAGATGCGACGAAAGTCGCAGTAGTTGAGAAGAATAAGTTGCATACTGGTGCAGCCGACAACTCTCCCTCTCCAGCAATTCAAGATGCTACAGCGGGGCCACCTTGGTCGATTGGTATCGCCGGATATGCTGAAGAAGGTGACGATCAAAAGGAAATAATGTCTGGTTCTTATCCAGATATTTCAGCTGACTGGACACAGTATTTGCCAAATCATGATGATATAGATGGCTATCATGAAACCTCGGGGACCTCTTTTGCAACTCCAAGAACTGCCGGAATTATTTCTTTCGTTTTGCAAAATCTTCGTGGAGAATTTGGGGATAATGGTTCTGGAGCATCTGAAGAGCGTGGCGGCATGCTTGTCTCAGGAGATAACTTCACCGTTTCTAATGCTCAAATAAGAGAAGCAATTAATCTATCAGCATGGTATCCTGATTTCGGTTGGGACCCAACATCTGGAACCATGCCTATCTCACCAGTTATGCCTTGTACTCAAACTGGTTGGGGATTGGTTAACCTTTCCAATATTGAGCCAATAATTGCGCATCTAAATCAAAGTACATCTCTTGGTGACCGGCCCTCAGATGTTGAAGCTTGTATGTCAGCAAATCAAGAAATGCGAGAATCATACTGGGGTGCATATCCCAGTGTAGAGTCTACAAAACACACAGGTTTGAAGCAGAGTTATGCAACCTGGCGAGACTAAGCTTCTAACAACCCATGTACTAAGAGACCAATTATTGATTAATCAGTGATTATTCGGATAGTCGTATGACAAAGATGAGTAACGTAATTTCGATTGCTTTGATTACGCTAATGCTTGTACCCTCTCTTGCTGCAGTTGTGCCAGTACAGGCTGAAAATTCAACTGCTGACGAAGAAGGCTGGTGGGTCGATACCACGGTTGACCGAAACAAAAACGGTATAGGGGATATGATTGAACGGCATATAGACAATCCAATCTTGCTGAAAGACGGGACTTTACCAATTATTGTTGATTTTGACCACACTCCAGATTCTGCTGACGTACAAATGCTTGCAGAATCTGTAGATTATGAACATGAGTGGTATCTCCCGGGGATTGATGCTGTTGCGGGAAGGATCCCAGTTTCGCTATTGGATGAGACCACAGATTTACCCGGCGTAGTTATGCTAGAATTAGATGGTATAATGACGATTCAGAATGGTGATGCAGTTACACTACATGGGGTAGATACTGCTTGGGATAATACCGGATATGATGGTTCGGGAACCACAGTTGCGATTATTGATACAGGTATTGATGGAGCGCACGCCAGTCTAGATGACCAAGATGATAACCCAGAAACAGTTGACCCTAAGGTTATAGCATTTTATGACCCGGTAAACAACCCAAGTTTGACCAATGGCACTGAAGTATTCCCTTACGACGACCAAGGGCATGGCTCTCACTGTGCAGGTACAACTGCGGGAACAGGCGCTCCAACGTATGAAAATCCGGGAATGGCTCCTAAGGCAAAATTAGTCGGAGTCAAGGTTCTAGACGCAGGTGGATCTGGTTCATTTGCCGTTGTCATGGCTGGAATGCAGTGGACCATAGATAATCGCTATCAGTATAATATCAGAGTTGCTTCAATGTCATTGGGTGCTTTTGGGATTATTGAATGGCAATCATCAGAAGAAGATAGCGTTAACAGAATGGCTAATGAAATGGTTTACAATGATATAACGCTGTTTATTGCAGCAGGAAATTCGGCTGGCAGAGGAACTATTGGCACGCCAGGTAGTGCTGAAGATGCAATTACAGTCGGTGCGCTTGACAAAGATTCCTCGATAGCAGCTTATTCAAGCCAAGGCCCAACCGAAGAGAATAGAGTCAAACCTAACGTTGCATATGTTGGATCAAATGTGATGTCAGTCGCTCATAATACTGGCGACCAATACACAGACATGTCCGGTACTTCAATGGCTACTCCTGGTGCAGCAGGAGTTGCTGCACTAATGTTACAAGCAAATCCTGCATTGAGCCCGTTTGAGGTTAGGAATTTCATGCAGGAGACTGCAGAATACCGTGCTTGTACCTACATGGGAGATCCTGCAGGTGTAGATGGTTGCGACGATAATGATGCACAAAACCTGGTAACTAAAAATCGTCAAAACAATGTCTACGGTCATGGTGAGGTGCGCGCTCTCGAATCGGTGCTTGCAGCTGCTGAGAAATATTACTTGTTCGATACCAGTCTAGAAATTATCATACAAAATGACCCGACACATGACAATTCACATACTCACCTTTCTCCAAAAGAGTCAATTAAATTCACAACTAAAGGAGGTATTGAAACAATCCAATGGCGTAGTAATCACATAGTCGATGACTGGACCAACCTACAATCATATGATTCAGCTGATACTGAGGGGGAAATTTCTGCAATCGATATAATAAGCCAATTTGAGTATCTTCCTGGAATAGACCTTGAAGGAAACCACACCATTTCTATTCGTGGACTACAATCTAACGACTCTGGAGGTCATTCCTCATCACCATTAGTTACGATAGATGTGATGTTGGTGGATACCGCCTCAGCATACATAGTTAAATCAGAGGAGACGCCTGGTTTTACATTCCTTTCAATTTCTGTTGCTTCTGCAATTGCTATCTTCGTAAATCAGAGAAAAGTAGAGACTGATGACAACCTAGAGAACTGATTGTAGTAAAAGCCTCAAACTCTTCCGTTGCAGGCGGTGGTGTAATGAATGGCATACTGTGACAACCGGTCATGGCGTGGCTCAAAGACCCGGAGGGTCCAGGGCACCCAAAATTAGGTTTAACCTACAAATTGCTACGAAAATTTAACCGGTCACTAATGTCGACATGGTTTAGAGAGTTGGACATTGTCGATAACGAAAACATGCCACATGATGGCGGCATAATGTTTGTTGCATGGCATCCAAGTGGTTTGATTGACCCAGTATTACTGCACGCATCCTTGCCGGGTAAATTATCGATTTTGGCAAAACACACATTGTTTGATTTACCCATATTAGGGAGATTATTCTCAGCAGCGGGAGCGTTACCAATTTACCGAGCAGTAGATAGTGGTGATGAAGAGAAGGCTAAGAAAAACAACACTACTATGTTAGAAAATGTTGGTAATGAGATTTCCAATGGTGGCCGATTATTACTATTTCCCGAGGGGAAAACTCACTCAGAAGCAAATGTTCACAAGGCTAAAACAGGAGCGGCAAGAATTATGTTGATGGCATTGAGAAATGCCGAATTAAACGGTAAGCCAAAACCAAATCTGATACCGGTCGGATTACATTACTCTAACTCACAAAAATTTAGAGAACGTGGGGCAGTCATCCTTGAGAGGCCGATGTCACTTCCTGAATTACCACCTCTGGAAGAGGATAAGGAACAGCAAAGTTCGAATGATAAAGAATGGGTGATATCGGTTACCAAATCTATAGAATCAGAATTAAAACGAGCGAGCCTGTCAAAAACTTCGTGGGAGGAGAGAAGATTAATTTGGTTGGCTCGAAGTGTGGTACACGCAGAAAGAGCCGTACAGAGCGGAGAGAAAATACAACGCCCAAGCTTCTCGGAATCAGTTATTGGAGCACGTAGGATGAGGGCAGGATGGGAATATTATAACACCCATAATCCCGCAAAAATTAGCCAACTGGTTGATAAGTCAAAGGATCATTTTGCAGAATTAGAGTCCATTGAAGCAACTCCATATGATGTTGCAGCAAAACCCGAGAAGCCCGGATTTTTTGGCTACCTAGGTGCGCTAATCTCATGGATTTGGGTGGGTGCATGGATGTTCGGGTTGGTTACCTGGAGCGCGATTTTAGGCAATGTGCCACCTTACCAAGCGAATTACCTGACAATGTGGCAATTAAAGAAAAGGGGGATATCGGATTCAATCCACAGTACATTAAAAGTTGGCTCTGCAGTGATAATGTTTCCAATTTGGTGGGTTTTTGTATCGCTTGCTGTAACAGTAATGTTCCTAGCAACTGAAAGTCCGGTGTACATCTTATTAAATAAGCACTGGCTGTTAGCGTTATTTACCAAAATAAATCCCGTCTTGATGTTTCTTGTGTTAATGATTTGGTGGCCTATCTCTGGTAAGTTACACATGAAACTTTACTCGAGATTGGTAAGAAATTGGCGTAATTTGAAACGTTGGAAGAACTGGCGTAGAAATGAACAACATTGGCAAGAATTACAGTTAAGGCAGAGGGAAATCGGTGGTTTGCTGATTAAACTAGGTGATGGATTAATACTGCCTGGAGACGATGATTGGAGTGAACCATTCACCGGAGATGATGATTTTCAAAATGTTCAACTGCGAGTTTGAGGTCTATTTTCAACCCTATATTGATATGCATCCATTGATACGGTGTGACGGGTGAGCAGTTGGTGGGTTCAGAATATGTCAAAATGACGCCTGCTGCCGACAAATCTGTCTGGAGTGCATCAGTCAATAAAAAAGAACTTGAGCTTTTAATAAATTCTAATGCAGTCTTACTCGACGTCCTTAGAGATCAAGTTGGTACCTTGGGCGTCAAGCGTGGTTGTGACCTCGGAACATGTGGTTGCTGTACGGTAATGATTGATGGTGAACCTCGATTGTCCTGCTTATGTTTAGCAGGTCAGGTTTCGGGCTCGGAAATAATCACCGTTGAAGGTTTAGCCGATGGCGCACATCTCGCACCAATTCAAGCCTGTTTTGCAAAATATGGTGGTTCACAATGCGGTTTCTGTACACCAGGATTTTTGATTGCTTCACAGGCTTTACTCGAAGCAACCCCATCGCCAACAGATGAAGAGGTCGCCTTAGCAATTGAGGGCAATTTATGTCGCTGTACGGGCTATCAACAAATCATTGAATCTATTCAAGAAGCAGCAAAGATACATCGGGGAGAAAGCGCCGCACCACATCCGGCATCATCACCTCACCCAGACCCTCATCCAGGCGGCCCAGGGGAGCCATCTATGCCACCTGGACATGCGAAGTGATATTCATGTCAGCAGGATATCGTCAACAACCGGGAAACTCTTCCTCTAAGCGTAAAGATGGGAAGAGAGTTGCAGGTAAACAAGTATTCCCACCTCCCGGTTCCGGTGGCTCTAATCCTACGATGAAGCCAAGAGATTTAGATTTCATTCCTGAATCAGTTGGGGGGAAAGAACCACAACCAGCAGGCTCACACATTCATGACAGAATTAGAACTGGTACTGTTGTTGGAAAGTCGCTACAGTTAGTCGATTCAAATGCTAAAGTAACCGGACAAGCTTGGTATGGTGATGACGTGAGATTACCGAATGAGACCATCGGAAAAATCCTGCGCTCACCCTACCACTATGCCAAAATAAAGTCAATCGATACGTCAAAAGTTGAGGCTTTGCCGGGAGTAATATCAGTCGCAACAGGTAAAGATGCACCACATAGTTTTGGAGTGCTGCCTGTAACTAAAGATGAACATGCCATGGCCGTGGAAAAAGTTAGGCACATGGGTGACCTTGTGGCTTGCGTCTGTGCTGAAACTGAAGCAATAGCTATTGAAGCCCTGTCACTATTTGACATCGAATGGGAGATTTTAGAGCCGGTATTTGACCGTAAAATGGGCTTAGAGGATGTTGACGAACCAATCCACTGGCGCGGCAAATATCACTTGTCAAAAACCAATGTACAAAAGCGAGTTTTCCAAGAGTTTGGTGATCGTTCTCTAGTCGATAATCCACACGCTTCATCTCATGGTAAATGGAGCATGGAAGGGGTTCATCACGGCTTTACTGAACCACATGCAGTGGTAGCACATTGGGATGCTAATGGCCGACTTCAATTATACACTCCGCAGCAAGTACCACATTATACTCACAGGGCTCTGTCAACGGTTTTAGATGTTCCAATGCATCAAATAAATGTCATAAGAACATTCGTTGGTGGAGGATTTGGTGGTAAATCAGATCCATTCCCGCACGAGATGTGCGCAGCAATTCTTGCCCGAAATTCAGGCCGTCCGGTTAGAATAACCTTCGATAGGGAAGAGGTGTACTGGATTAATCGTGGTAGACACCCAAGTGATATTGAAGTTAAGATGACGGCAGATGACATTGGCAGAATCTCAGGGTTCGATATCGATGCTCTAATTGATGGAGGTGGATTCGCATCGTTCGGGCATGTTACCTCATACTACAATGGAGTACTTGCAACTGCGCCATATGAGTTAGGTTCTTTCCACTATACTGGGGCACGGGTTTGGACTAACAAACCGGCCTCAGGTGCAATGCGTGGACATGGGGCAGTAAACACGCGATGTGCAGTTGAAGTCGGTCTTGATGAGATGGCTGAGCAAATGCATGTCGATCCTATTGACTTGCGTTTGGCAAATCTACTGCCCCCTCATAGTCGCACTATTACCGGCTTTAGAATTACTTCAAACGGCATGCGAGATGCACTTGAAGAGGTCAGAAAAGGGTCAAATTGGGATGAGAAATTTCGTCAAATGCCACTCGGTAAAGGAATCGGGGTAGGTTGCGGTTTCTTTATCTCCGGGTCAGGCTTACCCATTCATTGGGATCCTAATCGATTCCCACATGCTACAGTCCATATCCAAGTTGATATGGATGGTGGAGTGACCGTTCATACTGGGGCTGCAGATATTGGACAGGGTTCGACAACTGCTGTTGCTCAGGTTGTTGCAGAAGTCCTCGCTCTGCCGATTGAGATGATTCATGTACGTAGCCATGAAAGTGACACTTCTCCGGTAGACCTTGGCTCATATTCGAGTAGAGTAACGTTCATGAACGCAAATGCTGCGATAAGAGCGGCACTAGAAATACGCGAGCAGATTCTAAAGGCGGCTTGGGATATTCTTGGTTACCATCCAAATACTTTAGTTTTGAATGACAGAAGGATTTACTACAAGCATGACCCTTCGGTTGGAGTGTCTTATCTCAAAGCCCTTCACAAGGCTCAGGAAGACAAGGGCTCATTAATTGCGAGTGGCGCTTACCGCTCCCCACCAATGGGTGGCGTCCACAAAGGTGCTGCAGCCGGACTTGCTCCAGCTTATTCATTCTCAGCATACGTAGCAGAAGTTGATGTTGATGTAGAATTAGGCCTAGTAAAGTGTACAAAGGTTTGGGCTGCCCATGATTGTGGAAAAGCGCTTAATCCGTTAGCGGTCAAGGGTCAAATAATCGGCTCATGTCATATGGGTCTCGGTCAGGTCTTATCGGAAAAAATGGTTTATGGCAGGACCGGGCATTTGCAGAATGCTAATTTATTGGAATACAAAATACCGTCCGTGCATGAGATGCCGCATGTAGAGCCAATTATCATCGAATCCTGTGACCCTGAAGGCCCATTTGGTGCGAAAGAAGCTGGAGAAGGTCCACTGTTACCTATTTTACCTGCGGTCGTAAATGCTGTTTACGATGCGGTCGGGGTGCGATACAGAGACTTACCACT
>CEWJ01142658.1_pt1 | contig 12410 bp, 12 predicted proteins | sample 350291 | NCBI WGS metagenome assembly CEWJ01 (sample SAMEA2622923, study PRJEB7988) | marine metagenome | isolation source: saline water (ENVO:00002010), including | reverse complement strand
GGAGTAATGCCTGCTATTGGAGAAATTAGTACTGAGCCAGTTTCTGTCTGCCACCAGGTATCAATAATATGACAATCCTCATTCCCAACCACCTTAAAATACCATTCCCAAGCTTCTGGATTGATTGGCTCACCAACAGTTCCTAAGATACGTAAGCTTTTTCTATTTGTTTTTAATACATGGTCATCTCCTTGTGCCATTAATGCTCTTAATGCGGTTGGAGCTGTATAAAAAATAGATATCTGATGTTTATCGCAGATCTCCCAAAGCCTTGAGGGGCTGGGATATGTCGGAATGCCTTCGAACATTAAACTCGTGGCGCCATTAGATAAAGGTCCATAGAGAATATATGTATGACCAGTGATCCATCCAACATCTGCAGTACACCAGTATTTATCATCACCTTTGTATCCAAAAAGATATTTAAAGCTTAAATGTGCTCCCAGCAAGTATCCTCCAGTAGTGTGCATGACTCCTTTCGGTTTTCCTGTTGAGCCAGAGGTATAAAGAATAAATAAAGGATCTTCAGAAGACATAGGTTCACAAGGGCACTCTTTTGATGCTTCAGCAAACATTTCATCATAATCCTTGTCTCTGCCTTCAACCCAACCGATATCACTTTTTGTTCGTTTTATAACAAGACAATTTGTAACATCTGGACAATCTAATAGTGCAGTATCAACGTTCATTTTAAGAGGTATTTTTTTTCCACCTCTTATAGCTTCATCTGAGGTGATAACTATTCTGCAATCTGCATCTAGAATTCTATCCTTCAATGATTCTGGAGAAAAACCACCAAATACAACAGAGTGTATAGCACCAATCCTTGCACAAGCTAACATTGCATAGGCTGCCTCAGGAATCATTGGCATGTAAATACAAATTCTTGATCCCTTTGTTGCTCCTAAATCTTTTAAAATATTCCCGAATTTAGATACATTTTGATGTAATTCTTTATAACTAACTTCTTGAGATTGATTGGGTTCATCACCCTCCCAAATAATTGCAGTCTTCTTAGCATTTAATTTTAAGTGTCTATCGATACAGTTATAGGAAACATTAATCTTGCCCCCTTCGAACCATTTAGAATCAATGAATTGATTATTATGAACACTCTCAAAAGGCTCTATCCAATTTAAGTTTTCAAGAGCTTGTTTTCTAAAGAATAATTGAGGGTTTTCGATAGATTCTTGATATATTTCCTTATATTCATCAAGGGATTTTATGTATGGATTGGCAAGATTTTTAGGAGGTAGATATTTTTTCTGAGCCACAAGTAAGCCTGTAAATTACAATATTGAAGGTTGAGGATTAATAAAATTTTTACCTTTAGGATCAGAAATAATTTTACTTATAAGCATCTCATAATCAGAGCCCCCATCTTCAAGATCAATATCTGAAGCATTTATAATTAATAGGGGAGCATTTTCAAAGTATAGAAAGAATTTTGAGTAGGCATCATTGAGTCTTTCTAAATAATTAACTGTTAAGAATTTTTCATCAGGGTTTCCACGTTTATTTATTCTTTCCAATAAAACCTCTACAGGAGCCTGAAGATAAATAACTAAATCGGGCGATGGAGCATCTATAGTCAAATGTTCATAAACTTTATCGTACAAGTTCATTTCTTCCTCAGAAAGTGTAACCTCAGCAAATAACCTATCCTTTTGAATTAAAAAATCGGCAACACGTACAGGTTCAAACAAAGATCGCTGTTTCAAATCTTCAATTTGCTGCATCCGTTGAAACAAAAAAAATAATTGTGTTGCTAATGCAGATTGATTTGGATTTCTATAAAAGTTTTTTAGGAAAGGATTTTCTGCGGGCTGCTCTAAAAATACATCATAATTAAAGGTTTCAGCAATCTTATGGGCAAGTGTAGTTTTACCAACGCCAATTGGGCCTTCAATTGCGATATATTTTGGAAGCGGAGCTTCCTGTAAAGCTGGTTCCATACCGTTTTAATTTTGTTTAGTAAAGGTTAGCTTAACTCTTCAAAGAAACCAAATGTTTTCTCTACAGGGCCATTTCTTGATTCCTTTAATCTTTTTAAAGCTTCTATTTTTCCTGACCGATTTATTTTTTGAAAATTAGTCCACCAGTTACCTATGCCTTGTTTATCTTTTGCTGCTTCCTCCCTTAAAAGCAAGAAGTCATAAGCTGCTCTGAAACGTGGATGATTTAAAATTTTATAGGGTTGATGACCTAAACGAGTTTCAAGCTTCAGTTGAAGTGACCATATGTCCTTGATATATCCATGAAATTTTCTAGGCACAGCAGTAAGTGTTTGTTGCTCTCGAATGGTTCTATCCATTAATCGAAAAAATTTTCTTAGATTGAGGACTCCATTATCCTTCGATGCGTCTATTAACCTTGGCCACAGCAAGGCAGCAATAAGAAAGCCAGGGGTAACCGATTTCGATGCCTTTAATCTATTGTCAGTATTTATTAATGCAGCATGCTGAAATTTTTGACCAAATGAATACTCATTGTATTTTCCTGTATTAATCAAATATTTTAGAACCCCAAATGAATTTAATTTTTTAAAGTTTTCAAGCGCATGTTTTGTTAGAAAAATTTTACAAAATTCATCAAACATCCTTGCATTTGAGATATTCCCAAGCAGATGACCCTTATTATATATGGCCTCTTTAACTTCATTTGAAATTTTAAAATTCAACTTTGAGCTAAATCGTATTGCACGCAAACTCCTTACTGGATCCTCTTCAAACCTTAGCTGTGGATCACCAATTGAAACAAGAATTTTTTTTTGAATATGCTGAAGGCCATTATGAAAATCATATAAAACGCCTTGAAGCGGATCAAAATACAGAGCATTAACTGAGAAGTCTCTCCTAATACAATCTTCCTCTAGGGTCCCCCAAACATTGTCTCTAAGAATTTTTCCTTCTGCATCTTTTAGAACTTCAGAGTTATTCTCATTCCTTGAAGTATTTGCTCTAAAGGTTGATACCTCAATAAGTTCACTTCTACTAAAAACATGCACTAAGCGGAACCTTCTACCAATAATCCTTGAGGATCTAAATATTTTTCTAATTTCTTCCGGCGTGGCATTTGTTGAAACATCAAAGTCCTTTGGTTTAATTCCAGCTAATAAATCCCTGACACAACCTCCAACCACAAAAGCTTGAAAACCAGATTTCTTCAACTTTTTTATAATTTCAAGTGAAAGAGGGCTAAATTTACTCTCGTTTAAAACTTTTGGAGTTTTTGATGTAGATTGATTATTTTTTTTATTCAAAGGCTTAAAAAATAATTTTTTGACTGATTGATTTTATTAACCACCAAGTTGCTTTTCTTTTATTTCATCAAGCGTCTTGCAGTCAATGCAGTGAGTAGCTGTTGGACGAGCCTCAAGTCTTTTTACTCCAATCTCTATTCCACACGCATAACAATATCCATAATCATCCTGCTTGATTTGTTCAAGGGATGCTGCAATTTTGTTTATAAGTTTCCGTTCCCGATCTCTTGTTCGAAGCTCAAATGCAAACTCTTCTTCTTGAGATGCTCGATCAATAGGATCTGCATATGATTCACCTTTATTTTTTAAATGATCGAAAGTTTTTTGCATTTCTTCTTTCAAATGCTCTCGCCAATCAATTAAAACAGAATTGAAGTGTTTTTTCATTGCAGCACTCATATACTTTTCACCTTTGCGTCCTTTATAGGAAGAGATTGGAGAAGTTCTTTTTTTAGCTGAAGCTTTTTTAGTTACTACTTTTTTAGTTGGAGCTTTTTTTGCTGCTACTTTCTTAGTTGGAGCTTTTTTTGTTGCTACTTTCTTAGTTGCTACTTTCTTAACTGAAGCTTTTTTAGTTGCTACTTTTTTAGCTGGAGCTTTTTTTAATTTAGTTTTCTTAGGGGCTGTTTTCTTAGTAGCTGATTTTTTTGTGTCCGCTTTTTTTGGCATTCTTGTTTTAAAAATTTTTTAGGCGCATGAAATTATCAGAAAGCGAACCAATAAGCTAGCCTTTTTTATAATTATTTAATACTTCTTGATAGGATTCTTTCGTCAATCTGGGCCCAAAAGTTTCTACAACCTTTGATGCTCCATAGTTTGCAAATTCAGCACAAGACCTTAAGTCATGATCTTGAAGCAATGAGAATAGGAAGCTACCAGCAAACATATCTCCAGCACCATTAGTGTCTACAGGAGTAACATTAACTTGAGGAGAAATAATGATTTCATCTTTTGTAACTACAGCACTTCCTTTTTCACCCATAGTAATTATTGAAGTGAAAGGTTTATCTTGCAGTTTTTTAAATGCTTCATTGATATCTTTTGTATCAACAAAAGCTTTAGCTTCATCATCATTTCCAAAAATGTAATCTAAGCCATATGACTCTAATTCATGAAATTTTTCTTTAAAACCCATAACAAGGCCTGGATCAGATAAAGACAATGCAATTTTCACTTGAGGAAATTTTTTGAGATGATCAAGTGCTTTAAGAGTTACCCTATAATTTTCCTCGCTAGTAACCATATATCCTTCGATATAGAAAATTTTTGAGTTTGCGATCTGCTCCAAATCAAGATCATCTTCATCCATCAAAGAGCTAACGTTGAGAGCTGTTGTCATTGTTCTTTTAGCATCTGGAGTCACAAGAATTAGACACTTTCCGCTAGGCGCGGAGCTTGCCGAAGCCATATTTCCCTTATGGCCAATCCCAGCATCTTTGATACTATCAAGATACCTCATACCATCTTGGTCATCAGAAACCTTACAAGTATGAAAACACTGAGCACCAAAACTGGCAGCTGCAATGAGGCTATTAGTTGCAGATCCACCACAGTCAGAAACCGTTTCTGCACCAGAGGCAATCAGTCTCTCAATTATTGGTGCTTGCTCTTCCGCACTGGAAAGAGTCATCTGATCTATTTCTAAACCCAGCTCAGAGATAAGGTTATGCTCAACTTTAAATACAGTATCAACGAGGGCGTTTCCGATAGCACTGATATCATTTTTCATTTTTATATTTCCTTAATTGCTTTTTCAATTTTATTTTTTGTTTCATCAATAATAGATTGATTATGAGTTGTCGATATAAATCCAGCTTCAAACTTAGAGGGTGCAAAATATATTCCTTGATTTAAAGCAGCATTGAAAAATTTTTTGAACATTTTATCGTCAGTATCTAAAACATCTTGAAAATTTCTTGGGAAATTTTCAGTTAAAAAGAAGCCAAACATGCCACCTACTGATGAGGTTGAAAATGGTATTCCTTTATCATTCATCAGTTTTTTTGTATGCAACATAATTTCGGATGAGGCTGATTCTAGTGCGTCAAATGGATTTGCTTTGATTAAAGTATTTAATAAAGCTATGCCGGCAGTCATTGCCAAAGGATTGCCTGACAATGTTCCTGCCTGATATATTGGACCCATTGGAGCCAGTTGTTCCATGATAGATTTTTTTCCTCCAAAAGATCCAACAGGAAGACCTCCACCTATTACTTTGCCAAGGGCAGTAAGATCGGGCTCAACTTTATAAATTGATTGAGCTCCTCCAAGGGCTACTCTAAAACCAGACATGACTTCATCAAAAATAAGAAGCGATTCAAATTTGTTACACACTTCTCGCAAAGTGGATAAAAATTTTTGCTCACCAGGTATGAATCCCATATTACCTGCAATAGGTTCAACAATAATTGCAGCTAAATCATCATCAATTTTATCTATGATTTCTAATACAGCTTCTATGTCGTTGTATGGACAGCTATATGTTAGTGCTGCAAGCTCTTTTGGAATTCCTGGAGAATCTGGCAAACCAAAAGTAGAGACACCAGAGCCAGCTTTAACAAGAAGAGAATCTACGTGCCCATGATAACAACCCGTAAATTTAATAATTTTATTTTTACCAGTGAAGCCTCTGGCCAGTCTTATGCAGCTCATGGTTGCTTCTGTCCCAGAATTAACCATTCTTAATTTTTCCATGGATGGAACTTGAGTCTTTATTATGCTTGCTAACTTACTTTCAAGGCTTGTCGGTGCCCCATAACTTGTTCCAAGTTCAAGCTGTTTCTTTATAGCTTCTAAGACAATCGGATTTGAATGACCCAATATCATTGGTCCCCAAGATCCAATAAAATCAATATATTGATTGTCATCCTCATCAACTAAAATCGGCCCTTTAGCAGATTTAAAAAAAATTGGTTTGCCATCAACGTTTTTAAATGCTCTCACTGGTGAATTTACACCACCTGGCATAAGTGATTGCGCTTGCTCAAATAGTGATTCTGATTTGTTTCTTTTCAACGGTTTTTATTTTTAAAATTATTTTTAGTAAATTAACTAATCCTTTTGATATGCGCGAGAATGATACCAAATTTAACAAGATATTTTTTCTATTTCATGCGCAAATTCTTCAACTTTATTCCAATCAGTAAATTCATATGTTTTTGATACATCTGTGGGCCCATTTGTAATCCACATTATCAGCCTAATCATATATTTATCTATAAATCGATATTTTGGATAATCTACCTTACCTGCAAATACCGCTAATTTTTTTGGAGACCAATTTGAAAGTGTCAAAAATTTTTTTATATATGGATTTGTTTCCGGCGAATTTTTTTCTGGTTTCCTTGCTACTACATTGACACTAAAAAAAGAGTTATTGGAACTCTCTAAAAAATCAATGTTATTTTTTATAAAATCATAAACATCATCAGAGTGCTTTCCATATCTTATGCTTGCCCCAACAATTACATGCACGAAATCTGTATTAAGAAGTTCTATGTTCTTTTTCATGTTTTGCATTGAGTACAAATCAACCTTAAATGTATTACTTAAGAGCATTTTAATTTTTTCACAAATAAGTTTTGTGTGGCCATCAGTTGTGGAGTAAATAATAAGTATTTTTTTCATTGCTTCTTTCTTAAATATTTTAACTTCTATATGTGAATCTTGAAAAATTTATTCTGAATCCTATAGAATAATCATCATATGAATGTTGAATCAACATCTATTTCTGTAAGTTCAAACGCAATTAAGCGCATCCAATGCCTTTTGCCTGATCAAAAATCAAATTTTTTTAGGGTCTATGTGACTGGTGGAGGTTGCTCAGGTTTTCAATATGGCTTTAAGTTTGATGATAATCCTGCAGGTGATGATGATATTCTTGATTTTGAGGGATTTACTATCTTACTTGACTCTTTATCTTATCCATATCTTTATGGCGCAACTCTTGATTATGTAGAGGATCTTTCTGGCTCAAAATTTTTGATTACTAATCCAAATGCCAAAACAACTTGCGGATGTGGTGAATCATTTACTGTTTAGTTTTTGTAATTTTCCCGAGTAAGCCTCTTTTTCCATTTACATTAAGTGGATTTTTGTAAATCCTTTGATAAGCCATCCATCCAAATGCCATGGCTTCAATTGCTTGAGGATCAAATCCAAACTCGTTACTTGAGTTTAAAACAATTTTTGTATGTCTTTGTATAGAATTTATTAAAAATTTATTTTTAAAACCTCCACCACATAGAATTACTTTTGATGGTGATTTTTTTTGTGAGTGCAAGCATTTTGCTATGCAAATGGCAGTTAACTCAGTAAGGGTAGCTAAAATATCATTAGGAGATCTTTTGAATAATTGTTTTGGAATAAAATGCATGTTGAAAAGCTCCTTGCCAGTTGACTTTGGATGACGTTGCTTAAAGAAGGGATGATTCAGCATCCTTTTGAGAGATGGGGTATGAACTTTACCATTTTTGGCGAGTTCTCCATCTTCATCATATGGAAGATTTAAATATTCTTGACAATATGCATCCAAAAGGGCGTTTCCAGGCCCACAGTCAGATCCATAAAAGGTTCGTTTTCCATCGAGGTAAGTAAAATTTGATATACCTCCTATGTTTACTACAACCAGAGGAGAATTTTTTTTTGCAAATATAGTATGGTGAAATTCTGGCACAAGTGGGGCACCTTCTCCTCCAAGATCTATATGATCATTCCTAAAATCACTCACAACATCTAGACCACATCCCGTCGAAACTATATTTGGATCTCCAGCTTGAATCGAGAATGGATATTTAGCTCTTGGCGCATGAAACAATGTCTGTCCTGAAAGACCAATCGCAATGACCTGACTTTTTTTATAATTATTTTTTGCAAGAAACTTATTGATTGATTTGCTGAAGGCGCCACCAATTTTCTTATCAAGTTCGAAATAGCTTTTTAGACTTAAAGTTTGATGCTTGATGACATCTGATATCTCCGCCCTAAGTTTTTCTGGATATTTATAGGAATTAAATTTTAAAAGTTTTATTTTTTTAGCAATATTTATCGCGCATATATCAATCCCATCATGACTGGTGCCACTCATGGTTCCAATAAAAATTTTATTTGAAGAATTTTTCATTAGGATCTCTCGATAATAACTGATCTGATATTTCCATGTAATTATTTCTTTGCATTTTAAATTTATTGATTTGAGATTGATCTATTGGAGATGCTGATGGCAAAGCTACTTTTAAGGGGTCTGTTCTTTTATCTCCAATTCTAAATTCATAATGTAAATGAGGCGCTGTTGCTAAACCTGAGTCACCAACATAACCTATGGTCTGACCTTGAGAAACTTTAACTCCCTTAGAAATGGTAGGATGATATTTTTCTAAATGAGCATACAAAGTTGTAATTTCGCCTCCATGTCGAATTATTATTGTTCTTCCATAACCACTTTTCCATCCAACTGACTGTATGACTCCTTCCCCAGTTGCACGAATAGGAGTTCCTCTTCTAGCAGCATAATCAACACCATTGTGTGCTCTAATTGTATTTAAGATCGGATGTCTTCTATTTGGATTGAAATGCGAACTTACATATGCAAAATCAAGCGGAGCTCTTAGAAATGCTTTCTCCAAACTTTTTCCATCCATATTAAAGTATTCCCATTTCTTATTTCTACCTTCATACCTAACAGCAGTATAAAGATTATTTTGATTATAAAATTCAGCAATTAAAATACTTCCGTTTTCGATTTGCATTCCATCAACATAGGGTGTTTCGTAGAGAATTTTAAATCTATCGCCTGATCGAATATCAAAAACAAAGTCAATATCCCAGCCAAAAATGTATGCTAGATCCATGATTACACTCTCAGGAATCTCGTTTTTTAATCCAGCCAAATAAAACGATGAATCTATAACTCCTGTTTTAAAAGAGTTAATAAGTTCAGTTTTTTTTTGAATTTTTTTAATTGTTATTTCAGGAAAAAAATTTATCTGATAGGAAAGAAGAGGCCCTTTATTTAACACAATTTTAATTAATTCATCGCCCGAAGATATAAATTCTAATCTATCTCCAGGAATTATATTTTTTATCTCATCAGATTTATCTTTTCTAAAGATTTGATATGTATCATTTAATGGCACATTATATTTTTCGAATATAAGTGACAAGTTTTCACCTTGCTCAACAAGGTGTATATTTCTTGATTGAATTTTTGGAGCATTTTGGATATCCAAGGACAGGGTCTCAGAAATTTTTTCAGGGATTATCTTTTCTTGTTCAAGCCCAGTGTCATAAATTAATAAGATTCCAAAAATAGCAAGAATGACAAAAGGTAATGTTTTTATGTTGAATTTATAATTGCTCACAGCTTAAAGTAACTATTTGATTCTTCCAAGTGAGTGCCAATACTATTTATTTTTTAATTAATTTTATCATCTGTGCCACATTTCCATAGGTCAACAACTTGATTTCATACTTTTATAAAATTAAATACTATAATAAATGAAATCTCATGAATGAAGATCTAAATTTAATCAAACGCGGCATTGACGAGCTGATTGGCGAGGACGAGCTTTTAACAAAACTTAAGTCAAAGAAAAAGCTCGTAGTTAAGGCTGGTTTTGATCCAACTGCACCAGACTTACATCTAGGCCATACAGTTTTAATTAATAAATTAAGGCATTTTCAACAATTAGGACACCAGATTATATTTTTGATTGGTGATTTTACTGGAATGATAGGAGATCCCTCAGGAAAAAATAAAACTAGACCACCCTTAAATCGTGCTGATATCGATGAGAATGCTAAATCATATAAGAAACAAGTTTTTAAAATTTTAGATTCTAAATTAACAGATGTTAGGTTCAACTCAGAATGGAGCACAAAACTTGGCACAGAGGGAATTATTAAGCTTGCATCTCAATATAATTTAGCAAGAATGCTAGAGCGGGATGATTTTAGCAAGAGGTATAAGTCCAATCAAAGTATTGCTTTACACGAATTATTATATCCTTTGATTCAGGCAAATGATTCGATAACTCTTAATGCGGATATAGAATTAGGTGGGACAGATCAAAAATTCAATCTTTTAGTTGGCAGAGATCTGCAAAGGGCATTTGGTCAAGAGCCGCAGGTTGTTATTACTGTTCCAATTCTTGAGGGTTTAGATGGAAAAAATAAAATGTCTAAATCGTTGGACAATTATGTAGGAATTGATGAGTCTCCAAATGAGATGTTTGGAAAAATTATGTCCATATCAGATGAGCTTATGTGGAGATGGTTCGACTTATTAAGTTTTAAATCCTCTGACGAAATTAACACCTTAAAATCTGACCAAAATAATGGGAAGAATCCAAGAGACATTAAAATTGAATTAGCTAAAGAGCTTATTGCTCGATTTCATGACGAAAAATCAGCCGATGATGCAGAATCAAATTTTATTCATCAGTTTCAAAAAAAGAATATCCCAGATGATATTGAAGAAATTCCACATCAAATTACGGGTAAATCAATACCATTAACTATTTTATTAAAAGAGTGCGGCATGACTTCTAGCGCATCTGAATCAATGAGAATGATTAAACAAGGAGCCGTAAGAATCGATGAAAAAAAAATTACTGATGAAAAGCTTCTAATCTTTAAAAATTCCTCAGCAATTTATCAAGTAGGCAAAAGGAAATTTAAAAAAATTATCCTTTAAATTTCATAATATAATTATCTTCAGAGAATACACACCATGCAGCAGTTTTTATCTTCTATCAATTTCTGTTTAAATAATATCGGTTATTTATTCATCTTATGTATACCAGTTATTACTATTGAAGTTGCATTGGCAAGTCTCATAGGCTCGATTGATATTCAGACAAGTTCTGACAGTGCTGCTCTAGAGGCCTTACGTGAAATTTCCTTTGAATTTTTCATTCTCTTGATAGCTTCACTTATATTATCTGTTGCTTTGAGTGGAGGCTGTATGGTGGCTTTCCATTCACTATCAAATGAAAGCTCCGTTACACCTTATCAAGCACTTTTTGCAGGCTTGAAAAAATTTTTTCCTCTTTTATGGGCAAATATTTTGCACTCTATTGCATACGGATTAGGTTTTCTTATGTTAATTTTGCCTGGCTTTTATCTATATGGCCGTTTGGGCCTATTCCCTTTATTTATAATGTTTGAAGAAAAAGGTGCCATGGACTCTCTCGGAGAGTCTTGGAACTTAACTGAAGAATTTGCTACAAAATTATTTTTACTCACAACAACATTTATGGGCATACAATTGATTTTCGCTTTTTTAGGAGGATCTATTGATGCTGATGGCGGTCTTGTTTATCTCATTACAACAACCTTGATTAAATATGCTACTTTAATGCCCTTATTTTACTTATTTTTTAGTCTTTACAAGTCTGTAAAGCAACAATAACTTAAGGACATTTTTTGAAGATGAAAATTTTAGTAATGGGTTTACCGGGAAGTGGAAAAACGTATCTAACTCAGAGATTGGTCCCCTTGTTGAATGCTGCTTGGTATAACGCTGATCAGGTTAGGAAGATGTCAAATGACTGGGATTTTTCAGATGCAGGAAGGGCAAGACAATCAAAAAGAATGAAGGCTTTTGCAGATTTTGAGAAATCACACGGAAGATATGTTGTTTGTGATTTTGTTTGCCCAACAAAAGAAACTCGAGAAAACTTCGCTGCAGATATTGTTATTTGGATGGATACAATTAAAGAGGGTAGATACGAGGACACTAATAAACTTTTTCAAGATCCTGAAAGAGTTGATTTTCACATTACAGATTGGAATGAGCACAATCACGATGACATTGCCAAAGAGATATTAAAGGATGTTTGATTGGAAGAAGCCCACTGTTCAAATGCTTGGAAGATGGCAACCTTGGCATGATGGCCATCAAGAATTATTTAAAAGATGCGTAGCTAAAACTGGTCAAGTAATTATTCAAGTTAGAGATGTGCAAGGAGCATCAGGGGGAGACGGGCAAGATGATAATCCTTTTAATTGGGAGGAAGTTTGCGCGAGTATCGAAGCTGGACTTTTGAAAGATAATTTTAAAAGAGGTGTTGAATACGAAATTATGTTAGTACCAAATATTGTTAATATTACTTATGGTAGAGGAGTAGGCTATTCATTTGAGGAAGAG
>CEWJ01002887.1_pt1 | contig 12426 bp, 11 predicted proteins | sample 350291 | NCBI WGS metagenome assembly CEWJ01 (sample SAMEA2622923, study PRJEB7988) | marine metagenome | isolation source: saline water (ENVO:00002010), including | reverse complement strand
CTTGCATCTTCATGATTGAATGGCATCAGGTTGTATTCTTCAAGTGTCATTGGTTTTTCTTCGGTATTGATCCATGTCGCATTGTACCAGTTGACGCCATCTCCTCCGCGATGTGCGGGCCCATTTCGGAACCCGACACGTGGGTTGGTTTGCTCAACACAGTCTGCAGCAATGTTCTCAATCGCATTGTACTCATCTGTCGACAACCAGCCGTTATCTCCACCCGGCAATCCCTCGAACAGGTTCTCTAAGTCGGTTCGTGCTTGATCGGCCAAGGTTCCGTTGACCCAAGCAACAGCACTCACTTCGGCAGACTCCCAATCATCATTGATGGTCACATCGAAAATTGCATGTGAATAATTGAACATGTCTTCAAAAGTCAATCCTTCACAAGCGGCTTCAACGGAATTTTGTCGGGCCGTGGTTTCGGACGATTCAGCATTTTCTGCAACTTCAGTCGGCAATTGGACAATACTGGCCAGCATCATTGCGGTAAACAAAACAGCCCAAAGGCTACACTTGGTTGTAGTTCGCATGAATTGTTGGGTGACTTGACACTTGAATATGCTTTCCCGCCAAATACCAAGTGTATTTACGAACACCGTAGGTGTTCAATTTACTGGGAATCAAGCCATGGGATGACGTAATCGCTAGCATAAGGGTCGCTTTCAAAGGGTAAAAAATCGGACATCAAATCGATGGGTTTGATGATGGTAAGCAATCGAACTTCACCGCCCCACATTCCCATGGCTACCGTCACCATCTCTGCGATTTTGATGCCATCGACCTCAATTTGCTTGAGGGTATAAGGCAAGGTTTGCCCATCATAATCGTGGGTCAATCCCGTTGCTGTTGTTTCAAGTGAGAACCACTCGGAGCGAAACCCGATTCCGTCTAGTTGCTCAATGGCTTGTTTCAATCGTTGTTCATCCGTACCGGAACTCTCGAGATACCAGAGCACCATGGGGGCCGAACCGACAGCTGAGAGCGTCCCTGGTAAGCGGGCATGGTTCACAACTACGATGGTTGATCCATCCATCCAAATGTGCTGCTCAGAGGCCGGCCAAGGGGGAGCCTCATCATTTTCGGTCAACAGTGGTGTGCCCCACTCCGCCGCTCCAATCGGTTGTGATACACCTCCGAAACCGGATAGTAGGATTCCAAAGACGACGGCGACTACGAGACCACTCCTGGCCTGCCAACGTTGAGACCACATCACCCGAGACTCCTCGGATGCAATGGCTCGGATTCCTAAACCGACGGCGCCTGCTGGAATGGCTACAATCCAGCCAAGTGGAACGACAATGATAGCCAACCCACAGGCCACAATACCAAGGTTGAACGGGTCGGCTCGAAAGAAGTCAGAGAGGTGTACATGTGGAAATTTCCATTTCCATTCAATGGCGATTGCACTCAACAAACATAGCAGGGGGAGTAGCCACGCGGTGAGCGTACCTCCGACCTCCATACACTTCGGTACCCTTCGGCCCCATTGAATCATGTGGCGATTTGGGAGGATTGGGCCTCATTTCGCATCAACTCCTTGAAGGGCGAGCCATACGGCAGGGTGAGGCCTATGCTCAACTTGGTAGATGCGACCTTTCGCTACCCTGTGCGCACACCTCGCCTGTTTCGTCCTTGGTCGGCACGCCCGGGTCCAGGGATTCGAGGAATCAACCTTGAACTGATATCGGGTAAAATTCTTGGATTGGTGGGGCCCAACGGTGCAGGTAAATCGACACTGTTGCATGTGATTGCAGGTTTGCTCCCGCTTGAGGATGGAAGCATCACTTTCGATCATTCTCCATCCATCGAAACACGACGTGCCAATATCGGCTACATGCCCGAGCGTGTCACCTGGTCGGGGCCCGGAACGGCAAAGCAGGCCATTGAGCGATTGTGTATGATGCGTAAAATCCCCGTCTCCGAAGGTCACACTTTGCTTGATTTAGTTGGCCTAACATCACGTGTAGATGATGATTTGTCGACTTTTTCACAAGGGATGAAACAGCGTTTGAGTTTGGCTACGGCATTGCTCGGTGACCCAGAGATATTACTGCTCGATGAGCCGTTGAATGGATTGGACCCCGTCGCCCAAAGCGCTTTCCGCACACTGTTGAGTCAATTAGCAGAACGCGGAATTTGTGTGGTCATTAGCAGCCACACACTCTCCGATTTGGAACGTCTCGCAGATGAATTTGTGCTTATGCATCAAGGCCGAATTGTCGCTGAAGGACCCTTGTCCGAAATCGAGCGGGATCTTGGGCTTAAGGCAACACTCGACATTGCTGGATTGGGTCCCGCTCCGACCCAGTTTGGTGACGACATTGAGGTTGAGGAAATCGACAAGCAAGAAGGGGAAGAATGGGCCTATCGATTGCATTTGCAACAAGGGGAATGGACCTCTGATCGACGAAGTGAGCTTGGACCAGACATGACCTTCACTCGATTGCAAGATGTCCCTGCGGGCTTGGAAACGGTCATTTCAGCGGCAACCGGGATTGACATTGAGGACGCGGGTTTCGCCATCCTTTCTGAGGTGAGTACTGATGATTGAGCGCCTCCAAACCATTTGGGGTGTGGGCATTCAAGATGCCAAGCGACACATTCGAAGTCAACGAATGCTGATTTTGTCTCCATTGATTATCCTCACCATATCAATGGCATGTTGGGGTTTTGCAGATGCACGAATCGTGCCCGCAGGTTTACCGACCAACACACCAGCAGAAGTTCTATTCTACTCAAGTTTGCCAATCGTTTTCTTCTGCACTTTGAGTGTGGTTCTCATTGGGTTTGATGCCATCAGTCGCCGTCGATTAACCGGTGAGTTGGCCATTGATCTTTCCCAACCCATGCCACGTACGGATTATGCGATTTCGCAATTGTTGGGTGTGTGGATTGCCGCCATGTCACCAACCACGGTGGCCATTGTCATTGGCATATTTTTGATTCAACAACAGATGGGCGATTGGCCGAGTGCTGGCGATATGGTGATGTTTGTCGCTTCGACTGGTTTGTTGTTGTGGTGGTACACCTGCTTGCAGTTGTTGGCCTCATCCATGGCACGTGATATTGGGTCTTCCGTAACATTAGGTGTGGGAACTTGGTTGTTCTTCGTCTTCCTATGGTTGATTCCCACCCTCATCGTGGCTCAAACCATGGGCGTTGATATCACCGACCCCAATTCTGTAGGTTTTGATCGAATTCAAGAAAAAGTCGACTTATTCAGTCCGAATGGAGTCTATCAATTGATGATGGAAACTCGCCTTTCCGGAGAGAGTCAGCCCAATCTCTCAAACGCCTCAATTTGGGCCGCTGCATCTCTGTGGTTTGTGATTCCAACAAATCTCTTCGTCCGGAGAATCAAGACACTGCGGGCCTGATTTCTTTTACACCCAGAAAGTTTGAGGTTGGCACGAAAAGAGTTTAGGGTGCCCTAAATATTATATCCGTAGGGCTATCGCGCAGCCATTAACAGTCCACACTGGGCTTAGGACAAGTGAGAAAATGAATAATGGAAAAATGAAGGGAATGACTCTAGCATTGCTAATGATGATGGCCGCCTTTGCAGGCTGTCTCGGTGGCGATGATGCTACTGATGACGCCGGTGATGATGTATCTGGAATGGATGCATCTGACGCAGGTTACACCTATGCATCAGACGTCGATAACCATCGAAGTTTGATGAAGGATCTTTGCGACATGAAGGCCGCAGCCAGCTCTGATGGTGGCTACGACTTTGCTACTGCAAAGGACATCTACATGAACGGAAAGAACGCTGAGAAGAGCGACGGCACTTTCCGCACACTTCACGGATTTGCATCCGCTGAAGGTAAGAAGCACCCATACGATGCATACTACGACATGACCGGGTCTGTTGACGCACACATCATGGCAGCAATGGACGGTACTGGTGACTTCGCAGGTACCTCTGACACCGTTCGATACCAAGGAATCGCAAAGTTGACTGTCAACTTGGGTATGGTAGCATACACGATCCATGAGTTGAACTCCGCAATTGCCAAGGCGGATGACGGAAACATCGACAATGACACAGGTGCACCACACAACTGGGACGAAGGCTGGGCCTTCTTCCACGGACCCGATGAAGACTACGGCTGCTCTCCTGCCAAGGTTATGGAGAAGCGCGCAGGTGACTTCGCAACTACCAATGCTGACGGAGTAGCCAACACATTTGCTGCAACAGAGGCCGCAATGGTTGCTGGACTCGCTGCCCTACAGGCTGGAGATGCAACAGGTTACAATGCAGCTGCAGACACTGTGGTCAAGAACCTCGTAATCACATACTCGCAGGCAGTACTCAAGTACACCTACAAGATGGACAGCAACACAACCGCTGAGAAGTACCAAGCTGAAGGATATGCTTTCTGGAAGGCCATCGAGGCCCTTGTCGCTGATCACACCGATGCATGCTACAACAACCAAACCCACGTGATGGCTTGGATTGGTGCAGGTAATGCTTCGAACTGTGATGCTTTCATCTGGACACAGCACAATGGTCAGGGCGACTACATGTGCTACAACACTGATCTCCACATCGTCTACCAAGTCGCAACAAACGAGACTCAGTGCGATGGATTTGCTTCAATGTATCCAAACAGTGGAATGCCTGGTTACTACGCTGACTACGGTGCCGGTGAAATGAACAAGATTCTAGATCTAACCGATGCGAGTCAACTCGGAGCATCTTACGATGTAGGTCCGTGGTTGTCTGGTGCATGGGCGCACTATGGAATCACTTCCGCTGACATTGGAACCCTACAGTAAGTCCTCCGAAGAAGTGGAAAATCGCGGGGTGATCGGCCAGAGATTGAAGCCTCCTCTGGCCGGTCACTCCCTACAACTTTGAAAAATCCATGTCAGAGTCCCGCAATGTTTACTCAAAGACGCCATTTCGGTAAGTTAAGGTGTACTCAATGCGACTATCTCTGTTCTTGGCAATACTGTTCCTAAGTTCAGTTGCCATTGTTCCATTCAGTTCTGCTGATGAAAGCACTGAGACAACATACACCTTGAGTGGAGTCGTTTACACTGCGGAAGGGAATATCGCAAATAGTACATCGATCAAAGTTGATTCTCTACCATCGGTCTGGACAGATGGGAATGGTGCATACACCTTCTCAGGGATTACTCCTGGTGAGCATACCGTTCGAGCCTATTTCATGAATGATGGGCATACTGTAGCTTATCGGAAGATGTTTTTGTCCGATGATATGCAATTGGATTGGTACGTTGGTCACAATTGGATTACCGCAGAGGTCTTTGATGAAAATGGCCAGGCGGTTGAGAATTCTCCGATGACCACTGTCAAACTGGTTGATACAGGGGAGAGTAATTCTCTTGTTGATGGGAGAACTGAGTTCGGCCCTTACATCACTGGTGACTATTACACCATGCGCGCCTACTACGGCGACATTGATCACTCTACACAATACGTGCATTTCAAATTGGAACGAGGCTCAGCGTCTTACCCCGATTTGAATGATTTTGATTTTCACCATGGCATGAACAGTGTTTATGGATTCATCACTGATGGTTACGGGTCTCCAGTCTCAGGAGCAACAGTCAGCACGGATAGCAACAGTGTGGTCACCAATACAGATGGATTTTATCTTCTACAAAATCTTGCGGTGGGTAGCACACAGAACCTATCATTCCATGTTGAAGGTGTTCAAATCCTAGATCCTGTCACAACATTAATTGAAACAGGCGAGAATTGGTTAAATCAATCCTCAAATGTGGATGTAGAGTTCCCGCATAATGTGAGTTTTGTTACTCAAATGCAAACAATCACGATGTCCCCAATCACAATCCAATGGGAAGGGGGAGCTTACACCGACTACTATGAGTTGTATGTGGGGGAAGTTCATGAAGACAATCTGGCCTATCGAGGATTCTCGGAATCGTTTACTTACACACCTACCGAAGCGGGGACGATTGAATTCAATATAGTCGCCAACAATACCAACGGTTCCAACGAAAATGCTCCGCCTCTGCTAATTATCGTTCTCCCCAATTCATCCGGTGATGAACTGTGGTCAGCGGGAATGAGTTGGGATTATTCTGTATTACACACTCCTGAATACCATCAGAACAAGACCTACACTGTTGTCGGCATGGAAACGGTCACCGATGCATTTGGTCGAGACACAGAAACCTTCCTTCTCCGAGTATCTGATGAGGATTATGAGGAAGGTGAGAAAGCCTACAGATGGGTCGATGTAAACAACTTACTGAACGTCAAAACCTACTGGGTCGATGCCCCTTCATCTTCATCATATTACCAAGAAGGTCAATTGGGGTGGAACTTCACCAACAATGGACAAGAAGTGAATTTACTATCTGGCGATGAACCGACTTCACTTCACTTCAACCGTACGAACATCATTGGTGTCCCTGGTCACCCTAATGGGTACGATGACACGACGAATTCGATTACAATTCAACACGACGTGGAACTCACGGTTGCCGCTGGTACTTTTATGACAACTTACATCTCGATTGTTGACAATAATGATGACATAAAATCATGGGAACTATGGTACAACTCCACGGTGCGAAATTATGTCAAGATCATCGATCGACTACCCGGTTCACATTCTGATTCGGTCGAGCTTGAGTTGACGGGATACAACCTTCCGACAACACCTCAATTCACGACAGAAGAAGGAAACATCTCGGTGAATGACTACAGCATCGAATGGGGTATTTTTGAGGGGGCGACCTCATATCAATTACTGGAAAATGGGCAAATAATTTACGAGGGTACCTCGACTTCATTTGACATTGAAGATCAAACTGATGGCCAATACTTGTATCAATTGAATGCTGTAATGGGTCTTGGATTTATTCTACCGGGTGATCAGTTTGAATTGAATGTTTTATTCATCCAGGAACCACCTACTGTAATTACTACCACTCAGTCTATTGAAGAAGGACAATCGATGGAATTGTCTTGGGAAGCCATAGAAAATGTGGCCTGGTATTCTGTTACCTCGCAAGATATAGATGGCGTAACTACAGAAATTTACAACGGTACTGATAATCAGGTGGTTCTAGACGGACTTGAACCAGGACAGAATCGTATACGTGTTCAGGTCGGACTTACCGACGGCAAGGTCTCCGAAAAGTCTCCATCAATATTCATTACAGTGGACGAGGTTGAGGAATCCGTATCGGAAGGAGGTTTTTCCTCTTCATCAACAGCTCTACTCATCTTATTATTGGGTCTCGTGACGCTTTTGGTGATGATTTCTGCTAACTGGGTGAGAGAGTGATGAAAGGCAGAGAATTGGCAATTTTCCAAGTCATGCTGATTGTCATTGGTTCAATAGGTATTTGGCAATACACCGTCCAAGATGATTCTGAAAATGAAAATGGATCACTGGTAGTAACTGATTCAAATGGAGTCGAGCATAGATTTGATGAATCCCCATCTCGAGTTGCAATTACCAATACTTATGCTGCCAGTGTAATGCGAATGCTGGAAGTTGATTTGGAAGTTGTCGTTGGTATTTCTGGAGATTTTTATGATGAATCATTGTGGCCAGAATTCGTCGATACTCCCTTGGTTCAACAGTCGGCACACTCTGAGATTGATTTTGAGTCATTACTTGACAGTCGACCAGAAATTTACATCGTATTTGCAACCAATGGAATGGTGGACACCAATGCAATCCGAGAAAAGTTGCAACCGGTCGGTATCAAAGTCGTCGCCTTAGATTTTTACAAATATGATGTTCTGAGAGATGAAATCAATGTCATTGCTGATTTGTTCGGTAAACAACAGCAAGCGAATACTCTTTTTCAAGAATTTGATGTCATCGAAAATATGGTTTCTGATCGGATCGGAGACATGAATGAATCAAATCGCCCTCAAATCGTCATGGAGCATCATGCATCACTTACCCGTGACCCGGTAGTTTTGACCGGGACCTCGCAATGGACAGACATGATTGAAAAGGCCGGAGGGACCAACGTTTTTGCAGACTTGCCGGGTCATACAACCCATGTCGATATGGAAGCAATATTGGATAAGAATCCTGACGTATTGATGTTTGATGGAATTACATTTGATATTGGTTTCAATAGCTTCGATGATGAAGGGAAATGCCGTACACACATGGATTTCGTCGCAGATCGGCCTGGTTTTGATAGTGTAACCGCCGTTCAGCATGACAGAATGATGATCATGTCTGGTGAATTTGCCGGGCCAATGATGATTCACGGTTTGCCAACCTTGGCAAAATTATTGCACCCAGATTTATTTTCTGATGTAGACACTGAACAGTATTTGGATGACTATTTCACAACATACCATAATATCGACAGAATTGGCAAATTTGTTTGCACGTCCCATGGCGGCTGATTGTATGGATTCCTTGTCGAAGCAGCACATTGAGAAAGGAAAATATCAGGTATTTTTGGTGACCGTTCTTTCAATTTCAACCATCTTCTTGGCTATTTTTGCTCTAGGACAGGGTTCTTCCTCCAATTTAGATATGTGGACAACGATGCGTATAGTCCTTGGATTGGAATCCGAATCGGAATTACAATCTGATATCATTTGGAAATTGAGATTTCCTCGGATATTGATGGCCATCATCGGAGGAATCGCCTTGGCTACTGCGGGTGCATTAATGCAGGGATGCCTCGGTAATCCATTGGTTTCACCACTTACATTAGGGGTGGCATCAGGAGCCGCACTTGGTGCCGCCTTTGCAATCGTACTAGGTTTCACGATTGTTAATCGACCTGAACTTGGAATCGTAGCAAATGCATTCTTGTTTTCATTGGTTGTTGTTTACATTATTATCCAACTGGGTAATTTTCGCTCAGTCTCAGCAGAGTCATACATTTTGGTTGGAATTGCAATCACATTCATCGCGGGTGCCATCGTCTCTACAATGCAATACTTCGCAACAGATGCACAATTGTCTCAACTCGCGCATTGGTCCTTTGGTAGCCTATCCCGACCAGAAATGGTAGATGTGGTATTCATCGGATTTGTTGTATTCCTTTTACTACCTCAGGCACTCATATGGTCATGGGATCTCAATGCACTTTCATTGGGAGGAGATGATTTTGCAATTTCCACAGGAGTGAATCCGGCGACGATTCGAAGAAATATTCTGGTGCTATCAGCACTCATGACATCGGTTGTAATCGCATTCACTGGATTGATTGGATTTGTCGGTCTAGCCGCACCCCATATGGCTCGACAGATAGTTGGAAATGATTTTCGGAAATTAATTCCTTGTTCAGCAGTCTTTGGGGCATTTCTGATGTTGTTCGCCGACACCTTGGGCCGCACACTTTTTGCCCCAATTGTCATTCCAGTCGGAATCATGCTCTCGGTTATTGGTGGCCCGTTCTTTATGTATCTATTATTGAAAGATAGGGGGGTGAAATCTTGAGCTCCATCTTACAAGCAACTGAGATTTCATTCAGTTGGGGTGAAAACCATGTGCTCAAAGGCCTTGATTTGGATATAGGCGAAAATGAATTGATCTCAATTTTGGGTGTAAATGGTGCGGGCAAATCGACATTACTGAAGTGCCTGAATAGAATTCTAACTCCACAATCGGGAAAAATACAGGTTTCATCTAGGGATGTTTCTAGTTTGAGTCTTCTGGAACTGTCTAAATTGATGTCATACGTTCCACAGTCGGTTCGCTCAAGTTTTGCGATGGATGTATTCGATGTGGTTTTACTGGGTCGTCGCCCACATATCAGTTGGAGAATTAATGAGGATGATCGTGACAAGGTCAGTCAAACTCTGCGAACTTTGAATTTGGAAAATTTTGCATTCAGAAGATTTGATCAATTATCTGGTGGTGAAAGACAACGCGTCATTATTGCAAAAGCGGTGGCTCAAGATCCGAAAATTTTCCTGCTCGACGAACCTACAAGTGACTTGGATTTGAAAAGTCAAATCGAAATCATGAAGAGTTTGAGAACATTGGTATCTGATTCTGAATCACCAAAATCTGCTTTGGTTGCAATTCACGATATCAATATCGCTGCTCGATTCTCAGACCGCATATTGCTGCTTCATGATGGACAAATCATTTCAGAGGGGACTCCAAAGGAAGTCCTGACTACCGAAAATATCGCGAAAGTCTTCGGCGTGACAAGCGAAGTCGAGATATTTTCACCTTCTGAGGCTGAAGAACCCGAAGCGTATTCTCCTTCAGTTCGAGTGATAATCAAAGATGAGATCTCGGATGATTCATCTTTGTCTGAAAAATCGGTTGACAAGTTTCGCCATGACCGCTCCAAATCTACGAAGACAAAATAAGCAATGAATAGGGAAGTGATTTTGATGAATACTGAATATGAAAGCGAGCATTATCGATACGATAGAACGTGGGCAGAAATCGAGGAAATGCTCGATAAAGCTGAAAGAAAAATGAACTTCCACGAGACTGAATCACACTTAGCAGATACACAAACTGATAAGGTATACCACATACGGAATTTCAAGGCCCTTCAAGGGGTAGCAAAAGCCCTTCGCTGGGTGCTCGGAGACATCAGAATTGACGACCCCTTAGATTAATACAAAGGAAGTGAAAAAATGAGTAATAATTTGTTAATATTGTTCGGAACTGAAACAGGAAATGCAGAAGATTTAGCCTTTGATGCCGGTAAGTTGGCCTCGGATTTCGATCTGGAATCTGAAGTCAAAGGCATGGATGAGGTCAGCTTGGATGATGTCACATCTTGTGGCAAATTGATGATTGTCTGCAGCACTTGGGGAGAGGGTGATCAACCTGACAATGCCCAGGATTTGTTTGATGAAGTCTCCGAGTCGGATGATGGTTGTATGAGCGACGTTAGTTTTGCCGTTTTGGCCCTTGGAGATACAGCCTTCGAAATGTTCTGTCAATCGGGTAAAGAGTGGGACCAGATTATCGAGAAAAAAGGCGGTTCTCGAGTTTATGACAGAATCGATTGTGATACGGACTATGAGGACGAGGCAGAAGAGTGGATTGAATCTGCACTGAAGGCCCTTCAGTCATCGTAATTCAACATGGTTTGTCATGCGTATTTATTTAGGTAAAATTACTGTGGTCATTCTATGGATGAGCCTACTGATTCGCAGGAGACAGCCACGAAAATGGCGCATGACTTGGCCAACAAAAATGACGATCCTGCGGCTAATGTTGCTCAATGGATGGAAGATGTACATCATGGAACACTTTGCACCATCTCAACAGTTTCTGGATTGGAAGGTTTCCCCCATGGTTCGATTGTACCATTTGCCATTAGCGAAGATGGCTGTCCATACATCCTGGTTGCAGAAATTGCCGCGCATACAAAAAATCTGTTGAATTCCTCCAAGGCTTGTCTGTTTATATCGCACCCCAATCCAAGTGGAGACCCACAATCTCACTGGAGGGCCAGCATTATCGGGAATTTCTCGCGAGTCGTTTCTCCATCCAGAGAAAGTGAATTGAGCGAACAAAATTTGTCAAAAAGTATCAGGGTTAGTGAAGAAGAGCAAGAACACATGCTCATTCGATATTGTCAAAGGGTACCCAGTGCCGAGAGTTACCTGAAAACACACAACTTTTTCTTTTGGAAAATGAATTCCATTGAAAAAGTAAGGTACATTGCAGGATTTGGAAAAATTTGTTGGATTGATGGACAGGAATTGATCAAAGCCGTATCAGACCCTGACCTTGATGGAGTCAAAGATGGTTCAATAGAACATATGAATGATGATCATGAGGATGCAATGGTTACGATTTGTGAGGGGCATCACGGTTTCAAACCGGAATCAGTAGAAATGATTGGTCTTGATTCAGGTGGAATCATGATGGTTTCAAAGAACCCGGAAAAGTCCGTGTATACTCCTTTTGGTAAACGAATAAAATCTGATGAACTCAGGGTTGAAATCATCAATCTCGTAAAGCAGGCACGAAAATCGTTACAATGACTTTTTTTCCTCTACGGCAATGTAAAAACCATCTCCTAAGTCGAGATGTTTTAGGGGACCCTTAAATGAGCATCAATGAGTCTGCTTCCGACGATGCTGAGGACCCAATTGTGATTGCGAAAAACCTGACCATTGGATACGAAGAACCGCTTGCATCAAATCTCAATTTGATTGTTAAATCTGGTGAAATTATTTCCATCGTAGGCCCTTCGGGTGTGGGTAAAACCACTTTTCTGAGGACGATAGCGGGAATGGTCAGCCCACTTTCGGGAACCATTGAATGTAATGTTAAGAGGCGTGGTGGATTAGGATATATCCCACAGCGATTGGGTTTGGTCCGACACACCAGTGTATATCACAATGTAGATCTCGGCGCAAGAGTCGGGGTATCCTTTGGTGAATTCGGGCTTTCTTGGTGGTCTGAGAGAAACAAGCGTGTACTTTCTTGTGTTGAGGCGATGGGT
>CEWJ01016365.1_pt1 | contig 12517 bp, 10 predicted proteins | sample 350291 | NCBI WGS metagenome assembly CEWJ01 (sample SAMEA2622923, study PRJEB7988) | marine metagenome | isolation source: saline water (ENVO:00002010), including | reverse complement strand
GTCTATAGTGTTTCCTTGCGAATTTGCAACTTTTATACTGATTGAAGCTTCTTCGCTTTTTTGCTGACGATCGTAATTGAGAATATTTCGAGTTCCAACCACATCAAAGGCTTTACCAGAAGAAATATTCGCCGTTTCATTTCTTGGGATTTGCTTTATTTTATCTTTGCCAACAAACTCCACGCTTCCATTTCTTAGTAATTGGTACAGCTGAATCTCGCCTTTGGGTAAGGGGATTCCTAAATTATTCTCGAGGGTGTTTGGTATATCATATTCAACCGTTAAAGGCTCATCTTTTTGGCTTTTTTCGTCGTTTTCAAAAATATATGTTTTTACAAATGAAACATTGCGCGATGGATACAATCTAGTAACAATAGTTTCTTTGGTTATTAGGCTCATGTCACTATCGATATTAAAAATATGATAGTCACCCAATTCTGACCTATCAGGGTAGGGATTTTTTATAAGATTGCTTCTAGAGGCAATTGGATTATCGTTTCTATCATTTATATTCAATTTACCTTCTACAAGGCTTAGGGCTGCATTTTCAAAGTTAATATTAGATTCGTTTGTAATAGCAGCCTCAGCAATGAATTGCGCCTCGTTAATAGAAGAGTCAATTATAAATCTATAGTTAGCATCCCAGGAAAATCCCGATGTAAGATAGGTCAAGTTGCCTGCTATAGTATCCGTTTCTTGCTCAACCTGAATAGTCCATTTTAATGTAGGCTTATATTGGACATTATCTGCCGAAGGAACATTGATATAATCCACTCTATCGCGGTTGAATGAAATTAGCGATCTTCTTCTTTGAATAGTTAAGTTTTTATCTGTCACTTCAATCAGAGTTCCAGTCATATCATTTGAATTAATTAGTTTTATTTCAATCTTTGTACCAAGGTAATCATAGAGCCTATCAGAAAAGCGAAAGACATCTTTGTTAAAACTTTGAATCAGAACATTTGCGTTCTCTAAGGTCAAAAAGGGCGAACTATAAACAATACCCTTTGGCAGCACATCCCAAACAATAATGTTTTGATCAGATTCAACATCTTCCCAAAAAACAGGTTGCTTGATTAAAGCATACCCATCTTTATAAATGGTTAAGTTTGCATATAAGGACTGTGAAGCTGGTAACGAAAATAAAAATAATATTGCTACAATGTGTTTCATGATAAAAAATCTAAATTTTGCCTTACCAAATTATACTCAACAATCATATCATCCAATTTCTGTTTTTCATGGGCCACAACTTCTTTAGGAGCCCTTTTTACAAAATTTTCATTTGAGAGTTTCTTTTTTGCGACTGAAACATGTCTACCTAATTCCTCTAAACGCTTTTCAAGTCTTAATGATTCAACATTAAAATCAATTAAACCCTCAAGCGGAACAAAAATTTCCATGTTATTTTTAATTACCGTTGCTGATTTTTTAGGTTTTCTATCGTCTTCAACAAAAATAATTTTGTCTACTTTTGATAAAGATTGGATGATTATTTTTGAATCATTTATAATTCGCTCAAACTCTTTGCCTTTACGAATGATTATATCGGAATGCTTGTTTGCTGGAACATTCATTTGGCTCCGTATCATTCTAACCGAAGATATAATATTTTTCAAAACCTGAAACTCGTCAATAGCTTCTTGGTCTGGCTTATATTCTTTACATTTCAACCATGGAGATATAATTAAGTCGGCATCATTACCACTTCTAAAATAAGACCATATCTCTTCTGTGATGAATGGTGCATACGGATGAAGAAGGGTCAAAATACCTTTTAACGTTCTAACAGCTACAATTTGTGCTGCTTTACTTTTTTCAGCATCATCTCCATAAAAACGTGTTTTCGCAATCTCAATAAACCAATCGCAATAATCGTTCCAAGTAAATTCATAAATTATCTTAGCAGCTTCATTAAATTTAAAGTCTTCAAGGCATTTATTGAATTCATCCGTTGTTTTATTCAACTGGTTTAGAATCCATCTTTCTTCAAGCGGAAGATCTTTAACTTCTGACTCTACTTGATCTAAGATGTCGTTATCTATGTTCATGCGAACAAATCGTGATGCATTCCAAAGTTTATTCATAAAGTTTCTACCAATTTCCAATCTCTCATTTGAAAAGAGAACGTCCAATCCTTGTGGTGACATCAGCATTGTTGAAAAACGAACAGCATCAGTTCCATACTCTTCAAAGAGTGTAAATGGGTCCGGTGAATTACCTAAAGACTTGCTGAATTTTTTCCCATTTTTGTCACGCAATATTGAGGTAAAATAAACATCTTTGAATGGAGCTTTTTCAAGAAACTTAGATCCTGCCATTATCATTCTTGCAACCCAGAAAAAAATTATATCCGGTCCAGTAACCAAGGTATCTGTAGGATAAAATGTTTCAAGGTTTTTATCTTTTTTTGGCCAACTATGAACAGCAAAAGACCACAACCAAGACGAAGCCCATGTATCTAATACGTCATTTTCTCGAACCCAATTTTCCGGATCATCTGGGCCTTCAATTGAAACATGTATCTCTTCAGGATCATCCTTATGATACCAGACTGGGATTTGATGACCCCATATAAGTTGACGGCTGATACACCAGTCTTTTATATTCTCAATCCAATGATTATAAGTTTTGACCCAATGTTCTGGATGAAATTTTATTTCACCACTTGATATGGCATCGAGTGCTGGCTTCGCGAATGAATCCATTTTCATATACCACTGGTCTGAAAGATAGTGCTCAATTGGTACGTTGCCTCTTTCAGAGTATCCCACGCTATTAGTATAATCTTCTATTTTCTCTACTAATCCTAGTTTAGTCAAATCTTCAACTATTGAATTTCTAGCATCTTCTCTTGAAAGTTTTTGATATTTTTTTGGAACATTATTATTCAAAGACGCATCATCGTTCATAATATTAATAAATTCCAAATTATGACGGTTACCCATCTCAAAATCGTTCGGATCGTGAGCGGGTGTTACCTTTACGCATCCTGTACCAAAATCAATGCTTACAAATTCATCAAGAATTATTGGTATTTTTCGATCTAATAGAGGCAGAGTAATGCTTTTGCCTTTTAAATGAGTATAACGTTTATCGCTTGGATTAATGGCAACCGCAGAATCACCTAGCATAGTTTCAGGTCTAGTTGTAGCAACTACAATATAGTCGTTTTCATTAGAAATCGGATAGCGCAAATACCACAATTTTCCATTTTTTTCTTTATGGATAACCTCCTCATCGCTTATTGCAGATTTTGAAGCTGGACACCAATTGACTAAACGCTTTCCTTTGTAAATCAATCCCTCATTATATAGCTCTACAAAAGCATGCATTATAGCATGAGTGTAGTCTTCATCCATAGTAAAGCGTTCTCTATCCCAATCACATGAGCATCCTAATGTTTTTAATTGCTTTATTATAATTCCACCGTACTTATCTTTCCAATTCCAGGCATGTTTTAGGAATTCTTCTCGAGATAATGAAGTCTTGCTAATACCTTTGTCATTTAGCATTGCTTCAACTTTAGACTCAGTAGCAATCGATGCATGATCAGTTCCTGGAATCCAGCACGCGTTTTTTCCTTCCATTCTAGCTTTTCTAATTAAAATATCTTGTATAGTATTATTTAATACATGACCCATAGTCAATTTTCCAGTGACATTGGGAGGGGGAATAACTATTGTATAAGGTTCTTTGGGTGAGTTTTCATCTGCTTGAAAATATTTTTTTTGCATCCAATATTCGTACCACCTGCTCTCAAGCTTATCCCAATGATATTTAGTGTCTAGCTGAGGTTGTGTCATAAAATATTATTAGTTGAAATCATCTAAAGACCTAACGGTCTAAGATAAGACTAAAAGCAGTGGTAAGCTTTAATACATTCTGATTTGCTTTTATTAAATTTTGTGTAATTATTCTTCCGAGATTTCGCATAACTAAAAACCCTATCTCAGGATTATCGTTACATATTTTAAACAAATCCTCTTTATCAATTTTAGCTAAGGTGCAATCAGTTTGGGCTCGAACATTTGCAGTTCGAACATCACCTTCTGAAAAAATTGACATCTCTCCAAATTGGGGAAAATCTCTATCAGTGAGCTTCATTATAGATTTTTCCCTTTTATCGGATTCACCTTTATTGACTGAAAGGGTAAGAGCTTGATTTATTTCTGCTTCACCTTTTAGTAAAAGATAGATAGAATTACCTTCATCACCCTCAACGATAAATTTATTTCCACTATCGATTTTTTCTTTTTTAATAGCAGAATGAAACTTATCAATCTGGTCATCGTTGAGATTTTCAAAAATTTTATAATTTTTCAATTGTTCATTTTTCATGATTGCCTCAGGGAATTAAAAGAGCTTTTTCACCTTCTTTGATTATGTAATCCAAATTTGGATTTACGTTTACATGAACTCTGCTTTGCTCTTGAAGTGAAATTCCACCATCCTTTAACTTTTGTTCGATGAACTTATCAAGTGAAGAAGTATCAGATGATAGTATGCTTCCAATGCCTAAATTTTCATCTTCATAGTAAAGCCCAATTAATAAAGAACCGTTATCTTTTCTATAGTGGTCAAATAGTTCACTGTATCTTCTTCCAATGAAATTTCCAGGTATGGCTTTTCTTTTAAGTCTCGAATCCGAGCTAGTATTAATCAAGTGATTAGATACTTGAGGTACACCAGGATCTACGACATGAGATGCGAGGATATTTAAGCTAAAATCATCACTAACAACCACCTCATCTGCTTCAGCTCTTTTTATATGTGTTAAATTCTCCCTATCCAAAAGATAGGCTACAACCCTTATGGAGGTATCGATACTTTTAATTGTAAGTGTTGCAAAAATTGTCTTTTCATCATGCGATTCATTGTCATTATTTAGATTGTTAGGAATCACTATTACGCTATTTGATGTAGTTACGCTTGCCCTATGAAGCGTTTCTTCTTGCGTAAAATCACCTGCAACAAAATGTATTTTAATTTGTGAAAATTTAGATTTTATTTGGGTTATTTCTTCCTCGCTAAGCTCATTGACCAATACCAAATCAAAATTCTTGTTGTCCGAATTTAATTCATAAAGAGAATTAATTAGTTTATCGGCATTCATGTTCCAACCACATAATACCATATGGTCAGCTAAATTCAATTTTTCCAAACCTTTACCCTCTCGTATTTTTTGTGCTACAAAAATAGATGAAATTGATGCTGTCAATAGCGACACAAGCGTTATTCCTGCAAACATTATAAGTACTGCAAATATTCGTCCCTCTGGTGTTTCAGGTGAAAAATCTCCGTATCCTACAGTGGTCATAGTTACAATTGCCCACCAAAAAGGGTTATTCCCCTTTGATATGTCTCCTGTTTCAAGCCATTGCAATACTATACCACCAAAAATCATCGTTATAAATAGCCCAATACCAACTTGAAAAAAACTATTTCTAAACAGCGTTTTAAGCCATATTTGCATAATTCAAATTTAGTTATTCTTTATGTGACAGACTTTAATAATCTAATAATAAACAAGTTAAGGATGACTGCTTATTTATTTTGATTTTTTAAATACGCCTACGGTTTCTACATGTGGAGTATGTGGAAACATATCAACAACAGTTAATTTTTCTAGTTTATAATTGTTCGATTTTAAAATTTGAGAATCTCTGGCTTGAGTTGATGGATTGCAAGAAACATAAATTATCTTTTTAGCACCTATTTTTGGTAAATATTCTGTCATTTTTTTATGCATTCCAGCACGTGGTGGATCAACAATCACAACATCAGCACTGGGGTATTTATTTGATTTATTTGTATAAAAAAAAGAGTCAAGATCAGCGACTTTAAAATCGATATTCTGAATATTGTTAATCACCGCATTCTGCTCTGCATTTTCTATAGAGGAAACTATTATGTCAAAACCGTAAACAAATTTTGCCTTCTTGGCCAAAAAAAGAGATATCGAGCCCGCACCGCAATATAAATCATATACTATTTCGTCTCCATTAAGGTTTGCTGAATCCAATATAACATCGTACAGTTTTTCAGCCATGAGTGAATTGGTTTGAAAAAAAGAATTTGCAGAAATTTGAAAATTAAGTTCTTTTAATTTTTCATTAAGAATCGGTTTTCCAAATAATAAGATTTCTCGTTCTCCAAATGATACATCCGCTTTTCGAGTGTTAATATTATTAACGACTGAAGTAACTTCAGGGAATTCATCCACAAGGCTTTGTACAAAGGGAACAAGTGTATTAAGATCTTCATATGAGGTAACGATGTTTACCATCAATTCTTTCGTATTTTCACCATATCTCAGGGCGAGATATCTAAGAAAACCAATATGAGATCTTTGGTCGTATGGCTTTAACTTTGATTTTTTAGCTAGATCTCTAACAAAATTAATTATTTTTGAGCCAACTTCAGGCATCAAATAGCAAGTATTTATGTCAAGTATCTTATCCCATCTTTTGGGAATATGCATTCCTAAGGCAAAATCTGATTCTACCTTATCCGGTTCATCATCAAGGATCCATCTGTTTTTTGAAAATGTAAATTCCATCTTATTTCTATAATTAAATATAGGATCGGCAGGAATAACTTCGTCAACTTTAAAACCCTTGATTCCGGCTTGTTTTTGAAAAATATTTTGAACCTGAATCTTTTTTTGATTTACTTGTTCTAAATAATCTAGGTGCTGAGTTTTGCATCCACCGCAAATTGAAAAGTGTTCACATTTTGGATCAGTGTAGTATTTTGATTGATTTATAACCTCTTTAATTCTCGCTTCTGCATAATTTTTTTTCTTTCTTGATATGTATACTAAAACTTTTTGACCCGGAAGAGCTTTTTCAACAAAAAAAACGTAATTATTTTCTTTAGCTACTCCTCTTCCTCCGTACGCAAGACCTTCTATCGTAAGTTCTAACTCTTGACCCTTTTTATAATTCATCTTTAAAAATTATAAGCTAAGATTTTAATTTTTGAATCATAGTTTTGGCTTCTTTTGAAGTTGCTGCTTCAGCATAAATGCGAATTATTGGCTCAGTATTTGACTTTCTTAAGTGAATCCATTTGTCAGGCCATGAAAATTTGTATCCATCTGTTGAATCTACTATTGAGCCTTTAAAGAGATTATCTGCTTTGTTTATAAGTTCAACCTCATTAGTGTGATCTAATTGAATTTTATCTTTCACTATGCTGAATTGCGGTAAAGTGCTGTAAATCTCACTTATCGTCATGTCTAAATCTTGTGACATTCTATTTAATATCATTGCTACCCCTACAAGAGAATCTCTACCGAGATGAGCTTCTTTTAAAATTACTCCGCCATTTCCCTCCCCTCCGATATTGGAATCAATTTCAATCATTTTTTGTACAACATTAATCTCACCAACAGCAGTTCGATGGACTTTCGAATTGCTTTTTTCGGCTATTTTTTCAAGCGCGATTGTTGTTGATAAATTGGTTACAAAATTCTGTGGATTACCGGTTTCCTTTGCATATCCTTCAGCTGCTAATACCAAAGTATACTCCTCACCTAAGGGTATGCCAAAATTATTAACAATTGCCAATCTATCTGCGTCAGGATCTACAGCAAATCCAATATCTGCTTTATTGCCAAGAACCTTCTTACGCAAATCCTCTAAATTTTTGGGTAAGGGCTCAGTGCCTCTGTTAAACTGTCCGCTGCCATCGCAGTGAACTGTGATCACATTACACCCTAAATATTCTAGAAGCATTGGGAGCGCTGTTGATCCTGCTCCATTTACGCAATCAATTACTACTTTGTATTTCTGAGCTTTTATTCTTTTCAAGTTAATACATGATAGTTCTACAATGTGTATTACGTGCTTAAGGATTGAGTTTTGATCGGGGAAATACATTCCCTTTTTACTAGACTTATCTTGAATAAAATTTGTATCAACTTTTTTAAATAAACTTTCGCATTCATCTGGATAAAAAAAAGTTCCATCTTTGCGTACAAATTTCATTCCATTCCATTCTTCAGGATTATGACTAGCTGTTACTACTACACCGCCTACGGCTTCTGATCTTTCGACCATAAACTGAACGGTTGGAGTGGGAACTATTCCACAATTAACAATATCTCTTCCCAGACTTATGAGTTCATTTGAAAATATCTCTAGGATGTCTTCTCCTGAAGGCCTTGAATCCCTTCCAAGATAAATCAAACCATTGGGAATTTGGTCGTGAAAGGCATGAGCATATAGTTTAATAACTTTTGGAGTTAATGAGGTTTTGGAAATGCCTCGTACACCTGAAATACTTCGTATAATCATATTATATTTTAGCTAAAAAAAAGGTCCGAAACTAAGTCGAACCTTTTAAAAAATTAATAGGAGCTGTACCTGGCCAACCTCAGCCTACGCCTTACAGCTTTCTTTCGAGCAGCCCTCTGTTCGTCGCTCGGTTTTATGTAAAAAGATTTACGTTTAATCTCCCTCAAAACTCCAGCGCGCTCCCATTTCTTCTTAAATCTTCTAAGAGCTCTCTCAAGTTGCTCTCCATTTCTAACTGTTACTTCAACCATTTTTCAATTCTCCTCTTTATTATCCTAGATACGTTCTAAGGGACTTGCTTCTCGATCTATGCCGTAGCCTGCGAATCGCTTTTTCTTTAATCTGCCTAACTCTTTCTCTGGTTAAGCTAAACTCTTCGCCAATCTCATTAAGCGTTAATGCGTAATCTCTATCGATACCAAAGTACATCTTAATCACCTGTCTCTCACGGTCTTTCAAGGTGTCAAGTGATTGACGAATTTCATCTTTTAATGATTCCGCCATTAGTGGCTCATCTGGCTCAATTTGTCCATCATCTTCAATTACATCAATTAAAGAGTTTTTGTCTCCATCTCTGAATGGCGCGTTGAGTGAATGATGTCTTCGGGAAATACGCATTGCATCGGTGACTTCATCTGTTGTCATTTCAAGATTTCTTCCAATCTCTTCTTCATTAGGAGATCTTTCAACTTCGGCTTCAAGTTTTTCAGCTGTTTTTGTTATTTTTGAAATTGTACCCACTCGGTTTAAGGGTAATCTTACTATACGGGAGTGTTCAGCTAGCGCTTGAAGAATTGACTGTCTAATCCACCAAACCGCATATGAAATAAATTTGAAACCACGCGTTTCATCAAAGCGACCAGCGGCTTTCATAAGACCCATGTTGCCTTCATTTATCAAATCTGTTAACGGCAAGCCTTGACCTTGATAATCCTTTGCTACCGAAACAACAAACCTCAAATTTGCTTCCACCAATTCTTTCATTGCAAATCGATCACCTTTTTTTATTGCCTGAGCAAGCTCAACTTCTCGCGAAGGGTGTAAAGGCTCAAATTGGCCAATCTCTTCTAAATATTGACTTAAACTTCTATTTGATTCATTTATAGGTCTTGCTGCTTTTGCCATAAATTTTAACCTTTATTTGTTCGAAAAAAGCTCAGAAATATACACTCAAAATAAGTTTTTACCTAATAAACATCCTTACTTAAGAGAATTAACAAGAAGTGCGAATTCCTCTGCAGACAATGTTTCTGGTCTCCTCGCAAAATCAATTTTATCTTTTGCATCCGCACTAAAAGTATATCCAGATAAAGTATTTCTTATCATTTTTCTTCGCTCCGAGAATGCTTTTTTTACCATCTTATTATACTTAATAAAATTATCATCACTGATTATTTGAGGATTTGCTTTCGAAAATTTAACTAAAGCCGAATGGACTTTTGGCTTTGGGGAAAAAACCTCGGGAGGAATGTTTAAACTTATTTCCTTTTTCAAATATGCACTAGTTACAACTGTAATTCTTCCATACGCTTTAGTGCCTATATCTGCAACTAAGCGATCAGCAACCTCTCTTTGCATCATGATATATGCTTCTTCCCAAAAGTCTAAATGCTCGATAAGCCAGAAAATTATTGAGGATGTTATGTTGTAAGGAATATTACCTATTATTTTTATTGGATCTTTAATGTTTAAATCACTGAGACTGAGATTTAAAATATCGCTGTTAATAACCGTCAAACCTGAAAGTTTTTTATTTTGATTGAGCTTTTTTATCAGCAAAGGATCAATTTCAACTGCTAACATTTTATTTACATGAGGAAATATTTTTTCTGTTAAAGCTCCGTCACCTGCTCCTATTTCGAAGAAAACATCTGTTGATGAAGGATTTATGGTGCTGACAATTTTATTCAATAGATTGCTATCATTGAGAAAATTTTGACCCCACTTTTTTCTGAAGGGATGAAATGATCTACTCAAAATATTTTAATTAAATGCGGTAATATGATGAAAAGCCAAATAAAAATAAATTATGGCAACCTAAAGAGCTCTGTGGTATTGTCGTATGTATGTTTAGCCATTTCTTCATACGAAATTCCATGTATTTCTGATAATTTACTAACAGTATGAACAATCAAGCTAGGCTCATTACCTTTTCCTCTTTCAGGCTCTGGGCTTAAAAAAGGTGAGTCTGTTTCCACCATTATTCGATCAAGCGGTATTGACTTGACAACCTCTGGTAAGTGACTGTTTTTAAAAGTGATATTACCTGAAAATGATATATAGTAACCAAGCTCTAAAAAGGCTTGAGCTGTTTCTAAAGTGCTTGAAAAACAGTGAGCTACACCAATAACATTTGAATACTCTGAAATAATTTGAATCAAGTCAGCGTCAGCGTCTCTACTATGGATGATTACTGGTTTATCTAGGTCTTGAGCGACCTCCATTTGCTCTTTAAAAACTTTCTTTTGAACCTCTGGTTCAGAATGATTTTTAAAATAATCTAGGCCAATCTCACCAATGGCAATCATACTTTCGTATTCCATTAGCTCATAAATTTCATCAATGTATCCATCAGCAGCATCTTTGGAGTCATGGGGATGAACTCCAGATGATGCAAAAATATCATCGTTATTTTCCGTAATGGATAAGCACTTTTTAGAATCCTCAATGTTGGTTCCTACGCATACTAGACGAGAAACTCCAGCTTCATTTGCTCGCAAAATAACATTATCTATGTCATTTACGAGACTATCATAATAAAGGTGGCAGTGAGCATCAATAATCATATTTATATTTTATTTATATTTGATATCTTAGGTTAAGTTATTCAATTAATTTATAAATAATATTTGATTCATTTAGGTAAAATTTGAAAAAAATTTTTATTGAGTGCTGCTTAGAGACTTATAATGAAGCTGTGTTCGCTGAAAAAAAAGGTGCTGATCAGATTGAGATATGCAGCGACCTTCGCTTTGATGGCCTCACTCCAAATTTTGAATTAATAGAGAAAATTAGAGATGATATTTCTGTCCCTATAAAGGTTATGATTAGACCGAGAGGCGGTGGTTTTTGTTATTCTTTATCTGATTTAAAAGAAATTCAAAATCAGATTAACGTATTTAAATCTATTGGGATCGAGCATATCGTTTGCGGTATCTTGAAAAAAAATAATAGGGTAAACATTGATAGTTTCAAAAAAATTAGCGACATATCCTATCCAATGAAAATAACATTTCACAAAGCAATAGATAAAAGTATTGATTTTTTTAATGACATTGAGGCTTTAGTGCGCACCAATAGACTGGATGGTCTTTTGACTTCCGGTCAAGCGAACAGCGCTTTAGAAGGATCTGAAACCATAAAAAAGGTGGTTAACATTTTTGGGGGAAATATTAAAGTAATAGCTGCAGGAAAAATAACATCAACAAACCTTATCAACATCCATGAAAAAATTGGTGGTAAATATTATCACGGGAGAAAAATACTGGGAAATTTAAACTAAGTTAAATTTTTAAATCAATTCTTGGAAAAAGAGGTTGATGTGTTTTAATCTTATCATTCACAGCTAACTTACCCCACTCGACACTTCTATCGTTTGAATTTAATGTACTAAGAACTATTTCTGCTCTATTTGGCATAATCGGTAGGAGCAATAAGGCTACGATACGAAGAGACTCTGCAGATGTAAACAATATACTTCCGGCTTTTTTTTGGTCAACCTTTACCATCTTCCATGGCTCAGTAACCTCTAAATATTTGTTAACATTTTTTACAAACTGAAACACTCTATCAATTGCGTCATTAATTTTCATTTTGCCCATTAAAACTGAAAAATCTTTGATTGTTTTGATTGCATTTTCTTTAACAAGTATCCCACTATCAGACAAATCTTCGCCTTCAACCAAGTTGCCATCGTAAAATTTATTTATTAGATTTGAAACCCGACTTAGCAAATTGCCAAAGTCATTGGCAAGGTCGCTATTATAACATTTTATAAATGAATCTATGCTAAAATTTGAGTCATGTCCCAAGACCATTTCTTTCATCAGATAAAATCGCACGGGGTCCACTCCATAAGATTTGATTAATTCTAGCGGGTCTATTACGTTTCCCAATGATTTGCTCATTTTAGACTGATCGCTTAACCACCAACCATGCGCAAATATACTTTTTGGGAGCTCCATATTAGCGGCCATAAGCATTGTTGGCCAATA
>CEWJ01026671.1_pt1 | contig 12529 bp, 18 predicted proteins | sample 350291 | NCBI WGS metagenome assembly CEWJ01 (sample SAMEA2622923, study PRJEB7988) | marine metagenome | isolation source: saline water (ENVO:00002010), including | reverse complement strand
AGTTGGAAAACACTATCCGGTATTCCAATTCCATTGGAGTTTACTTCACAGGAAAGTTATGCAGGGCAACCTCCTTACACGAGTGGAATCCACGAAACTATGTATCGGTCGCGCCTTTGGACAATGCGTCAATATGCAGGATTCTCAAGTGCCAAAGAAACCAATGAACGGTTTAAGTTGTTGTTGGAGCGCGGACAAAAAGGGCTCTCTGTAGCCTTTGATTTGCCAACCCAATTGGGATTAGATGCCGACGATGAATTGTCACTCGGAGAGGTTGGTAAGGTAGGCGTATCGATATCTACACTACAGGACATGCGTGAACTATTATCTGATATACCTCTTGACAAAGTATCAACATCCATGACTATAAATGCACCAGCAATGATCCTATTGGCTATGTATATCATCGTTGCAGAGGAGCAGGGGGTAATGTCGTCTGCCATTAGAGGTACCATTCAAAACGATATCCTCAAAGAATATATGGCGCGCGGAACATATGTTTTTCCACCCGACGAAAGCATGCGTTTGATAACCGACATTTTCTCTTATTGTGCAGAAAATGTTCCTCAATGGAATACAATCTCAATCAGTGGTTATCATATCAGAGAAGCAGGTTGTACTGCCGTGCAAGAGGTGGCTTTTACTCTAGCTAGCGCATTAGATTATGTTGACGCTGCGCTTAGAGCCGGTCTTGATATTGATGATTTTGCTCCACGTCTATCATTTTTCTTTAATTGCCATAATGATTTTTTTGAAGAAGTTTCAAAGTTTAGAGCGGCGCGAAGACTCTGGCACGATTTGGTTGAGAAACGTTATACTTCAACCAATCCAAAATCGAAAAAACTACGATTTCATACACAAGTGGCAGGAGTTAGTCTAACAGCGCAACAACCTCTGAACAATATTTCTCGAGTTACAATCCAAGCGCTTGCTGCAGTATGCGGCGGTACTCAAAGTTTGCACACGAATTCTTATGATGAAGCACTGGGATTGCCGACAGAGGAAAGTGCGACTATCGCCCTTCGGACACAACAGATAATTGCTGAGGAGTCGGGGGCAGCAGACGTTGTTGATCCACTTGGTGGTTCTCATTATGTCGAGCATTTAACAGATGAAATATACCGCTCTGCTATGTCTTTAATCGTGGAAATAAGTGAAAAAGGCGGTGCCATGTCAGCCATCAAACAAGGCTGGCAGCAACAACAGATACATAATTCAGCTTATTCGCATCTCAAAGATGTTGAGTCTGGAGAAAGGAAAATTGTTGGTGTGAACTTTGGAACAATGGATGAATCAAAAACTATCAAGCCAATGAAAGTTGATGATAATCTTGGTCGGATACAGTGTGAAAAATTGACAGCACTAAGGGCATCGAGAAATCAATATGAAGCCGATGCTGCTCTAGAAAAAATTCGTGATGCTGCCAAAAGCAATATCAATTTATTTCCATTAGTCATAGATGCGATAAAGAAAGATTGTACTCTTGGCGAAATAATGAGCGCAATGAAAGATGTCTTTGGGACATGGATGGCGCCAAGCGGGTTTTGAGTGAGCACATGATAATTAGATTAGACCACATCGGGATTGCGGTAAATGACCTAGATGAAGGCGAGATGTTTTGGAGGTTGCTTGGACTAGTTCCAGAGAATGAGGATGAAGAGGTTAGTGATCAAGGCGTAATTACTCGTTTTATACCAATTTCGCATGAACTACAAAAACCCGCAATGATAGAACTACTGCAACCTACAGGAGATGATACACCGATAGGCCGTTTTATTGCCAAGAAAGGAGTAGGGATACAACAAATATGCTTCCAAGTAGACGACTTAGACAAACTCATTAGGAAATTACTTGATGCTGGGATAACGATGATTGATGAAACTCCAAAAATTGGCTCCAAAAATTGTCGGATTGCCTTTGTTCACCCCAAATCTACAGGTGGTGTGTTGGTCGAACTGTCTGAAAAGTGCTAGGAAACAATCATAATCCATCTTTTGGAACTTCAATCCATGCGAACATGTGTTGACCAACTGATGGCGCTTTCTCACATTGATGGGCCCAGATTAAAAGCAGAAGCCTTATTCATCGCTAAGCGACTAGAGTCTCTCCGTTATACAGGAAAGATATCAAATGATGCCTACTTAGACGCTGGTTCAATTTATGGTGCTTTTGAAATGTTTGCTAACCTAATAGACATGGGTGTTCCGCAAAAAGAAATATTTTTTCACCTGAAACAACAATTGGAAAGGGCTAGGAAACTTGAAATTAAATATCCGGGGTTAAACCAGGCGATAGAATCAGGCAGGGCTAGTTAAACATGGATGATATAGATGCGCTACTCAAGATCTCAAATGTTCGAAAAGTATTCTCTGAAATAGTTGCTCTGGATGGAGTATCTTTTGAAATAAAATCAGGCGAAGTTGTTGGTTTAGTAGGTAGCAATGGAGCAGGTAAAACCACATTGCTCAGACTTATGTCGGGAGTATATCGGCCAACAGAAGGCACTATCACCCTCGGAGATGGTACGCCAGTTCACCTGATGCGTAGTGATTTGGGTGTAGTGCCGGAATCTACTGGCTTATATTCACGACTGACAGCATGGGAGAATATTAGATATCATAGTCGACTGTATGGTGTGAGTGATGATGTGTCATGGAAGCGTACTCTAAAATTTGCTCAGAGTTTAGATATGGAAGAAAACCTTGGGAGATATACCAAAGGCTTCTCAAGAGGGATGCGGCAAAAAACAGCATTACTGAGAGCATTGGCACACGGACCTAAGGTATTGCTTCTCGATGAGCCCACAGCTGGACTAGATATAACAAGTGCACGCACTGTCAGAGCATTGGTGGAACAAATTAAGCACGAGGGTGGAACAGTTGTATATTCTACGCACCAGTTATTTGAAGCTCAGCAGGTTTGTGATAGGATAATCATCATCCACAATGGAGTGGTAAAAGCAGATGGCTCTCCAGATGAATTGATAAGAGAAAATAATTCTGCTAGCCTCGAAGATGCCTATGTCAACTTAACTCAAGAAAAAGCAAGAATACGATATGAGAATAACAAATCAGAGTCTGGTTTAACCAAACTTTGGCACAAACTGTTTAGGCCTAAAACTCCTAACCAAATGGAGGGATTTGAGGATGAATAATTCGCTTAGTAGAGTCAAGACTATTGCAAAAAAAGAGGTAGTAGAATTTGTTCGTGATTGGCGAACTATAGTTGCAATAATCATAATTCCAATCCTCATGTTTCCTGTGTTATTTATTGTATTTCCGATATTACTAGAGTCTGAGGCTGCTGAACTCGACTCAAAAGATGTGATTATTGAACTGCAATATAATGTATATCCTGAACATCTAGTTGCTGAATTCAATCAATCACAAACTACACTGACATTTGAGAATACGACGTTTAACGCACCTTTGTCTGAACCACTCAATGACTTTGAGCGAGTAAGGAATATGGAGATAGATGCTATTTTGCGACTCAACCTCAGTAATGACATTTGGTTTTATTCAATCATCCATATGTCTACATCGGAAAGTTCCTCAGAGGCTAAAAGCAGAATTATTGACGCTTTGCAGAAATTTGAGCAGAATATCACAGCAACAAGAATTGAACAGGGCGGTTTAGATGTAAACTCAACGCTAGATCCAATACGCTGGGATGGCGCTGTGAACTCGGCCGACGTCGCAACAGAAGGTGAACAAGCTGGTCTGATATTATCGTTATTTATTCCGCTAGTTTTAGCCATCTGGACATTCTCTAGCGCTATTCAACCATCTATTGATATGACTGCTGGTGAGCGTGAACGTGGTACTCTTGAGGCTTTGCTTGGTCTACCATGTACACGGAACGAGTTATTGATTGGTAAATGGTTGGGAGTTGCAACAATCACTGGGGTTGGTGTATTATTGCAAATTCTAGGGTTGCTATTTGCCATAGGCTATCTTGCTTCATCAGATTTTATCGGCATACCGTCTTTGTCCGGTGGTGCAATCCTGTTAATCGTAATATCAATTATGTTATTTGCGATTATGGTTGTTGCACTAGAATTAGCGTTAGCAATGCGTTCCCATAGTGTAAAGGAGGCTGGCTCGATTCTTGGTCCGGCAATTATACTAATCATATTCCCTGCATTATTTACCCAAGTAATAAATTTAGATGGTGTTGAGAATTTCTGGTTCGGTATACCAGTTATCAATATTTTACTCGCTCTAAGAGAATTATTGCTGGACAGAGTAATTCTCGAGCACGTCGTGATATGGATGGCAACATCGCTGATTTATGCTGGCTTAGCAGCGTATTATGCTGGCCGGCAATTCAGGCGAGAAGATATAGTCACTACACTTTCATGAAAATGCAATCAGTGCTTCCCTAACGATGTCAATAATCAAGTCAATCTCTTCCGATGTAATTCTAAAATGAGGGGTAAAGCGTAATGCATTGTGGCCACCATGAATTACTCCCAGACCCTTACGTCTGCACCATGGTTCAACGGCATCAAAACCGACAACTGGGTACTTTTCCGGAACTAATTCTGCACTTAACAGCAGCCCAGTACCCTGGACTTTGGTTATGGTTCCGGGCAATTCAGCCGCCAACAGTTGCAACTTTTCAACAAATTCTGCCCCACGATCTTTGATATTTTGACGCAATTCTGGTGTAATTTCTTCCAACACTGCAACAGCGGTTTCTAGTGCCCGGGGATTGGTTGTCATTGTGTTGCCATAAATACCAACTACATACATTGACGACGCTCTGTCGTTCATACCGAGGACAGATAATGGGTATTGTCCGGCATTGATCGCTTTAGACCAAGTTTCCATGTCGGGAACTTCAGCATCTTGAAAGCCTGCATAATCAATAACAGATAAGCAACCTTGTCCTCTAATCCCAGCTTGTATTGAATCAACCAACAACATTGAATCATGTTCATTAGTTAATCTTCTTGCAGCATCGTAGAACTCACGAGTAACGCACATCCCGGGATTACCCTCGCCCTGAATTGGCTCGATGGCGACTAATTCGATGAAAAATTTCTCTTTAACAGATCTTTGGAACACTTCTTCCAATGCGGCCGGGTCGTTTGCTGGAACCAGAATGAGGTTGTCGCGCTTCTGAAAAGTTGCTAAATTCTTGTCATAACCTGACTTACAGGAATGTGATATCTGTGCTGGTCTGTCTGTTCTGCCATGAAAACTACGTTCCACTGCAATCATTTTGATTGGGTAGTTTTCATATTTTCCACCGGGTCCAGTTTGCTTGTTAGCATTTATATCAGCAATTCTCAGAGCCACAGTCATTGATTCTGAACCGCTATTCATGCAAATGAATTTTGTGAACGGGCAGTGGCCTCTAGTATGACCTAGTTCCGATTTTAAGGCATTGGCTAATCGACTGTGGCTAAATGACGGTGTCATTACGTTTGCCATCACCCAATTTTGTGACATGGCATCGATAACACGGTTGGGCCCGTGGCCGGCACCTAACATCCCATAGCCACCATTATCGTGGACAACAGCTCCATGGGAAGTAATTATCCAAGGCCCTTTAGCCGCCAATGCTATGTATGGATTTACGGTTGCAGGAGCATAAAAATTGACATAATCCTCTTGGAGAAGAGAAACTAATTCACTTTCATCAGTGAGCATGATTTCTTTGCCCAAAGATTTGGATAACATTTCGTGATTAGCCAATCCTTCGGATATAGCCTCCAGCAGTTTCGCATCGCGCTCACAAAATTTCGCGATAACTTTGTCTGTCAGGCCAATGGTATCCATTTTTCCGGAGTTTTTGCGAATTTTTCTCAACGCACCGAGCGCCTCATCTGCTTTACTCACCGCCTTCATCATTCCTGTTGTAATCATGGCGCTTCTTCAACATTCGCTAAATTATCTTAACAATGTGACCTATTTGACATTAAGATAATACCACAGTAATACTATACTAATATTTATATGCGGATGTAATTCCGAATTAACATGCCTAAAGTATCCCTTGATATGCCAGCGGAAATACTCCATGACTTGAAACAACATGTGGGTGACGAAAGGAAATTCGTTAGCGTAGCAGATGCTATACGAACCGCATGTAGGAAACTATTGGATCAGTTGGACGAAATTGACCTGAGGCACGGAAGGTGATAACTTGCCGACGCGACATGATGCAGAAAAAGCGATAACGACATTGTTGAGTTACCTTGAGAACGATGTTAACCGTGAAGGACTGGTTGACACACCGAAACGTGTTATTGATTCCTGGGATGAAATCTTCAGCGGCTACGGTATGGACCCAAAAGAGATTCTTGACTCGACGTTTAATGGGGAAGGGTATGATGGCATCGTATTGTTGAAAAACATTGAATTTCACTCCACATGTGAACACCACTTACAGCCGTTCAGTGGCCAAGCACATGTAGCATACATTCCGATAGAAAGAATTGTTGGAATATCTAAACTATCACGCATTGTTGAATGTCATGCTAGGCGGCTACAAAATCAGGAACGAATAACCAAAGGCATTGCTGATGACTTGGAGGAATATTTGGCACCGCTTGGCTGTGCAATCATCATTGAGGCTGCACATGGCTGCATGCGCTGTCGAGGAGTCAAACAAGCAAATGCTTTGATGACCACATCTGCAATGCGCGGCGTATTCTTCGATAAACCAGAGGCGCGACAAGAATTATTTCAGTTGATCAATAATTGAGGTTTTACCATGAAACAAGAAGTGGTTCAAGTCTCAGGGTCAGATTTATTACAGACAGACCTCGATTACGAATATGACATCGTAGAGATTTTCCACTCTGTTCAGGGCGAAGGTTTTCGTGCAGGCATACCGCATGTCTTTGTTCGATTTGGCAATTGTAATCTAAGGTGCGAATGGTGTGACACTGATTTTCTGAAACACGAGCGTATGACTTGCCGACAGATATTGGATAAAGTAGTCGGCTTTAATTGCAAAAACATCATATTCACCGGAGGAGAGCCAATGCTGAATGATCTGTGGCCATTGCAAAGGCAACTCAAATCATTGGGTTGTCACATTTCTATCGAAACTAATGGCACCATACCCATAGACGAAGGCTTGATCGACTGGATATGTGTATCTCCAAAGGATCAACTTTACAAAAGCGCCAAAATAAAACAAAGGCATGGTGATGAACTAAAGTGCGTTTATGTGGGGCAAGACCTATCCATGTATGATAGTTTAAGTAAGGGCTTTACTAATTTATACCTCCAGCCCTGTTATGTCGATACAGAAACAGTAGAATGGAACGGCAAAAATTTCGCTCAAACTGAAGCGGTTGTAAAACAAAACCCACGTTGGAGGCTATCTCTACAAACACACAAATGGATGGGGATTGATTGAGTAAAGTAGCGATTCTCGCATTTAGTGGTGGCATGGACTCCACGTCCCTGTTGCTTAGACTACTAAGAGAAGGATACCAAGTCTACACTATTGGTTTTAATTATGGTCAAAAACATATCATTGAGTTAACCAGAGCACAGATGAATATCGATTATCTCGCTACCCAAGGCTATCAGGTTTACAACCAAACTGTCGATTTGTCGTCTTTAATGTCGACTTTTTCAGGCGCGTTGACCTCAACTGAATCAATACCAAAGGGTCATTATGAAGAGAATCAAATGAAAGCAACCGTTGTGCCGAATCGAAACGCAATTTTCTCGTCTATTATCTATGGTTACGCATTAAGCATGAGCAAGAAGCTTAACACTGATGTAATAATTTCTCTTGGTGTACATTCAGGTGATCACGCTATTTATCCGGATTGTCGGCCAGAATTTTACCGAATACTGAATGAAGCATTTGCACTAGGGAACTGGGATAGTGATAATGTGACATTAGATCTGCCTTACATCGACGGCGACAAGACAACAATATTGCTAGATGCAATTGAATCATGCAAAGTATTGGGGCTAGAATTCGATACCATTTTTGCCAATACTAATACTTCATATGAACCAGATGAAACTGGGCGAAGTTCCGGTAGAACTGGTTCCGATATTGAACGAATCCTAGCATTCAATGCAATTGGTAGAAAAGACCCTGTTGAATATCAATCTAATTGGGATGACGTACTTAGCCACGCACTTTCTGTCGAGGCAGAATACATGGATAAAATATATCGAGAAAAATTAACTGAACTGCAGTATCAAGTAACCAGAAACAGTGCTACTGAAAGGGCATTTACTGGGATTTATGACAAACATTTCGTGGTTGGAAACTATTATTGTGTATGTTGCAACCATCTGCTTTTTTCTTCGCAACACAAATATAACTCCGGTTGCGGATGGCCTGCCTTTCACAATGAAGATGCTGATGCCAAAATAGCAAGAATTGCTGACACTAGCTATGGTATGGTTAGAATTGAAGTTAAGTGTAGTAAGTGTGATGCTCATCTTGGCCATGTTTTTGAGGATGGTCCAAAAGAATTTGGTGGTGAAAGGTACTGTATTAACTCAGCAGCCTTAATATTTAGAGAGGATTGATAGAATGGTAACAAGAATAAGACGATATGTAGAAACTGATACAGGTCATAGAGTACCCAATCACAAGAGTAAATGCCGTCACATGCATGGTCACAGGTATCGGTTTGAGGCCGAAATTGAGGGTGATGTTGTGGAGGTCAGTGGTGTTTCAGAAGAAGGGATGTTGATGGATTTTTCAGATATTAGCAAAATATTAACACGCGAAGTGCATGATGTAGTAGACCATGCATTCGTTGTTTACGAAGGTGATGAAGTCGCAATTAAAGCACTAGAACATATGGGTGATGAGCATCGTACTGTTATTGTTAACTTCATTCCCACCGCTGAGAATCTAGCGAAATGGGCATTCGAACAGGTTGAGCCTCACATTGTGTCGACATATGGAAATCGGTTGCGCCTAGTTGCAATGCATGTTTGGGAAACACCAAAATCTCTTGCCAGTTGGCATAAATGACTATTCTATTCTACGGCGGCGTCCTTTTTTCCAATTTTCATCGTCAACGGTATATTGTAGGGCGGTAGTTGCATCTATCAAACCGCCTATCAAACGCGTTATCTCATCCTCTGACAATGTCGACATCATTGCCATTCGCGTTAAGGAATTTTTAATACTTAATTTTCTCTCTGCATTACCTAGACTTGATGAACTAAATTGTTTGATTGCAGTAAGAAATGTTTGTCGAAGTTCTGGAGATATGCTTGTCTTTAGTGGAACTATGTCTGGTAATCCACAGTCATCGCCTTGTTGGTGCCTTACTCGCTCGCTGTGTAATTGATACAAAAATGCATTAACGGAATGTGATAAGTTGGCAATAGGATAACCCTCCCAAGTCGGCAAGGTTGCTAAAAAATCACAATCATGCAAATCGCTTGTGGAGATTCCAGTGCCTTCACCACCAAATACCAAGGCTATCTTGCCAGTGTGTTGATTAAATATCCTAGATAATTCCCAAGGAAATGTAAAGTGTCTAAACGAAGTCTTGCTACCAACCTCACGTTTACCTGAAGTACCTATCACTAACGAGCAATCGCGAACACAATCCTCTAGGGTTTGGTAAATCTGGACGGTATCAAGTATTCTACCAGCGTGTTTGGCCCGATTTCTGGCTTCATTATCGTCAGGGGTGCACTGTGGATTAACCAGTCTTAGTTGCTCATAACCGTAATTGAGCATCGTTCGACATATTGCTCCAAGATTCCCAGGGTGTTCAGTATCAATACAAACAACTACAAGTTCATAAGACGATGTGGGTAGTGGCAATGATTTTCTATCACCCATATTATCACATCTGGTAGAATTCAGCGATCCAGCGAGGGTCGCATGGTTGGTAAAGAAAAAATAAGTACCCGCCAGATTCTCTATCATCCATAATTATTGATCGTTTTCTGATAGAGTATTTTGTCTTCAAGAATTCAATTAAATTCTCAAGTTCAGATTTATCCTCGCAATGGACACTGACAGGATGACGATCCCAATCAATGCGCACAGGCATCGAAAATCCTCAATCAACTCTTCTTTGGCGATAGCGAGTCACATAACCTGCAATCCAATTTCGCAACTTCTTTGAGCTAACATCGGTTAGTTGAGATACGACAATTTTGTTGTGGTCAAAGTCATCTGTAAATTTCTCGCCGTGCTGTTCTACTAACGCAATTGCCCTTATTTTGATGAAACTAGGTCGAATATTTCCCATAATGCTCACTCCTCGAATAATTTTACCTCAATTGGAATATCTGGTTCGTCGTGTCTGATTACTTGTAATCTGACTTTACGCGGTGGGTTCTCTATTCCTCTCGACCATATGTGTTCATTGACTGAGGGATCAATCCACACTTCTTCATCCTCGCGAACTTTCAAGTGTTGAATTACATGGTCTTTGATTATTTGAATCGCTCTTGGGGCGCGCTTGAAACGTGTAATGTTCCATGCTTTTCTTAGTGGAACAATTAATTCAGATTCATTTGGTCTGGCCACTAAAATCACCTCTGTAATTTACTGCGTCTCCAATGATGACGTTTTGGATGAGTCACAGTATTTCGGTCGGTCTTTAACATGACCCAAACAGGGACACGGCGGTTTTGTTTAGTAGCCTTCATGAGGCGTATTTTTTTTGCTGCTGGTTTATTTTTTGACATATCGAGCACCTTCTCAGATTCTTCTTATCGACGCACTATTGCGGCTCTTGGAGTGTGATGCCAATATCGATTTTAGGTCAACATCGCTCATTGGTGGGACAAACTTACCATTTTCATGTAGGCTTATGATAAATTTTTTGATTGCTTCGGCTCTCTCTGGTGTGGCTAATGAAATAGTTGCAAGCCGAGATCTTGCTTCACTAGATAGGAGATGCTTCATCGCCTGACTAACCGCTTGATTTTCTGCTTGCTCTACTTGGGTTTGAATTTCTTTTTCAGCCTGCGCTTTGGCTTGGGATTCAAATTGCTTCTGAAGTTCTAACATTCGCTGCTGTCTGAGTGCCTCTAATCGGTCCTCTCCTTGTGCAGACATACTTGACAAACTCCCACGTCCCTAATATTTAGCCAGTCCAGGATACATCTCATTTGCTGCATCACGGCATGAGTGAGCAGCCTCATCAAGCAGTTTCTGTCCGGCAGGGGTAATTTTTCTACCAGAGTATAATTGTTGCTTTCCTTCAGTTGATTCTATTTCCTTGGTAGGAACTAACTCGACTAAACCTGCGGATTCAAGCTGTTGTAATGCTGTTCTAATGATATGTCTTGAGGCAACACCAGGAGTGTTAGGACTTGAGCCATTGTTGACGCTGCCACCATAATCTTGTGCCAGACTGGTAACGCCAATTGGTCCTTTGCGTGCCACTTTTCTGAGAATCGATGCGGCTCTGATTGACCACCAGTTTGCTTGCGTTGGCGGGCGTTCACGATCCGCTCCAGTTTTGACAAAGTCAGACCATGAAGGCTGCTCTATCCCTTTTGTTTCAGACAATTTTTCTGCTAACGCTGGAACGAGCATATCAGCTGGAATATCATAATAAGTGGTCATGTAGCAACACCAAGCATTTTGCCGACTTAACTCCCCTATATCAATGAAACGGGTGTGATTGGCGAGACATGTCATGAAAATTATGGATTATGCAAGTGTTATTGAAGGGGTCCATCAACCGACATGTATGCAGAAGGCGCTAGCCCAAAACCCGAATCTACTTCGGACACTGCTGGGTTTGTCCTTTACACTCATCTTTTTGTTGGGCTATGCTGTGTATGGTGCAACAATTTCTCCTTCATACTATCTATACACAACTGAAACCGAAGTCACCAGTGACGATTCAATTGAGCCTGTAAAAATATACGATGAAGATGAAAACCTAACCCAATGGCGGTGGACATTTACTGCTGATGGTGATAACCTCACCTGGGTCAATGTCACTGCGGGAGGTCTGTCAAGAAACTCAGTCATGAAATTAACCAATTCTGTTGGACTTTACTCCCACTCAAAATTGGGCGATCCAGATGCAGAAGACTTTAGTTGTGAAGACTCATGTTTTTTTAACAAAACACATGAGTTAATCAGCGAGGACGGTGGTGATGATTCGATCATCTCCATGACAACAACTGACCCCGGGCGAAGAAATAATGGAACTGTGTATGCTAAATCACTAGGGGAGGCGGAAGATAAGGCGCGTGAAATTGTTGAGTATTTCCATAGCCCGGCAGTAATAATAGTTGAAATTACTGAAGATGGTAATAAATCAACAGCACCAAACGTTATATTAGTAACTGTCAATGAAGACTTCTCCGACATTGGAGTATTCTCTGTTGACGCTGGAACTGAGTTTCTATGGGCTGTTGCTGCGGTTGTTGGCTGTTTTTCAATGCTGCTAATACCATCATTCACAGTATACTTTGCTGCCAGAGCCAAAGAGCGGAAAAATGAACTTAAGTTACAAAAAGCAGAAGAAGTAGTTGACGAATCAGTAAGTAAAGACTCAAACGCCAATTAACTCATATAGATTACAGTTATAGTATCA
>CEWJ01049238.1_pt1 | contig 12551 bp, 12 predicted proteins | sample 350291 | NCBI WGS metagenome assembly CEWJ01 (sample SAMEA2622923, study PRJEB7988) | marine metagenome | isolation source: saline water (ENVO:00002010), including | reverse complement strand
AATCCAATAGCAATAACTATTTTAAATATTTTTTTAATTTTCATTTATTTTATTTTTATTTTGTAAATAATTTGTTTGACTATAAAGTTATTAATTAAAAATTTTTTTTGTTAGAGAAATAATTTATTTATTTTTTCGTTTTTTGAACATGAGAAATAGAAAAGCATTTTTACTTATTGTATTTGGAGGTTTTTTAGCTTTGATTTTACAGAATTTATTTTTGCAACCCTCCTTTGCAAATAATGAAAAAATTATCAATGAGTCAGAATTTACAAGTAATAATGATAATGTAAATTTTGAATATGCAGCCGAAATTTCAGTAAAAGCTGTTGTTCACATCAAATCAAAATATTTGGAGGATGAAATATATAGATATTATGATCCTTTCTTTGGCAATAGATATTTTAATAATCCAAGAGAAAAAGTTGCAAGTGGTTCAGGAGTAATTATCTCAGAAAATGGATACATTATAACAAATATGCATGTTATCAATGATGCAAAGGAAATTGAAGTTGTTTTGAATGATAAAAGAACTTATAGCGCGGAAATATTAGGTACAGATCCAAATAGTGATTTAGCTCTTCTTAAAATAAATGGCAAAAAATTACCTTATTTAAAATTTGCAAATTCAAATGATCTAAAAATAGGTCAATGGGTTTTGGCCGTTGGTAACCCTTTTAACTTAAGCTCCACAGTTACTGCAGGTATTATAAGCGCAAAATCAAGAGAAATAAACATATTAAATGATGGTGGAATTGAAGCCTTTATACAAACAGATGCAGCAATCAATCCTGGTAATTCAGGGGGTGCTCTTGTGAATACAGATGGTGATCTTATAGGTATTAACACAGCAATTCATTCTAATACTGGATCATATACTGGATACGGCTTTGCAATCCCATCCAATATGGTAAAAAAAATCATCAAAGATTTACAAGAATTTGGTGAAGTAAAAAGAGCCTACATTGGAATACATATTTTGGACTTAAATGCTGAAATTGCTAGCGAGCTGGAGCTAGATGATGCAAATGGTGTTTTTATAGCTAAAGTTTTAAAAAATAGTGCTGCTGAAAAAGTGGGAATAAAAAGCTATGATGTAATAACCAAAATAAACAACAGAAGAATAAATACTGTTAGTCAATTAAATGAAATTATTATTCAATTTGACCCAGGCGATCAGATAATTTGCACAGTGCTCAGAGATGGTGAAGAATTAGATTTCAATCTATCTCTCCAAAATTAAATTTTTAACAAAAAAAAAGCCTCAAAATTTGAGGCTTTTTTTATAAATTATAATTACTTGACAAATAAATATCCTCTCATTGCTTGTGAATGACCTGGATAGCTACAGAAGAATTCATAATTACCTTTCTTAGGTGCATCAAATTCAAGAACCACAGTTTGTCCTGGCATTGCCATTTCTGAAGCTGCTATTAGATTAGGATCTTCAGGAATGTAACTTTTGTCAGCTCCTGCCTGTAAAGACTTTGCTGCAACATCCTTTCTTTTTCCAAAGTTTACAAAAAGAATGTTATGCTGCATAGCCATATCAATTCCTTCATTAATTAAATTAATTTTAATTCTAGTACCTTCTTGCGCTGTAATGTTTTCTACATCGTACTTCATTTCTGCCATAGTGTTTCCAACTGCTCTGATGTTGAATTCAACTACAGGCTTTTCTTTAACTTCCTCTACAACAGCTGCTTCGTTAGCTTGTTTAGAATCAGATCCACAACTAGCGAGAAAAAAAATTGACATTGATACGATAAAGATATTTTTGATCATTTTCATTTTTAGTTTTTTTAAGTTATTTCTGCAAAATTGTTTTACAAAACTGTATTAATTCTGTTTTTTGCATAATTATTAATTATTAAAGTTATGCAAAACTAATAAATAAAATTATTCTACAATAAATTTTTTGGTAACAATTCCATTATTGTTTTTTATAAAAAAAAGTTTATTTGTTTCTTTCTTTGATTCTCTACCAAAAAGGTCAAAAACTTGATTAAAATTTGTTTTGTGATAATTGTAAATTTGGTTGTTGTAAGAAATATTACAATTCAAATTATTTAGATATTGAGATGAAAGTGAAGGAATATTTAACAATAAAGGACAATAGCATATGTCATTAAGCATAAAATTAGCAAGCCATGACAACACCCTTACCCCAACTTCGCCCATTGCTCCATTTGGACCTGATACAGGGTCATGAGAGCCGAGAAAAACTTCAAATTTTAATTTGTTAGTTGTTTGAGGTATAAAGTCATAATGTACATCAGCGTGAAATGTTGGAGGTGCTATAATATCTAATTGACCACTAATTATTAAAGTTGGTATTGAATGATTAAAATCTGTGATAGTTGGATTTTCAATAAAAGGATAGAGTGATATAATAGACCGTAAGGACGAATCAATTTTTGCGAGCAATTGTGCACCCCCTCCTCCCTTTGAGAATCCACCAACTGAAATTGAATTTAGGTTTAACCTGTTGTAAAGTGGTGATACAGATCTACTGTTTTCTTGTTTTAAAGAAATAATTGCATCTTCCAATGCATCCCTTCTAGCATATTCATCATCAGTTAGAGAATTTGTTCCGATAGTCATAGTTACTATTCCGTATGACGCTAAAAATGGTCCCCAGTTTTGAATAGTAAGCTCTGAATTCATAAAACCAGGAACTAGTACAATACTTGATAAATTTATTCCATTGCTTGGACAGTAAATTGTAGCCCCACTATATAAACTACCATTTCTTATTCCAGAGCTTTCTTCAAAAGAAATAACATTAAATGGTCCGGGATTAGTGATTGACAATAATGTTATTGAATCACAATTGTTTGAAAGAGAGAAAAATGGAATTAATAGTAAAACAAAAAAAATGTTTTTCATGAAATTTTATTTTTCAAACATATTAAAATAAAATTAAGAATTTATAAACTTGTATTGTGAAAAAACCACTACCAGAAAAAATATGCCCAGTTTGTAAAAGACCTTTTACTTGGCGAAAAAAATGGGAGAAAAATTGGGAAAATGTAAAATACTGCAGTAAAAAATGCAGATCAAATAAAAATCAATAAATAATCTAGAGAATAATTTTTTTATCTTTTAAATGTCTAGTAGTTAAAATATTTTTTTCAGAAAATGTTTTAAATGAAACAACATCAAATAAACAAATAGCATGATCGGCATGGTTTTCAATTACACTATGCTTTTTTAATTCAATTAAAGCACATATATCAGGAAGTACCTCAAAATTTTTCCAACTAACTAAATTCTTTTTTATTAGATATTTATTTTTATCAATGGTTAAACCACTTTTTTTTCCAAGTGTTCTAACCAAACTAATATTTTTTCTACTTAAAATCTGAAGAACAAAAGATTTTGAGTTTAATAAATTATCATATGTTTTAGTACCATAATAAATAGCTATCATAAAAACTTTTGGTTTCATACTTATTGCACTAACATATGTGCAAATATTCATATTGATTTTATTTTCATTATCATACGATACAAGACTGTAAACTGCATGATCAACAATATTCCAAGGTCTTTTCATTTAAGATATTTTTAAAGATTTCAAAACAGATTCATATGATTTTAAGATACAATCGGAAACAGAAACACCGTCTAAAAAATTACTATTTATAAAAATATTGGGATTATTTACATTAAATTTCTCAATTTCCTTATTCACCAAATCATGATTAATTGAATATAGAGGGATCGCCTCCCTCCATCTAAAATGTCTTTCAAAATTAAACTCTGAAATTTTGAATAAATTTTTCATATCATTTTTTATGGTATTTAAAACTTCATCTGGATTTTCTTTAACAATGGTTGGGTTATTTTGACCACCAACAAGTACAGTTATTAACTCATTTTCTTCAGAACAGATGTTAGAAAATATTTGACTGTTAAAAAGTACTCCTAAAAAATTTCTATTGTCTTTTTTTCTACTTAAAAGACCAAAACCATTAAAATTAAATTTTGCTTTTTCCTTTTCAAACCCAAGGTGAATTACATCAATAGAATTATATTTTATTTTTTGTAGAGCTTCTTTTAATGACACATCAAAAATCATTTTACTTATTTGATTACTTTCAGTTGAAATAAATAATTTCTTGCATTTAATTTTCTTACCGCACTCTGTATCAACAATTAAAAAGTCATTATTTTTTTCAATTCGAGATACTTTACACGAAAGCAATAAATTTTCTTTAACGAAATCAACCAATTTATTTATGAAATAACCAAAGCCTTCGTTAAAATAAACAATTGGACTTTTTTGTACATTTCTTTTTTTCAGTAAACCATATATTATACTCCTACTTTCTTTTTGAAATTGCCATAATTTTTTTAAAGAATACTTAGAACTTAATTTAGATGTGTCACTTGCATATACTCCTGTTAAAAAAGGTTCAATCAAATTATCATGAATTTGTGAACCAAATCTAGACTTAATAAAATCTTCAACTGGCAAATCATGATTATTTTTTTTAGAAAACAGATCTTTAAAGATTGAAATTTTCCCTTTAAAAGTCAACAATTTAGAGCATAAAAAACTAAATCCAGATGTAGGTATCTTATGAATCACATTTCTCTTTAAAATAAATCTATTTTTAACTTGTGGATTAGAATAAACTAAATCTTTTTCCAATTGTAAATATTTTACAATATCTCTAAATGGATCATTATTGTACAAAACTGTATTTGGCCCAAATTCTAATCTGTAACCATCGATATATTGACCTCTTATTTTTCCTCCTGCTTTATTTTGAGAATCTAAAATTAAAAAATCTCTATTGTTTCTTTTTAGAAAGAAAGCATTAGAAAGACCAGAAATTCCAGCACCAATAATAAGGTTTTCGATATAGATCATTAGTTAACCCAAGTAGAAATCAATTTTGCCCAATCATCGTCATCATTTAAGCAAGGTACATAATGATAATTTTCACCACCAGCTTCTATAAACTCTTCTTTTCCCTCCATTTCTATTTCCTCTAAGGTTTCTAAACAGTCTGTAACAAATGCAGGGGTGACAACTACTAAATTCTTTTTGCCTTCTTTAGCTAATCTTTCAAGTTCCTGGTCGGTGTAAGGTTTTAGCCAAGGTTCATTTCCCAATCTAGACTGGAATGCGTTGCTGTATTTCGCAGAATCTAAGTTTAATCGATCTGCTACCAATTCTGTTGTTTTTAAAACTTGGTGTCTATAGCAAGTTTGATGGGCATCAGAATCTACTGAACAACATTCTTTGTTTAGTAAGCAATGTTGTTTGGTTGGATCGCTAATTTTAAGATGACTCTCCGGTATTCCATGATAAGAAAATAGAATATGATCGTAGTCGACTTTTGATATTTTGTCTTTTATTTTATTACTTAATAGCTTGATATAGTTTTTATCTCTATAAAATGGCTCAATGGTACTAAACTTTATTTGTGGGTATTTAGAAATCATTATTTCTTTAGCTTTTTCAACAACAGTCTCATATGAGGACATAGCGTAGTGAGGGTAAAGAGGTAGAAATTTAATTTCTGTTACATTATTTTCAACTAATTCATCAATACCTTTTTCAATAGATAGTGAACCATATCTCATTGCAAGTGCAACAGGAATATCAAGAAATTTTTTTACTTTTTCAAGTAATCTGTAAGATAAAACAACAAGTGGCGAACCTTCCTTCCACCAAATTTTTTTGTAAGCTTTTGCTGATTTTTTAGGACGAGTATTTAAAATTATAACTTTAACAAGAAACCATCTAAACCAATAACTTTTTCCTATTACTCTTTCATCCATCAAAAACTCATCCAAGTATTTTTTTACATCCCTAACGTCAGTGCTATCTGGAGATCCTAGATTAATTAATAAATATCCTTTCATTTTAAATTGTTTTTGAATAAGTTCCAACCCCACTATTAAGCATAGGGTCAAATTTCATGGCAATATTTCTTATGACAAGTCTTCCTGCTAATTTTACTGTAATACTATCGTTATTGAATTGCATTAAATCATCCTCAATAAAGTCTCTAAACTTTTCAATTGTAAAATCAATAGCTGCATATATTCTCTCAATTGATGTTTTGAATTCCTTTGCAATATTATTGAAGTCAACATAATAGTTACACATAACTGAATTTATGACAGCTCTAACAATTTTCTCATTTTCGTTAACTGAGTATCCTCTTATTACTGCAAGCCCTTCATCTTTAATTCTTTTAATATATTTTGCAGCATTTTTCTCATTTTGACTATATGCTGAATGGAGCTGACTTATTGATGATGCTCCAAAGCCATATACCTGTCCAGTAGTTGCTCTAGTACAGTAACCTTGAAAATTTCTGTGCAACGTTTTGTTTTTTAATGCAATTGCTAATTCATCATGCGGTTTAGCAAAATGATCCATTCCAATGGCAACATAGCCAGCAGCAATGAATTTATCATATGCATTTTGATACATCTGCGCTTTTTCATCAGCAGTTGGAAAACCTATTTTATCTAAGACTTTTTGCCTTGTAATAACAGTAGGAACATGAGCATATGAAAAGGTTACTATTCTATCAGTGTCAAGTTTTATAGCTCTATCAACAGTTTCATTAAAGCTTTCAACTGTTTGTAAAGGAAGTCCATAAACTAAATCAATATTAGTTCCTGTAAAGCCTTCTTCCTTAATTTTAGCGACAATATCTTCAAGCTCAAATCTTGAAGACTGTCTATTAATTGCTTTAAGCACATCTTCTTTAAAATCTTGTATACCTAAACTTATTCTATTAAAACCATATTCTCTAAGCAAAGAGATATGTTTAAAAGTAAAATATGCTGGACTACATTCAATTGCCATTTCATAATCTTCTGAGAATATAAAGTTTTGCTTGATGCAATCAGTAATTTGTTTAATAAACTTGTAGTCAATGGCATTAGGAGTACCTCCCCCCCAATGTACCTGAGTTAGTATTCTATTTTTATCAATGTCTTTAGAAACAAGTTCTATTTCTTTAATAACGGCCTCAACATATCTTTGTAAAAAAGGCTTTGTGTATCCACTTTCTGTTGTACAACCACAAAAGTGACAAATTTGAGGGCAAAAAGGGATATGAATATAAATAGATATACTTGAAGGATTTTCATCATTAGATAAAATAACACTCCTTTTTAAATCTACATTAGTATACTTATCTGTAAAAAAGGTAGCGGGCGGATACGATGTATATCTAGGGCCTGTTTTATTATACTTTTTTAAAAAATTCGAATTAACTTTCATATTATCTTTTCCAATTAGTTTGCTTTATCCAATCAACAACAAATTTTGCTTTTTTATAATCAATATCAGGCAAAAAACCATGTCCTAAATTAATTATCCAATTGTGGTTACTTTCACCAAAAGGTATTAGATCTGACAAATATTTTTCAATTTGATTATATGATGAGTATAACAATCTTGGATCAATATTTCCTTGAACTCCAACGTCATCATTTATAATTTTTCTAGAGTGATTTAAATTCATTTGCCAGTCAACACTTAAATAATCACATATATTTTTATCAATTTTACTTAATCCATTACCCAAACCTTTTGGAAAAAATATAGTTGGAAGATTATTTAGCCTAGCTTCATTAAGAATTTTCTTTGAAAGTGGTAAAATCTTTTCTAAGTAAAAGTCTTCAGGTACTAGACCTGCATAAGTTTCAAAAAGTTGAAAGCATTCAATTCCATGATTAGCTTGTTTCTTTACATACTCAATTGACAAATCTGTAAGAGCCTCTAAGATTTTCAAGCTTTCCTTTGGTTCGGAGTATAAAAATCTGATTGCATCATGAAAAGTTATATCTCTTACATTTCCTCTAAACATGAAACAAAATGTTGTAAGTGGCCCCCCACAAAAACCAATTAATGGAATATTTTTAGGTCTCTTATTAAGTACCATATCGATATTATCATATACGTGCTTAAGTTTCTTTGTGTTTTTAATAAGCTGAGAAGAAGGATTTTCGTATTTAGTCAACGGATTATCAAAAATAGGTCCCTTGTCTGTAAATTTTAACCCCATACCCAGGGCTTCGGGAATTATCAAAATATCAGAAAATAAAATTGCTGCATCCACACCCAAATCTTCTATAGGTAATAATGTGACCTTGGCAGCTAGCTCAGGTGTTTGCATCATCTCTGAAAATGAATATTGTTTTTTTAATTTTTGGTATGATGGCAAAATTCTTCCAGCTTGTCGCATGAACCAGACTGGTGGTCTAGAAGTTTTTTTGTTATTAAGAGTATCTAAAAAAATCGATTTCATTCTATAAAATTTCAAGTACTTCTTTGTTAGCAATCAAAAAATTGTCAATGTCTTTGTCTGTATGAGCAATAGAAAAAAACAGACACTCATATTGAGATGGTGGTAGATATATTCCTTTTTCAAGCATTAATCTAAAGTATTTTGAAAACTTATTTAAATTACATTTCATTGCGTCTTCATAATTATTAACCTCTTTTTCATTAGTAAAAAACATTGTTAGCATTGAGCCATTTCTATTTATAACTGCATTTGTGTTCGTTTCGCTAATGTTTTTTAATAAGCCATCATGAATTTTTTTTGAAATATTTTCCAACTTCTGATACAATTCTTTATTTAATTGGTTTAATACAGTTAAGCCAGCAGACATGGCCAGTGGATTACCTGAAAGAGTGCCGGCTTGGTAAACAGGTCCATTTGGGGCAAGAAAATCCATAATTTCTTTTCTGCCTCCATATGCACCAACTGGTAGTCCACCTCCAATTATCTTACCTAATGTTGTTATGTCTGGAATTACATTGTAATATTCTTGAGCTCCACCTGCAGAAAGCCTAAATCCAGTCATAACTTCATCAAAAATTAATAAGCATCCATACTTTTTAGATAAATCTTTCAATCCTTGTAAAAATTCTTTTTTTGGAAGTACTAACCCCATGTTTCCAGCAACTGGCTCAACTATAATTGCAGCGACAAGATTCTTTTTCTGAATTAATAAATTTTCAACAGATTCTAAATCATTGAAATCGGCAATTAAAGTATCCTTTGCTGTATTTTTTGTTACTCCTGGGCTGTCTGGCAAACCTAATGTTAAAGCTCCTGAGCCTGCTTTTATTAAAAAACTATCTCCATGGCCATGGTAATTTCCAGAAAATTTGATTATATATTCTTTTTTAGTGTAGCCTCTTGCTAATCTTATGGCACTCATTGTTGCTTCAGTTCCAGAGTTTACCATTCTTACTTTTTCGACAGATGGTACCATTTCAATTATCTTTTGTGCCATCTGTGACTCAATTTTTGTTGGTGCTCCGTAGCTGGTACCTTTTTTTGCAAATTTTTCAATTGATTTTAAAACCTCATCATTAGCATGACCTAAAATCATAGGTCCCCAAGATGAAACAAAATCAATATACCTGTTACCGTCAATATCAATTATTTCTGAACCCTTTGCGCTTGAGATAAATAAAGGAGAACAATCTACACTTTTAAATGCGCGTACAGGGGAATTAACACCCCCAGGAATCAATCTTTTTGCCAACTTGTATTCGTCTACACTTTTGGAATAATTCATCTTATCTATTTAAAATATCAGCAATTTCTAAAGCGAAATAAGTTATTATTATATCGGCTCCTGCCCTTTTAATTGATGTAATAGTTTCCATCATAATTTCTTCTTCATCTATCCATTTATTTTGTCCAGCTGCTTTGATCATTGAATATTCTCCACTAACACTGTATGCAACAACTGGAACATTAAAATTACTTTTAGCTTTTGAAATAATGTCTAGGTAACTTAATGCAGGTTTGATCATAATCATATCAGCGCCTTCATTTATGTCCTGCTCTATTTCTCTAATTGATTCATTGGAATTGCAGTAATTCATTTGATATGTTTTTCTATCAAATCCTGTTGGAGTACTATCAGCTGCGTCTCTGAATGGAGCATAAAAAGAAGAAGCATATTTTGCTGAGTAGGCTAAGATAGGTATCTTATAGTAGCCTAATTCATCTAATTTTTTTCTGATTTCTTTTACCCGACCATCCATCATATCTGATGGAGCAATTATATCAGCACCAGCCTCAACTAGTGATACTGATTGCTTAACTAAAGTTTTTATTGTTAAATCATTTTCCACATCACCATCGACAACTGTTCCACAATGACCGTGATTTGTATATTCACAATTACAAACATCAGTAATTAATAAAAGTTTAATTTTTTCTTTTTTTAGTCTTCTTATCGCTTTTTGAACAATGCTATTTTCATTGCATGCTATATCTCCTGTACTGTCTTTAGCATTTGAAACACCAAAAATTATTATGGCTTTCACTCCTTTACTTTCAACATCTTTACATTTTGAAATCAAATTATCAATAGATAGTTGAAACTGTCCAGGCATTGAAGGAATTTCTTTTTTAACATTTACTCCTTCACATACAAATACTGGGTATATTAAATCATTCACTGACAAATTCACATCTGATACTAAATCCCTTACAATAGGATTATACCTCATTCTTCTTAATCTTGTATTTGGATAAGTCATATATTAAGAATAATAATTATTTAAAATTTCTTTGGCAACTCCCTCGAATGTTTGCTCTTTAGAAGTTATGACATCAAAACCTTTACTTTTGATATAGCTAGAGGTCGTATTGCCAATACTATAAATGTCAGTTTTAAATGAGCCATATAAGCTAATAAATGCATCAAAAGATGAAGGGCTAGCAAATACTGAAATAGAGTTTCCTTTTTTTAAGACCTGATCCAAAGATTTGTCGTAGTAAGTATTTTTGATAGTTTCATAAATTTCAATTCTAGTAATTTCTGTAAAACTTTTCAAACTCTCAAAGATTGAAAAATCAGACAAATTTCCACTAATAAAAGCTAGTTTTGATCCCTTTATAAATGATTGTTTTTTTAAATCAGCAACCAAGTCTGCAGAATATGAAGATGATGATGAAAAAGATACAGTAACTCCTAATTGCCTTAATTTTTGTTCTGTCTTTTCTCCACAGCTTATAGCATTTATTTTTTTCTCGTATTGAACACCTACAAATGGATAATCAAAAAATGAATCAACAGAATTTTGGCTGGTAAAAATATAATAGTCAAAATCAAAAAGATTAAATGGTTTTATCTTTTTTGTTTTAATGTTTATCATTGGAAAATGATAAATATTGACATTTTCCAAAAAATTAAATGCATCGGTTTTTACTGAATTAGTTAATATTATGTCTTTTACTTTATTCATTTTTTACATTTACAGATCATTTATTATCTCCTCACCTCCACTGACTAAAATCCTTTGAGCAATTTCCTCTCCTAGCCTTAAATAATTTTCTTTGTTTCCTGAAATACAATCTTTTATTGTTAATTCTCCATCTAGTGAGCCTACGAATGCGTTAATTTTCATTTTTTCATTTTTAATACTTGCAAAAGCAGCAAAAGGAACGTGGCAACCTCCACCTAAAGTTTTGAGAAAGGATCTTTCAGCGCTAACACACATATTTGTTTCATCGTGATTAAGTTTTGAAAGTAATTCTTTAAGTTCATCATCAGAATCTCTGATTTCTATAGCAATAGCTCCTTGACCCGGAGCTGTTAGCATTGTGTCCAAATCAAAAAATTCAGTTATATGTTTTTCAAGTCCAAGTCTTTTGACTCCAGCTGCAGCCATAACCAGGCCGTCATAATTTCCATCAAGCATCTTTTGAATTCTTGTATCTACATTACCTCTTATTGGCAAAATTTTTAAATTTTTATTAATGGATAATAATTGAGATTTTCGCCTTAAAGAGGAGGTGCCAATTTTTTTATAGTTATCAAAATAATTAAGAGGTGTTTTATGATTACTAACAAAAACATCTCTGTGGTCTTCTCTTTTAAGAATTGCCACTATTTTACTTTTTTCAGAAATTGTTGTAGGTAAATCTTTCAAACTATGAACAGCTAAATCAATTTCATTTGCATATAATGCCTCTTGTATTTCAGATGTAAAAAAGCCTTTGTCTAATACTTTGGTTAAATCTTGATCGAGGAGAATATCTCCTTTTGTTTTAATAACTTTTGTATTTAACTTTATGTTAGGATATAACTCACTAATTTTTTTTAAAACTATTTTGGTTTGATGTATAGCCAATTTACTTCCTCTTGTTCCAATATTTATTGTATTCATTTTAGGAAAAGATTTTGTTTATTACACCAATAACATTTTCATCTTTTCCATTATCGCTTACATCCTTGATTTTTTTAATTAAATTATTTAGGAATTTTGTTCTTATTCTATTGTGTTGACTTGAGAAATTAATACAATCTTTTAACTTTTTGTTACAACATGAACATTTTTCTAAATCAGAGTTAAGTAAGTCATTAAACTGTTCTTTTAAAGCCAGAATAGAAGGTCTGAGCTGTCTTGAAGTTGTCCACTGATCAAAATCATTCAAAAAAAGTTCAATTAAACCCTCTGCTTTAGCTATTTCTAATTTTCTTTTTTTATAGTTTTTATTTATTTGATCTTTGAGATTATCAACATTAATTAAATT
>CEWJ01052915.1_pt1 | contig 12591 bp, 9 predicted proteins | sample 350291 | NCBI WGS metagenome assembly CEWJ01 (sample SAMEA2622923, study PRJEB7988) | marine metagenome | isolation source: saline water (ENVO:00002010), including | reverse complement strand
GCTTTAACTAAAGATATATTTCAAATAAATGTAGAGTCAGAGGCGGAGTTAATAAATATCAATACGATAGCAAAATCTCTTGGGAAAGTCGCTATGATAGGCCTTAGGGTAAACCCTGATGTGGATGCTAAAACCCACGAAAAAATAACAACAGGTAAGAAGGAAAACAAATTTGGGATTGATTTGAAGGATGCGCCAATATTTTTTTCTAAAGCATCCACTCTTTCTAATGTAACCATGAAAAGTTTGGCAGTTCACATAGGATCTCAACTTTTAGAACTTTCACCATATAAGGCGGCTTATAAAAAAATTGCAGAAATGACACGGTACCTTAGATCAACAGGTCATGAAATTTCGCATTTGGATTTGGGTGGGGGCTTGGGTATTCCTTATTCGGATGAAAGCCCGGCTGATTTGTATGCTTATAACCAAATCATTGTGGAGACGGTAGGGGACTTGGATTGCAAGCTGAGTATTGAACCAGGTCGATATTTAGTTGGTGAAGCAGGAATACTAATTACTCGGGTGATTTATATTAAGCAAGGGGACCAAAAGAAGTTTGTAATTGTGGATGGCGCAATGAATGACCTTATTCGACCCACATTGTACGATGGATTTCATGCTATTGTTCCAGTAACAGAAAAAAATCTATCTTTTCAAAAAAGCTTGTGTGACGTGGTGGGGCCTATTTGTGAGAGTGGTGATTATTTTGCGAAAGATAGAATGTTGCCTGAGATTAGCCAAAATGACCTTTTGGCTATAAAGTTTTCTGGAGCTTATGGAGCCGTAATGGCGTCTAATTATAACAGTCGACCATTAATTCCCGAAGTTTTGGTTAGTAATGACGCGTTTTCTGTCATAAGAGAACGTCAGACTTTTGAAAAAATGATGCAAGACGAAAAAATAGCCGCTTGGCTACAGTAATGTTTACGCTGAACGAATAAGTAAAAAAAATTGAAGAGAATAACTGTTAAGTACAAGCCATCTTCCTCTTTTGGTATTGAAAGTGTTTCCATTAGTAACCAGAGTCGCCACCCCGGTCCTGATCTGAAAACGTGACTAGTAATTTTACAGTATTCTCGTCTGGAAACGGCTTTTGAAATTCAAATTTTATGGTTTCTTCGGGTAAAAGCGTCTTTGCCTCTGGAGTGAAGAACTCGGTTTGCAATTCGCGTCCTGTTGCGTCAATTTCTGTCCCTTGAATTATTGGAATTGCTTGCACCATTTCTGTCGGATTATAGATCTCTCCTTGGACAAGTAAAATTTCCATGAATTGTTCATTATTTCGCCATGCACCAATATTTTTTAGAACAAGATTCTCTCCATTAACTGGAACGTGAAGTCCTATGGCATCATACAAAATTGCAATGGGGGGGTATTGTTTTACGGCCTCCATACGCCAACTCAGCCCCGCCGAAATCGCAAGGACAAGCACCGCGAAAATTGTGATTGGCACCCATGGTACATTCAGTCGTCTCTTTCGAGCGGTTTCAATAATCTCCTCAGAAGATGGAATGGGAATATTGTCGGTAAGATCAATTTCAGTTTCTTGAGGATCAGGTAACTCTTCAGCTTCCTCTTCGAAAGCGAGTTCGTTGTTTTCCTCTATTGGCAACTGATGCCATTTGTGACTGCACTGACTACACCGAAGCTTTCTCCCTTCTTCTGGGATGGCATCCTCGGGCACATCGAAATGGGCTGAGCAACTAGGGCAGGCTATAAGCATTAAATTAATAGTCCTTGGATGAAAGCCAATTTAGAACCAATTTTTGTTCCCCTGGGTAAAAAGTAATTCGAAGATTTTCCAGAAGAAAAATAGTAGGTTATGATCATAAAATCGCTTATCTTTTTCCCATTACGTTTAATGTATTTCTTCATATTCTATTTGAAAAGATTAGAAAAGAATAGTTAGGAATTTTTATAAATATGGTGCGGTTTGAAAATGTCGAAATAAGATATCGGGGGAAAGAAGCCATTCTCACGGACGTAAGTTTTGACTTAGGTGAAGGTAATTTTCACTTCTTGACGGGCAAAAGTGGAGCGGGAAAATCATCGCTACTCAAAGCGATTTACATGGGGATGTCTCCGTCAAAAGGAAGGATAAATTTATTTGGCCGAGATATTTCATCAATTACAAATAAAGATATTCCCGAAATAAGGCGCAGGATGGGAATAGTTTTTCAGGATTTCCGATTAATAAATAACTTGACTGTTCGAGAGAATGTAGCACTACCATTGAAAATTTTTGGCACTAAAAGTTCCATTATAAGACGCCATGTCCCGGAATTGTTAGAGTGGGTAGGTTTGGGTGACCACTTAGATAACTTACCTCCGTCCTTATCTGGAGGACAGCAACAGAGAGTAGCAATAGCGAGGGCTGTCATAGCTCGGCCAGTACTTCTGCTGGCGGACGAACCAACTGGTAATGTTGATGACACTATAGCGGACCGATTATTATATCTCTTTAAAGAATTGCATCGAACCGGAACAAATATTCTAATTGCGACCCATAACGAAAACTTACTAAAAAAATTTAATTATCCAGTCCTGCGTATAGAAGATAGGCAACTTTTATTGAGTGATTAAGGGTTTCTTAGCGAGAGGAAATATAATTGACATTCAGATTTATACGGGAAAAGCGGGCCTTGGAAAGGTCATATTATGAAAATGCTTAAGCTCGCCGGATCAAATTTTTTCTTAGGCTGGATAATGGCTTCTATGATTTATTTGGCGCTTTTGGCAATCCTTTTTAGTATCGTATCAACATTATCTTTCGATAAGTGGAGCAACGCTACGCGAGACTTAGTTACAATTCATGTCCCAAACCCTACCAAAGGAACTGGTTCCGATGATGGTGTTACACGCATAGATGAGACATTGAAAATTTTGCGCGCATTCCCTGATATTGAAAGTGTCACAATTTTAGAAAAAAATGACATTGAAAGATTAATTAACCCATTAATAGAAAAAGATATTTTGAAAAATATTCTACTGCCTGCATTAATTGAAATAAGGTTAAAGAGGAATGAGGTTCTGCCCGACCTCAATAATGCTCTCAAAAATTTATCGCCAGATATATTCATAGAAGATCACGTGGAGTTATTTTCACCAGACGCAAAGACATTCCTTGGAGCTAAAAAATTATTTTCGGTAATAGTCAGCCTAACATTGTTTGTCGCTATGATTTCCGTAATCTTTACAGTTCATTCGGGTCTGGCAATCAACAGGGAAATAATCCACGTGATGCATTTGATCGGAGCTAAAAATAGTTTTATAGCCAGAACTTTTCAAAAGCATGTGCTTAAAGTTTTAAGTATTTCTAGTGTATTTGCGACGTTGTTAGCCATAGGAACTTTTTTTATTTTAGAAAGTTCGCTTAGAGTTGCCTTTTTTGGAGACGTGGAGATCGATATTTTCAAGCAAATAAATCTTTGGGATTGGACAATCTTTATGTTAGTCCCTGTTTCCTACCCTCTTTTGGGAATTATCGTGGTTGGGGTTTCGGTATTAATTCTTCTAAGGAATCAAAATTAATAATTTTTAGGAATGAATGGAAAACGCGGTCTTTAGTTTTAGAATTATTCAACGCTCATTGGTGACGTTTTTTTTACTTGTAGTATTTCTATGGATCACCGGCTTTGCAAGCTTCTTGAGGTCAATCCCAATTCATACTCCCGACGATATTGTCAAGAGTGATGCTATTGTTGTACTAACTGGCGGCCCCAGAAGATTAGAAGTTGGGACAACCTTGTTGGAAAACGATAAAGCAGATTTATTATTTGTGTCTGGTGTCAATGAAAAGGTGACTAGGTCAGATATGTTAAATTTGCTTGATGAACAGAAAATACTTAAAAATGACAAGCTTTTTAATTGTTGCATTACGCTTGGGTATACAGCTGAAGACACTAGAGGAAATGCAAAGGAAAGTCTTAAATGGATGCGTGATAACAGCTTGAGTTCCATTATTCTTGTGACGAGTAACTACCATATGCAGCGAGCATACTCAGAGTTCAAATCGCAAAATCCGAACATCAAGATCACTAAATACCCTGTTTTCAACGGCAAGTTTCGGCTGTTAAGTTGGTTAATTCATCCTAAAAAATTCACTCTATTATTTTTGGAATACCACAAATTAATTTTGACAAATCTTCGTGCATACTGTTGTTATCCCTAACCGACTGCGAAAACGCAACTTAAACTTACGGTGTTAACCCAAATTTGTTTGGCTTACGAAAGCGAGAAAGCAAAAACTTCATTTTGGTCTGGATCAATGGAAATAAACACACACATTTCCCAGTGGGTATGGAACAGCAAATATAGATTTTTCGGTGCAGATGGAAATGCGATTGACCCAAGTATTGAGGGTACTTGGAGGCGAATAGCGGAAACTGTAGCTTCAGTTGAAAACGAGCCTGAAAAATGGAAACAAAAATTTTACGAGGCGCTTAAAGAATTTAAATTTCTGCCAGCGGGTCGAATAATTGCAGGAGCAGGGACTGGGCGTGCGGTTACGCTATTCAATTGCTTTGTTATGGGAGATATTCCCGATGATATGGCGGGAATATTTACCGCAGTTAAGGAAGCTGCTCTCACTCTCCAACAAGGTGGTGGCATCGGATATAACTTTTCTACTCTTAGACCAAAAGGAGCGCCGGTAGTCGGAGTAGGTGCCGACGCTTCCGGTCCACTCTCTTTTATGGATGTTTGGGACTCGATGTGCCGAACTATAATGAGTGCGGGGTCCCGCCGGGGCGCGATGATGGCCACTTTGCGCTGTGATCACCCAGATATAGAGGATTTCGTGGAAGCAAAGAGCAATCCGTCTCGGCTGAGGATGTTCAACTTATCTGTACTGATAACTGACGAATTCATGAAGGCCGTCTCCCAAGGCAAAGATTGGGATTTGAAGTTTGGAGGAAGAGTCTACAAGACAATAGCGGCAACTGATTTGTGGAATAAAATTATGAAATCCACCTATGAATTTGCCGAACCTGGCGTGATTTTTATAGATCGCATTAATAAGCAAAACAATTTGGCCTATTGTGAAAAGATTTCTGCTACAAACCCATGCGGAGAGCAACCCCTTCCAGCATATGGTGCCTGCCTATTAGGCTCGATAAACCTAGCAAAATTGATCAATGAGCCATTTGAAAAAGACGCATCAATGGATTTGATGGAATTAAGGACCTTAACGGAGACAGCGGTCCGAATTTTGGATAATGTTATAGATATTTCTGGATACCCTATCGATCAGCAGAGGGAAGAAGCAATAAGTAAACGCCGCATAGGGCTTGGGATAACAGGTTTAGCCGACGCGCTAATTATGTGCGGGGTCAAATACGGTTCGGAAGAGGCCGTGAATTTAACAAAAAATTGGTTGAGGGTGTTAAGGGATAGTGCTTACAGGTGTTCTATAGACCTGGCGAAGGAAAAAGGTTCATTCCCATTATTTGTTAAAGAAAAATTCATAGAAAACCACAATGTCAAAAAACTCCCTAAAGACCTGAGGGCTGAAATATATAGTTATGGAATAAGAAATGCTTTGCTTACGTCAATCGCGCCAACGGGAACAATATCTCTGTTAGCTAACAATGTGTCGTCGGGGCTAGAGCCAGTTTTTGCCTTTAAATATAATCGGAAAGTTCTACAGCCTGATGGTTCCAGCGTTATAGAAACAGTCAGTGATTATGCACTTGCACTATTCGAAGAATTAAAAGGTAAAGGTGAAAATAAAACTCAAGCATTTGTCGATGCACAGATGCTCCAACCAAATGATCACTTAGTGATGCAGGCAGCAGTTCAGGAGTATATTGATAGTTCAATTTCCAAAACTATTAACTGCCCGGAAGATATAGAATTCGAAACTTTCAAGGCAGTTTATAAATCTGCATATGACTTAGGATGCAAAGGTTGCACGACTTATCGTCCAAACGATATTACAGGCTCTGTTTTGTCTGTAGGTAAAAATGAAAATAAAAGCAATGAAGAACTACTTTCAGAAGAAAAAAGTAAGGACCAAGAAATTATTGATGACAAACCATTTGCCCCTTTAGAAAGACCAGAGCAATTAGATGGTAAAACCTATAAAATTAAATGGCCGGAAAGTGATCATGCAATATACATCACTATGAATGATATTATGCAAAATGGTGAAAGACGGCCGTTCGAAATATTTATCAACTCAAAAAACATGGAACACTTTGCGTGGACAGTAGCACTTACAAGAATGATCAGTGCGGTCTTTAGGCGAGGAGGCGAGATCTCTTTCGTGGTAGACGAGTTGAAAGCGGTGTTTGATCCCAGAGGAGGCGCTTGGATGGAGCGTCGGTATATTCCTTCGCTATTGGCGGCAATAGGGGAAGTGATTGAAAAGCATATGATTGAAATAGGATTTTTACCGAAAGAAAAATCCTTCAGCAAAAACGTGGAACGTGGTGAAAATATCCTGAATTTCCGCAACGAAAAAGGAAGTTCTTGCCCCAGTTGTGGTTCTCTCGGGATGCTTCGCCAGGAAGGATGTGACGTATGTACAGCGTGTGGGCATTCAAAGTGCGGTTAGTACTATAACGTTTGACAGGCACTTTTCCGCGCTTAGGCAACTTAGTCCGGTGGAGGCACAGATGCCGCCGTAAGAATTTTTTCTTGGCGTTTGGCCAATTTACCGGGGTCGAAATCATTGATTAGATCTTGGAAAATTTTATACCAGTTTACCTCGGCTTTTAAGTGCAAAAAAACAGAGCCTAAGCCTATGGCTGCTCTGTCCATCAGCACGAATTCTCTAGGTGGTTTTACGCCATTTAAACGGCGCAACTCACGATGCACTTTCTGGACAACTTCTCGACCATAAGCCCCGCTATTTGTATCTTGTATGCTCCTAATTTTGTCTTCCATTAGAGGTGCGTAAACGAAACGCGCCCATTGATTTAAAACATTTATTGTTTCAATGTCGAGATTTTCAAACCCCCATGTTTTGTAAGCTTCAATGGCTAATTCTTCGTTGTCATCTCTTAAGCCGTGATAAAGGTCGATCACCCCTTTAACAAAACTTGCAGGAAAGACGCGAATACATCCAAAGTCCATGAGGTTTACATCACCCTCTTCAGTGATGGAGTAATTACCTAGGTGTGGATCGCCATGTATTATACCATATAAATAGAACGGAATGTACCAGGCTCTAAACATATTTATTGCGACGTGGTTCCGGGCGTCTTGATTTTCGTTTGTCGCTATATAGCTCAACAGAGATGACCCATTCAGCCAGCTCATCGTGATTAGCCGCTCGGTGGAGAGATCTTCGAAAAAATCTGGAACGTTAACATTTGGTTCATTTTTAAGCATCATCTTGTATAAAGTCATATTACGTCCTTCGCGTAGGTAGTCTAATTCCTCGCGAATCCTAGCGGATAGTTCTTTGTAGATTTCTGATGCTTTTATGGCGCTATCGTAGCGTTCATAAAGCGACATTGCTATTCGTAACTGTCGTAGATCTGCTTCCACTGCCGAACTCATATCAGGATACTGTAATTTGCATGCGAGATCAGTCCCATCCAGACTATTAGCTCTATGAACTTGGCCAAGTGATGCTGCCGCAACTGAATTTTCTTCAAAATACGAAAACCGACTTTTCCAATCACTGCCTAATTCGCTGGTCATTCGTCGCTTTACAAATAGTCGGCCCATACTCGGAGCGTTGGATTGCAGTTGCTGTAACTCTTTAACGTACTCCTCTGGTAATGCGTCAGGAATAGTGGCTAAAATTTGTGCTACTTTCATCACTGGGCCTTTTAAGTTGCCCAGTGCCGATTTTAATTCGGACGGCATTTGCTGTTTGCCCAAGTCTAGACCCAGATATCTCTGGCCAGCAGCGCGTGCAGCTAAACCGCCGACAGCGCCTGTAACCTTTGCATAACGTCTAAGACGTCCTGAAAGTGAGTTTTTATCTTCCTGTTCCATAGAATTTAAAATAAGTTAATTTTGTGGAATGGAAAGTATAAAAGTTTCTTCTTTTCTATTTTTGCCAGGGGGAAGTCTCCAAGCAATAATCTCTTACAACTTGAGCTACTCTAATTCGATAGCCGGCAAAAAGAAGTCCTCTGCCTTCTTTTTGTGTAGATTGGTGATCGTGTTGATCTCTCCAAACTCTTATAGAGTCCTCATCTCTCCAAGTCGACAGTGATAGTATTTTATGATGGTTGTTTAAGCTTTGAAAACGCTCTATAGAAATAAAGCCATCAATTTTTGACAATTCTTTTCTGAGTTGCGCGGCTAGGTCTAAATACCTTTCTTTACCACTTTCGTGAGGCTCTACTTCGAATATTACGACGTACAACTGCGAATCCCTGTTAAACAATTAGGTATTACTTTTCTTGATTTTTGAACATCTTTTGAATTTAAGGATTAAAAATGAAATCTAATACTTTTCTATCGCAGTACGGAAGTTTAATTTAAAAAGTAGCAGCTACGAGATTAACTAATCTTGATCCAACTCATCTATAAGGCTCTCAATCAACGATAGTCCTTTCCTCCAAAAATTTGGATCTGAAGCATCTAAGTTGAATGGTGCTAGTAACTCCTTATGTCTTAAAGTGCCGCCGGCTTTAAGCATGTCGATATATTTCTCAGAAAAATCTGATTCTTGCTCTTCAAAAACAGCGTATAAAGAATTTACTAAGCAGTCGCCAAACGCATATGCATAAACGTAGAAAGGAGAGTGAATGAAGTGTGGTATATACGTCCAAAAAACCCTATAGTCGTCATTTAACCGTATTGCTGGCCCTAGACTTTTTTCCTGTATATTTATCCAGATATCCCCGATCTCCTCTGGGGACAATTCTCCGGAACGTCTTTTGTCATGGACACTGGTTTCAAACTCGTGAAAAGCAACCTGCCTAACAACCGTGTTCAACATATCTTCTACCTTTGATGCAATCATAATTTTGCGTTTCGTATGGTTGTTCTTATTTATTTCCAATAAGGATTGAAACGTTAACATTTCTCCAAAAACTGATGCAGTTTCGGCCAATGTAAGAGGTGTGTCCGCCATCAGGCACCCTTGTCGAGCCGCTAAAACTTGATGCACTCCATGTCCAAGTTCGTGTGCAAGTGTCATTACGTCTCGGAGTTTCCCCTGATAGTTGAGTAAGATGAAAGGATTTGAACTGGGTACAGTTGGGTGGGAAAATGCGCCAGAGGCTTTCCCGGATCTTGTAGGGGCGTCTATCCAACCCTTATCAAAAAACTGCTGTCCGATACTTGCTAATGCAGGTGAAAAGCTCTTGTAGGCGTTCAGCACTATTTCCTTAGCTTCAGACCAATCTATAATTGTATCGTCACTTTCTGGAAGCGGTGCGTTCCTATCCCAGTAATTCAATTTTTCAACACCCATCCACTTCGCCTTAAGCGCGTAATAGCGATGCGAGAGTTTCTCGTAATTTGAGGTGACGGTCTCGACTAACGCATCTACTACATCATCTTCAACATGGTTAACTCGGTTCCGAGCAGATACAGGGCTGTTATAACATCGCCAATTATCTTCGATGGCTTTATCTTTCGTTAATGTATTCGTAATGAGCGAAAATAATCGGACATTATCATTTAAAACTTTAGATATTTCCTTGGCTGCAATTTTTCGCGTGTTAGCATGTTTATTGGATAGTTTATCGAGCGCTTCTGCCATATTTAATTCGGCATCACCAATCGAAAATCTCAGCTCAGCAATCTTTTCGTCAAAAAGTCGGGTCCAGGCTGCGCGGCCACTAATGTTCTTCTCAAGAAAAAGCTTTTCAAGCTTGTCGTCAAGTTGGTGAGGCTGGAAAACGCGCAGATCTCTGATCCATGGGTAGTAATGGTTTAGCTCAGGTGATTTCAATTTTTCTTTTAGTTCAGCGTCTGAAATCAAGTTTAGCTCAAGATTGAAGAATAAAAGGTGGCTGCTTATGTCTGTCACCTTTTCATGTATCGATTGATGAAAGTTCGAAATCTCACTATTCAACATGTCACCCGCATAAATCAGTTGAGCAAAAGACATTAACCGCCCTAATGTTTCCTCGATTTTTTCATATTCTATGATGCTATGCGCCAGTTCCGGTCCGGTGAGCTGAGAAACATTGTCTTTGTAACTGACCTCAAATGAAGTTGCTTTCTCGGTAACTTTTTCCAAGTCCTGCTTCAGTTCATTTGAATGCATTCCCGGATACAAAGAACTGAGGTTCCATCTGGGTAGTTCCTTTGAAGGTGATATTTCGGAATGTTCCATGGCTAAGTCCATTATGTTTTAATATTGAGTGCGTACTGCAACGAGTGGTATTAGTGGCAGTAGTTTGGTCTTGCTGGCCCTTACTAAGTGATATTGGGAGCTCGCTATGAATTACAAGGCGCTTAACAATCTAGCAACAATGTTTTTTGACTCCGCGGAGCATTTTTCCCAGAAACCCTTCTTATGGGCTAAGAGGAACGGAAAATACATATCGAGTTCATATTCTGAGACAAAGAATAAGGTCCGATTGCTAGCAGATAGTCTATATCAGCTGGGAGTAAAAAAGGGGGATAGAGTTGTTGTTGTTTCTGAAAATCGACCAGAATGGGTAATCGCAGACCTAGCGATTATCTCACTTGGTGGAATTACCGTACCCGCTTACACAACAAACACAACCGATGACCATCTGTATATTCTTGACCATTCAGAAGCAAAGATCGCAATAGTTTCCGGCGATAAACTTGCTGTGCGTTTGATGAATGCAATGAGTCAATCGGCTAGTTGCAAAACAATTATTTCCATTGAAGAATTATCCTCTGATGTTGACCCTGGTTTAAAACATCTCGATTGGTCCTCACTCTTAGCTCCCAGAGACAAGCTAACGACGGATGTGTTAAAGGGAGCAGTTAATTTAAAGAGAGATGATATAGCTTGTTTTATTTATACGTCTGGAACCGGTGGTAATCCAAAGGGTGTTATGCTGACCCACGGTTCGATACTAGCTAATTGCTCGTCAGCCTACGATCTATTGACAGAATTTGGTCTTGGGGATGAAATATTTTTATCGCTTTTACCGCTATCCCACTCATATGAGCATACTTGTGGTCTTTATTTTCCTATCTCCATTGGGGCGCAGATTTATTATGCGGAGGGTCCTGATAAAGTTGCGCAAAATCTTCAGGAAGCAAAGCCAACCATAATGACTGCTGTCCCTAGGCTTTATGAGGCTTTGCATGATCGTATACAGCGCGGCGTTCAACAGTCTGGAGGCCTAAAGAAATATCTATTCGATTTAACGTTAGAACTGGGGCGTAAAGACAGAGTGGAAAAAAAGCCACTTAGTTTAACTGAAAAGCTATCAAATATGCTGGTTGATTCTGCTGTTCGAGCCAAAGTTTCACAACGTTTTGGTGGCAGATTAAAGGCCTTTGTCTCCGGCGGGGCAGCATTAAACCCAGATATAGGAAATTTCTTTTTATCGCTGGGGATTAATATCTTACAAGGTTATGGACAGACAGAAGCGTCCCCCATAATTAGTTGTAATAGACCTGGTAACATTCGAATAGAAACTGTTGGACCCGCTCTCAAAGATGTCGAAATCAAAATTGCTGAAGACGGAGAAATACTAGTTCGAGGAGAATTAGTGATGAAAGGTTATTGGAACGACCCAACAGCAACAAAAGCTGCGATAAAGGACGGATGGCTGCATACTGGCGATGTAGGTGTTTTGGAGGAAGACGGTTCTCTTCGTATAACGGATAGGAAAAAAGACATTATCGTGATATCTGGCGGTGATAACATTGCCCCGGCACGCGTTGAAGGAGTGATCACTCTTGAACCTGAATTTTTGCAAGCTATGGTGTATGGAGACAAGAAACCATATTTGGTAGGGGTCGTAGTCCCATCGGAGGAATTCGTAAAAGAGTGGTGTGAAGGTAAAAAAGAAATGTTTACGTTAGGCGAGTTATCCGAAAGTGTAGAGTTCAACAGCGCTATTCAAAGTGTCATGACCCGAATTAATTCCCGGTTGTCTCAGATAGAAAAAGTACGACATGTTATTGTTGCTGAGGAACCGTTTACAACAGAGAATGGCCTGATGACACCAACACTTAAAATCAAAAGACATAAAATTTTAGAAAATTACAACGAGAAGTTAGAGCGTCTCTATAGACGCTCTTAACAATATAGACTTTCTCTGTCATCAAGCTCAAAAAAATCTGAATAGCTTCAGTGATATTCAGCTTAGGTGATCAATAGAAATTGTTTTGAACTAGGAAAATTGAAAACTCTTACCTGAGCTAAAACTCGATCATTTATGGTATTCCCGGAACCATTCAACGAAGCGAGGTATACCTTCATCCAAGTTGATCTTTGGGGAAAAACCGAGCTCCTCCATGCTGTTTTCTATATCTGCGTAAGTTTCAAGAACGTCACCGGGCTGCATTGGCAATAGCTTTAAATTGGCTTTTTTGGAACACGCTTTCTCAATGATCCGAATATAATCCATCAAATTTATTGGTTTGTTGTTGCCGAGGTTAAATATCTTGTGCGGCGCAATATTAGCGCTATCATTTAAATCTTTATCCAGAGCTGCGATAACACCTTCAACTATATCA
>CEWJ01142191.1_pt1 | contig 12605 bp, 8 predicted proteins | sample 350291 | NCBI WGS metagenome assembly CEWJ01 (sample SAMEA2622923, study PRJEB7988) | marine metagenome | isolation source: saline water (ENVO:00002010), including | reverse complement strand
ATATTACGATACCACACAACCTTACCAAGAATGGAGTTCACCACTAAGTCCGGCAGACCGTCGTGATCCCAGTCGGCCACCGTCTGAGTGGTATAACCCCACTTACGCTCACAGGGTCCTTGAATGGACCCATTCGCCCCGGCCTTGATACGAAGCGTCCTGCCCCCGGCTTTGAGAAGCTGCGGAGCTGCCCATTTAGGTCGTTCGATTTTCGGCCCGCTGAGGTTCTCAATGAAGCAAATATGCCCGGCCGTATTGCCACAGATAATGTCCTCATCGCCATCGCTGTCCCAATCAAAGCTCACAGGCGTGGACAAGGCGCCAAACTTCACCTCATCTGCTTCCTGCTTAAAATACACTGGCGGTAAAAACTGTGGCATTCCTTTTTCTATCTTGCCCGTGTGCTCAACCAAAGCGACGCGCCCATCCTCGTCTCCCACAATCAAGTCGATGTCTCCATCCCCATCCCAATCTACTGCGCTAGGCATAATCATTTCCAGCTCCATTCTCAACGGCTTACCATCGTGGGTTAGCTTGCTGCCAGTTGCATACTTGGGCGTTTTACGAGTGCCGATATTTTCAAAATAAGTAAAGCTATCGACAAACTCACCGCAAAGCAGATCCAGATCCCCATCTCCATCGAAGTCTGCAAAGTTTGGCGAAGGCCGGCCATAAACATCCACCGGCTTACCGCCCGCCAGCACCTTAACCGGCGTAGCGTAATCCGGATTAGCCGTCGTGCCCTTATTACGCAGCAGATACACGTAGCCATGTAATGGGCCGTTGGTCCATTCGCCTTTAGTATTGTAGGCGTTATCCCAACCATAATCATCCCATATGCCTACTCCAGCAATAAGATCCCAAGCCCCGTCCCCATCGTAATCGACGTACTTCCATTGATTAGCACGAATCTTACGGTGCTTTTCCACCCGATTTTTCGGGTAGATTTTTTTTGTCTTGGTGAGATCGGCTGACACCTCAGCTCCCGGCATAAGGTATTTTGGATTGCCCCCTATCCAGCTTATCTGAATGTTCCGACGCGAGGCATAAACGCGCTTGCCAGCTTTGAAGACTGGGGTTTTGCTACCGCCTGGGTTCTCAAAAAACCAGATGCCATTATAGGGTTTACAAGGACAGTCGACGAGTAGATCAAGATCTCCGTCGTTATCCCAATCCACCGGCATTGGCCAAGCCCACAACCCTACCCCCAAATCCACCTTTAAGCCCGGATTGTTATACTTAATACGCTGCAGGTCCGCTGACTCAAGCACCCCGACCAACCATAGCGAAGCGCAAGCAAGGCTTTTAAGGAAGTCCATAAGGTGAGAATGACAAAAGAATAAAGTGGGATCAAATCCCCATCTCATTTTTTACTTCGCCAAAACGAGCGATGGCAAACTCCAGTTCTTCCCGGGTATGGGCAGATGAAATTTGTGTGCGGATACGGGCTTTACCCTGCGGAACAACGGGGTAGTAAAACCCAACGACGTAAACCCCTTTTTCCAACATCGCATCAGCAAAACGACCTGCCAGAGCAGCATCTCCAAGCATAATGGGGGTAATAGGGTGCTCTCCGTCCAAAATGTGGAATCCGCTTCCGGCCATTTGCTCCCTGAAAAATTTTGTGTTTGATTCAAGCTGGTCTCGTAAATCCGTTGACTCAGTTAGAAGATCAATCGCTTTGATCGAAGCAGCAACAATGCTCGGGGCAACCGTATTGGAAAAAAGATAAGGCCTTGAGCGCTGGCGGAGGAACTCAATAATTTCGGCCCGGCCGCTTGTGTATCCACCGCTAGCTCCACCTAGGGCTTTGCCCAGTGTGCCAGTAATTATGTCAATTCGGTCCATCACGTTGTGATGTTCATGGGTGCCACGACCTCGCGACCCCATGAAGCCAACCGCGTGAGAATCATCTACTGCCACAAGCGCGCCATACTTGTCAGCCAAGTCACAAATAGCAGGCAACTTGGCTAGGTAGCCATCCATAGAAAATACCCCGTCTGTCACAATCAAAATACGTCGCGAACCTTTGGCTGCTTCAAGCTGCACCTCCAAGTCAGCCATATCATTATTCTTATAACGAAACCGCTTAGCCTTACAGAGGCGCACTCCGTCAATGATTGAGGCATGGTTTAATTCGTCAGAAATCACTGCATCTTCAGGCCCAAGGAGGGTCTCAAAAAGCCCTCCGTTGGCATCAAAACAAGACGTATAGAGAATGGTATCTTCAGTTCCCAAAAATTCGGAGAGCTTGCCTTCCAATTGCTTATGGATCTTTTGTGTTCCGCAAATAAATCGGACACTGGCCATGCCATAGCCCCATTTGTCCAAAGCTTCGCGTGCAGCAGCAATAACTTCAGGATGGCTCGCGAGGCCAAGGTAGTTGTTGGCGCACATATTTAAGACCGGCTTATTTTGGCCAACTCCCACTTTTGCTCCCTGAGGAGACTCAATTACCCGCTCAGCTTTGTACAGGCCCGCCTGACGGATCTCATTAAGCTCGGCCTGCAATTGTGTTTTAATTGCCCCGTACATTTATTCCCATTCTAAAATCACTTTGCCGCTTTGGCCGCTTAAAGCTGTTTCAAACCCTTTTTCAAAATCTGAAAACTTAAATCGATGTGTAATCACCGGGGCAATGTCCAGTCCCGCCTCGAGCATCACAGTCATCTTATACCACGTCTCATACATCTCACGCCCGTAAATGCCTTTGATGGTTAGCATATTGAACACTACTTTATTCCAATCAATGGCCATTTCTTTTTCTGGAATACCCAACATCGCGATCTTACCTCCATGGCACATATTAGAAAGCATATCATTAAAGGCGTCGGAGTTCCCGCTCATTTCAAGGCCCACATCAAATCCCTCATCCATGCCAAGGTCTTTCTGAACTTCACTTAAAGATTCCTGCCTGACATTCACAGCACGCGTAACCCCCATTTTCTTAGCCAGTTCCAACCGATATTCATTAACATCGGTAACAACCACATGCCGAGCACCCGCATGGCGCGCAATAGCCGCAGACATTATGCCTATCGGGCCAGCGCCCGTCACAAGAACATCCTCTCCCAACACAGGAAAACTCAAGGCCGAGTGTGTAGCATTTCCGAAGGGGTCAAAAATCGAAGCCACCTCCAAATCAATGTCTGGCTTGTGCGCCCAAACATTGGTTTGTGGAAGAGCGATGTATTCTGCGAAGGCTCCCGGGCGGGTCACTCCAATCCCCGCTGTATCATTGCATAGATGCCTTCGTCCAGCCATGCAATTTCGGCAATGGCCGCAGACAACATGCCCTTCTCCGCTGACAATTTCACCCACGCTGAAATCCTTTACGTCACTGCCTACCTCTACAATTTTACCTACAAATTCGTGCCCAACAACTAGAGGAACTGGCACGGTTTTCTTTGCCCAATCGTCCCATTTGTAAATATGAAGATCGGTACCACATATTCCGGTTCGCCCGACCTTGATTAATACATCTCGAGGCCCTGGGACGGGTTTTGAGACCTCTTCGAGCCAGAGCCCCGGAGTCTCTTCTTTTTTGACTAATGCTTGCATGGACAAGGATGGCGAGCATGACCAAAACCAGTCCCCCGAACAAGTCCTTTACCAACCTACGGCTTGCCAGCCTATATAAGAGCTATATTCTTAACGAACAGACATGAAGGCTCTATTTTGGATTTTTCTTCTCTTACCCCTTGTTCTACAAGCTGAGCAACCTGTTAAAATTGCCACCTTTCGCGCAGACGCAACGCCCCCTTTAGGCAGCCCTCTTTGTAACGGAGGCGTTAAGCCGGCAACAGAAATCATCCAGCCTCTAGAAGCCATCGGTCTGGTTATCGCAGTGCCAAAACAAAGGCCCATTGTATTATGTGCGGTAGACTGGACTGGCATTGGAAATGACAGCAACAAAGCTTGGCGGTCCGCTTTGGCTAAATCAGCAGGAACCACGCCAGACAGAGTCACAGTTCATTCCCTCCATCAACACGATGCTCCTGGATGCGATTATTCCACAGTTAAGCTGCTGGCCGATTATGGATTAGATGAGCTTTTTTCCAACTCCCGACACACCCGTAAAGTCATCGCCGCAACAGCAGCAGCACTAAAAAAATCTCTCGAACAACTACAACCAGTAACGCATGCGGGCTTTGGCAAAGCAAAAGTAGAAAAATTTGCTTCAAACCGGAGACTTCTAGGGCCAGATGGAAAAGTGTTACATGTAAGATTTAGCAAATGCGCCAACCCCAAAATTCGAGCTTTACCTGAGGGCGTAATAGATCCTTATGTGCGGCTCTTAAGCTTTTGGCATGATAATAAACCTCTGGCCATCCTCAGCTATTATGCCACTCATCCTCAGAGTTACTACGGAAGGGGAGGAGTCAGTCCTGATACGGTGGGAATCGCCAGACAAATCCGGGCAAAAAAAATCCCTGAAGCAGTCCATATCCATTTCACAGGAGCAGGAGCAAATGTCGCCGCAGGCAAATACAATGACGGCTCCAAGGAAAACCGGGCCATTCTCGCAAGCCGACTGGCCTCCGGAATGGAATCAGCTTGGAAAACCACTCGCAAAACTTCCTTACGGCCAGAACACATTGAATGGAAAACAAAATCAGTAGTCTTACCGCTCCGGGACATGTACCAAGACGTTTCAGTAATGGATAACGTTCTAAAAGATCCACGCGCCGGAACTTCCAGCCGGATTCGTGCTGCTCGAAACATCGCGTGGGCTCAACGCGTTAAAGCAAAAGATCCAATTCTGCTCTCCTGTCTCCGGCTAGGCAGAGAATCTATCTTACATTTCCCTGGCGAACTCTTTGTCGAATATCAGCTGGCAGCCCAAAAATTGCGGCCAAACGATTTTGTTGCCATGGCCGCCTACGGAGATTATGCCCCCGGCTATATTGGTGATGCAATATCCTACAGGCAAGGAGGCTATGAAACCGGAAGTGTTAGCCGAGTTGGACCCGAAGTTGAAAACGTATTAATGGATGCCCTCAAGGAGCTTCTCAAATAAGCATGTTATGAAGGCCGATTTAAATTTAAACACCAGCAGTTGGCTGTATCTATTAACTTTGCTTCTCCCCTGCATGGGGCAAGGAGGTGATGCCCCTTTAACAATAGGTCAGTCATTAAAATCATTTCAGATTGAAAAAGGAGCACAGATTGAAATCGCCGCCGCTGAACCCCAATTACGCGATCCAGTGGCGATGTGTTTTGACGAAAAAGGCCGGATGCTGGTGGTAGAAAGTTTGGGGTACCCTTTCCTGCCCAGCGAAGGCAAGCCAGTGCCGAAACTCGGATCCATTGCGCTGCTGGAAGACGGAAATGGTGACGGAAAATTTGAGAAACGCACAACATTTGCTGATGGCTTTACTTTTCCCAATGGCATCCTGCCGTGGAAGGGGGGGGTGTTCGTCACGTGTGCGCCAGATATTTGGTATCTAAAAGACACCACTGGCGATGGACACGCGGACCTACGGCAGGTGGTGCTCACGGGGTTTGGCACTAAGAGCAGTAGCGAACAACTCCGCGTGGCCAGCCCCACTCTCGGCCCCGATGGCTGGGTATACGTCACCAGCGGGCTAACCGATGCCAATGTCACCAGCCCATTGCACCCGGACCGTAAGGCGGTGATTTCCAAACGCAAGGATGGCCGATTCCATCCGGAGACCTTTGTCTATGAGCCGCTCGGCGGAGTGGGCCAATTCGGCCAATGCTTTGATGCTGCTGGCAACCGCTTTGTATCCAGCAATCGCAATCCACTAATGCACGTAGTGGTCGCCCCCGGACTGCTGGGAGGAAATCCGTATTATCCATTTACCGATACGGTCCAGAACGTTGTGCCCGTCGCAGCAAAAGTGTACCCCTTGAGCCCGGATACCACTGCTGCTAGCTACCATGCCAAGCTGCTTAGCCAACAACACTCCGGCACTTATACCAGTGCCAGTGGCATTGTCATCCGGGGTCGTGACGCGTTTATTTGCGAGCCCGCACAAAATCTCGTCCAACGCCAAGTGCTTACCCCCGCTGGAGCCACTTTCACTGCCAGGCATCCTACGCCAGGCAAGGATTTCCTGGCTACTCCCGACCAGTGGTTCCGTCCCGTACACACGACGGTAGGCCCTGACGGCGCACTCTACATCTGTGACATGGTCCGCCAATACATCGATCACCCCCGATACCTCCCCGAAGACGTTCGCACTAAGCTCCCCTTCAAAGCCGGCACCGAACACGGCCGCATCTGGCGCATTAAATTAAGTACGCCCGCCCCTAAGCCAACCCACTACCAAACCATAGCAGCCCGCCTCAACCTAGCTAACCGCCAAGGACAGTTTCCTAAGACCCCTATAAAAACACTGTTCAAACAAGCCCTTTCACAAAATGCAACCACTCGATTTCTGGCAACCCTTCAATTGGCTAAACAAAATCACGAAGACAAGCCGTCCGTCTTGGCAAACGTTTTAGCAATCAACAGCGATGATCAATGGACCCGTGCCGCGGTATTCAGTGCTGCGGAAAATTCCGGCTCAGACTTATTAAATCTAATGGCCGCCAGCCCCCAAAGTATTCGCAACGACACGTTAAAATCACTCGGACGTATCATTGCCAAAGAACGCCCTCAACAGGATCTCTTAAGTATTCTCCGACAACATTTTGGACCGAAGTCACCATGGTCAATTACCAGCCAGATTGCGCTACTAACCGGCTTAGCCAACGGAGTTAAGGGAGCTAATCTTCGCTTGCTCTCCAAAGGCCATCCAAAGGCTTTGGCTAATATGAATTTTGTCTTTATCTCTGCGCGAAAATCAGCACTCGATAATAACGTGCGAGGGAATGAAAGAGAGCAAGCTATTGAGTTACTCGGTTATTCCACTTATGCAGAGGAAGGGGCCCTGTTGCTTGAGTTGCTTAGCGCCCACCAATCAAACAAAACGCAGGTAACGGCCGTGGAAGCCTTACGCCAGTTGGGCAGCCTAAATGCAATTCGAGCACTGATGCAGCCAGCGCGCTGGAATGGGTTCACGCTTGAGGTGCGCGAAGCCGTACTGAGTATGGGCGTCAGCCGCCTATCCTTCCATGAAACTCTTATTCAAGCATTGGAAAAGGAAATTATCCCAGTGCATACCCTAGCCCCCGCCCGACGACGCACTTTAGAACGGAGCAAAACCGTTGGCGATCGAGCTAAGAAGCTTTTCGCCCAACATACCAACGGTGATCGTATGAAAGCTTTCGAGGCCGCCAAGCCGGTTTTAAAGCTAAAAGGAAACGCTGCTAAGGGAGTCGAAATTTTTAACCGTGCCTGCTCCATTTGCCATCAACACGGCACCCAAGGCCACGACGTGGGTCCTGCCCTAACCGGACTGCGCAATCAACCTGCCGAGGCATTACTGCTTCACATCATCGTCCCCAACCAGGAGGTATACCCACAATACACCCTTTATGAAGTAGACACTAAAGACGACCAAACCTATGCAGGCCTCCTAACTGCTGAAACTCCCGCACTTATTTCTCTTAAACTTCCACTCGGCATTACTAAGTCGATCGAACGCAAAAACATTAAGTTACTTCGCGCCAGCCCCAAATCTTTGATGCCCGATCTTCTCGAAAAAACGATGACAAAGCAGGAGTTAGCTGACCTGTTGGTGTTCCTTAAAAAATAGCGGCTACTTGCGCTATCAGGCTATTTAATGCATGATGACCAAACGCATGGCCACAAACTCGCGGGGCAACTGTCTACTCACGGCGCTTTTCAAACGATTCATATTGGTGTGGAGCGCCCTAATACTTTTAATAGCCTCAGCAACACAAGCTGCTGAAAAAAATATTATCGTCGTTATCGCTGATGATCTAAGTCCCACAATTGGGTGCTATGGCGATATGACGGCCAGAACTCCGAATATCGACCGGCTTGCCGCCGACGGCACACTATTTCGTTACGCATTTGCCACCACCGCCAGTTGTAGTGCCAGTCGTAGCGTTGTATTGACCGGACTTCATAATCATCGAAACGGACACTACGGCCATTTACACAGCTACCATAAATTTAGTAGCTTTCCCTGGGTTAAAACCCTGCCTGTCCTGCTTTCCAGCGCCGGGTACCGCACCGCTCGAGCAGGCAAACATCACAATGGGCCTGAAGAAATATATTTCTTTGAGGAAAAAATCAAAGGCAGCAGCCGTAGCCCCGTGGAAATGGCCAACAACTGTGAGGAATTTATCAAAGCCGATTCGGACAAGCCTTTCTTTCTCTATTACGCCACCAGCGACCCTCACCGCGGCGGTGGGCGAGCCAGCGAATTAAAGCATCAACCCGACCGTTTCGGCAACAAACCAAATAAAGGATCTTATCCGGGTGTGACAGAAGTGTTTTATGATCCGGCCAAGGTGAAGGTGCCACCGTTTTTGCCAGACACGCCAGAGACTCGTGCTGAGTTGGCACAATACTACCAGAGCACCTCTCGCGTAGATCAAGGGCTCGGACGGCTAATGGAAATTCTTAAGAAAAACGGCAAATGGGAGAACACGCTGATTCTTTTCACCAGCGACCATGGCATGGCCTTTGCCGGAGGAAAAACAACCGTTTATGAAGGGGGACTGCGAGTTCCTTTCATTGTCCGTAATCCTTACCAAAAGGAACGAGGCAATACCAACAACGCGATGATTTCGTTCGTGGACATTACTCCAACTCTATTAGATTTTGCCGGTGGCTACGATGCCAAAGTTGGAGCCGCAAAACCAGAACTAGCTACCATGCCCGGAGGACGACAAAGCAAAAAAGACCCTTACAAGTTTCACGGACGTTCATTTTTGCCGATCTTAGCTGAAAAAACCCCCGACGGCTGGGAGATTATTCATGCCAGTCACACCTTCCATGAAATTCAAATGTATTACCCCATGCGCGTAATACGTGACCGGAAATATAAGCTCATTTGGAATATTGCGCACCCGCTGCCCTATCCCTTCGCCAGCGACCTCTGGGCCGCACCCAGCTGGCAGGCACAATGGAAAAAGGGCCCTGACGCCCCTTACGGCAAAAAAACAGTGCGCGAGTACATTCAGCGGCCGCAGTTCGAGCTTTTCGATATCAGTGCTGACCCAAACGAAACGGTAAATCTCGCTACAGAAGACAAATACAAACCTGTTCTTGAGGAATACAAAGCAAAACTCAAAAAGTTCCAAAACTTAACCCAGGATCCATGGGTCTTGAAATGGAAGTATGAATAATCCCATTTTTTATGAGCTCTGTAACTCTCTTGTGAACGAAAAAACATTTTCGTCCAAAGACGCCCCGTCTTAGACTCCCTGACATGTTCGCCGCTAGCGATCTATTTAACCTCCAACAAACAGAGTATGCCCACCTTTTTGAAGACGGAGAGCCTGCTTGGGAGATGTTGCCACGCCTAAAAGGCTTCCTTGAGACAGCCATTAAACCGACCAATAATGCCTCAGTATCTTCTCATGCAATTATAGGTGAAAGGGTTTATTTAGGAGAAGGCACGATTGTGGAACATGGTGCGTGTATTGAGGGTCCAGCAATTATCGGTAATAACTGTCAAATTCGGCATGGGGCTTATATTAGATCCCATGTCATTGTCGGGAGCAACTGTGTTATTGGTAATTCCAGCGAGCTAAAGAATTGCCTGCTTTTTAACGATTGTCAGGTGCCTCATTTTAATTACGTTGGCGACTCAATCCTTGGACATCACGCCCATTTAGGCGCTGGAGTAATTTTATCGAATCTAAAATCAGTTCCAGGAAATGTATTGGTTAATGGGCACGACACGGGCTTACGTAAATTCGGGGCTCTCGTTGGCGACCATGCAGAATTAGGCTGCAACAGTGTACTCAACCCCGGCAGCGTTATTGGAAAAAACAGCGTAGTCTACCCCAATATGAATTGGCGCGGGGTCTTACCCGCGAATCAAATTGCCAAAAACCTTGCCCAACAGCAAGTGGTGGAGCGCGCCTCCAGCACAAAATGATCCTTTCACCGGACTATCAGCCCTCCTCTGCCGAAGAAGATTGCAACCTTGAAGCGCAAGTTGAAGATATCTTTGGCCCCGAAGGGCTTCTTTCCAAGGCGAATAATTTCGAATATCGACAAGAACAGCAAGCTATGGCAACCGGCGTGATTCGTGCACTACAAGCCGGTAAAAATTGTGTAATAGAAGCTGGCACTGGAGTCGGGAAAAGTCTCGCCTACCTTATCCCTGCAATTCTTTTTGGACATCATCACGCACGCAAAGCCATAATTTCCACCTATACAATCAACCTGCAAGAGCAGCTTGCCGACAAAGATTTACCCATGTTGCAGCGCATCCTGCCCGTTGAATTTACCTATACTTTGCTTAAGGGACGGGGAAATTATCTATGTACCCGCCGGCTTGCGCGAGCAATCCAAAATGCAGATAACCTTTTTACTTCTCCGGAAATCAGCGAACTAAAACGTGTAGAGGCGTGGGCCAAAGAGACTAAGAACGGTAGCCTGTCGGACTTCGATATCGAACCAGACCCGAAAGTATGGGAAGCCGTGTGCTCCGAGCGAGGTCTTTGTTCGCCCAAATTTTGCGGGCGCGGTAGTGATGTAGCTTCGTTGCACGGAGAATGTTATTTCCAGAAAGCTCGACGCCGTTTTATTGGGGCCGATGTCCTAGTTTTGAACCATTCTCTCTTTTTTTCGAATCTTTGTCTGGAGTTGGCAGACTTTAACGAAGATGACGAAGATCCCGGAGAAGGATTATTGTTTAAAAATGATTTTGTGATCCTGGACGAAGCTCAACATTTATCCCGTGTCGCCTCGCGACATATCGGCCTGAATGTGTCTAGCGGCCAAATACGATTCAACCTGCAACGATTATGGAATCCACGAACCGAAAAAGGAATTCTCTCCTCCCTGCGTAAAGGCAGTATGGTACAACAGGTTGCTGACGCAATTGATCAAGCCGAGCAACTCTTTGAAAAAGTTGAAACATCTTGCAACACGCTTCATGAGAAATCTTCCGACAAAACCCGTGAATGGAATGAATTACGGATTCGAGAATCCGACCTAGTTAATGACAACGTATCATTGCCTTTACAACGTGTGCGCGAATCCATTGGGCTGCTTATTGAGTCCAGTGATGATAAAGAGACTGCTGCAGAACTAATCGAATGCAATCGAAGGCTTGGTGAAATCCGAGAATCTATTGCCGCCTTTATCAGCCAGTCGGCCGATCAACATGTATATTGGGTAGAGCGAACCGGACGGCAAAGACAAAGCCTAGCGCTCAACGCCGCACCAATTGATACTGCAGACTTTTTGAGGCGGCATTTATTTGGAGTTGGGGTCCCCGTAATTTGCACCAGCGCCACCTTGGCAATTTCTGATCCTGAACGCAGTAGCCTTCCCCCTGAACAAAAGGCCTTATGCCCCGGATTGGATTATTTCCTAGCGCAAGTCGGGGCCGAAACCGCACGACGAGCACAGCTCGGTTCACCTTTTAATTATCAACAACAGGTCAAACTTTATATTGCCGGCAAAATGCCTGACCCGCGTGACAATAAATATTCCGATGCTCTCTCACACTGGATCGAGCATTTCGTTCGAAAAACACAGGGTAAAGCCTTTGTTCTCTTCACCAACGGAAAATTAATGCGTGAAGTAGCTGAGGAAATGGAAGGTTTTTTTAATGAACTTGAAATTCAAGCTTATGTGCAAGGCACTGGTATGCCGCGAGCTTTAATGTTGGAAGAATTCAAGCGTGATACAGATTCTGTTCTGTTCGGACTGGATAGCTTTTGGCAAGGAGTTGATGTGCCAGGCGCTCCTTTGAGCAATGTTATCCTGACACGCTTACCCTTTGCCGTCCCTGACCACCCTTTGATCGAGGCAAAGATAGAGGCTATTGAGGCTAAAGGCGGCAATGCTTTCATGGAATTTAATCTTCCTGAAGCTATATTAAAATTTCGCCAAGGGGTAGGACGCCTTATTCGGACTAAAAATGATAGCGGGATAGTCGCTATTCTGGACAACCGTGTGCTTTCCAAGAGGTATGGCAAACATTTCCTAAACGCGCTTCCTCCAATGGAAATGGAAACTGTTTAGTCAAAAACTATTGATGAGCTTGCTTATGCAGGACCTCCTGCTAAACTGAAACGCATGTCGGAGATTAACGATTTCGTTCATCATAACGCTGCAAAGGTCACTCCGAACATTTTGCATGGCATCCACCAAAAGTTACCGCAATTGAAGCTTGAATTTGCGGAAATTCACGCCCCTAAGTTTCCCCACTTAGTTGACCAATTGGAGCTTCTGGCAAACGTAATCGAAGATTATGCTGAGGGAGCCGACCGCGAAATCCCCTACTTTGTGATCGCTGAGGCATGTTTCGCGCTAGCTTATGCTCACAAACAGACCCACCTCATCCCGGATCATGTAGCAGAAATCGGATTTGCAGATGAATCAGCCGTTGTCCGCACTGTTTTCATTGAAAATGAACGGTCTTTGAGTGATTACTGCAAGCGCCATGGGCTCGATTTTTCCGAGGTTACTACTGAGGCTTAAGTTTCTCGCCTTTTTATTTCCCGTTTACAAATAGCCTTCCGGAGATAGACTGATC
>CEWJ01010067.1_pt1 | contig 12639 bp, 9 predicted proteins | sample 350291 | NCBI WGS metagenome assembly CEWJ01 (sample SAMEA2622923, study PRJEB7988) | marine metagenome | isolation source: saline water (ENVO:00002010), including | reverse complement strand
CCAAGGGGGGCTTGGTCAACATCAAAATCTACTGACCATCCGTGCTCGTACTCCTTAGAAGTGAAATCTTTTAAAATTTTGTCGTCCTTACTCATAGATTTGTTTAAAGTGCAAATTTAGCTAAGAAAATCTTTTAAAACGAAAAAAATGTTTAAATCGGTTATTTTAACGATATACTTCCTTTCAAAGTTTCTTCAATAGACATGAAAGATTCTGTTCTAGTTATACCTTTTACTTTATGGATTTTTGTATCAAGTATTTCACGAAGATGAGGTGTGTCTTTACATAAAATTTTTATAAAAATTGTATACTGTCCAGTGATAGCATGTATTTCTACAACTTCTGGTATTCTTCTTAACGCATCAACTGCACTTTTATATAAAAAACTTTTTTCTAGATAAATTCCCATATAACACATTATATTGTATCCAAGTCTTGCATAATCTATATCAAGTTTAGTTCCTCTGACAATACCCATTTTTTCAAGTTTTCTCATTCGCACGTGAACTGTTCCTCCGGACACAAAAACTTTTTTAGCGACTTCCGTGTATGGCATTTTAGCATTTGATGATAAAATGTTAAGTATTTTTAGATCGATATTATCAATTTGGTAATTTGTTTTCATTTTTAAGAGTAAAATTTAAATTTTCATAATTTTAGATAATTATAATTAAAATATTTAAAATTAATTGGCTAATTATTCAAAATCACCTTAAATAAATAATATTTAATTATAATTATTTTTAAATTGCTTTATCATTTTTGGGTTAATGTTGTTTACCGGGGATATTTTTTAATTAAGATGTCCCCTTTCTTTTTCTTAAAAAAAAATATACTTTTAAGTGTAAACAGAACCTAATTTATAAAAAGAATTTAATGGAAAAAATTTGGACTAAAAACTATCCTCAGGGTGTTAAAGAAAATGTTGATCTCACTAAGTATAAAACTTTTGTTGATTTATTTAATGAGGGTTTTGAAAAATACCATGACCTTGTAGCATTTGAAAATATGGGTAAGTCAATTACCTACAAAGAATTAGATGAACACTCAAAAAGTTTCTCTAATTTTTTGACAAATAAATTGAACTTAAAAAAAGGAGATAGAATTGCAATCCAATCTCCAAATGTCTTACAATATCCGATTGCCTTGATTGGTGCTTTGAGATCTGGACTTGTTGTGGTTAATACAAATCCTCTCTACACACCTGATGAGATGAAGCATCAGTTCAAAGACTCTGGGTGTAAAGCAATATTAATTTTATCAAATTTTGCACATAATCTTGAAAAAGTAATAGAAGACACAGAAATAGAACATGTAATAATCTCTAACATGGGAGATATGTTAGGTGTAGTCAAGGGATCTATTATAAATTTTGTTGTTAAGTATGTAAAGAAAATGGTTCCATCATATGATATTCCTAATCATTATACATTTAAAGAAGCCTTAGAAACTGGAAAAAACTATACGTATAAACAAGAAAAAGTTGAATCGAGTGATATAGCATTTTTGCAGTATACAGGAGGAACAACTGGAGTGTCAAAAGGAGCTATGTTATCTCATAGAAACGTTATCTCTAATGTAATTCAAGTCTCAGAATGGATGGATATACTTCTCGAGGAGAGGAAAGAGATTGTTATCACAGCTCTTCCACTATATCATATTTTTGCTCTTGTGTGTAATGCTCTCGTTATGTTCAAATATGGTGCTAGAAACATATTAATCACTAACCCGAGAGATATGGATGGCTTCATAAAGGAAATATCCAAATATAATTTTTCTATAATAACTGGGGTAAACACATTATTTAATGGACTACTAAATAATAAAAAATTTAAAGACCTAAATTTTTCAGATCTTAAGGTCGCGTTTGGTGGTGGTATGGCTGTTCAGGATGCAGTTGCTCATCAATGGGAATCAACTACCAATTGTCCACTTGTAGAGGGATATGGTTTAACTGAGACATCACCAGTAGTAACAATTAATCCTTTAGATGGAACTAATAAGATTGGAACAATTGGGCTGCCAATGCCTGATACTAAAATTAAGTTAATAGATGATGCTGGAAAAGAGGTTGATTTAGGGGATAGAGGTGAATTATGTGTCAGTGGGCCACAGGTAATGGAAGGTTACTGGCAAAGAAAAAAAGAAACTGAAGACGTTATAAAAAATGGTTGGTTATTAACTGGTGATATTGCCGTCTGTGATTTGGATGGTTTCTTTAAAATTGTTGATAGGAAGAAAGAAATGGTTCTGGTATCAGGATTTAATGTTTTCCCAAACGAAGTTGAACATGTTATTTCTTCGCATCCAAAGGTTTTAGAAGTTGGTGTAATTGGTGTTCCAGACGATAAAACTACAGAAGCTGTAAAGGCTGTAATTGTAAAAAAAGATGAGTCACTTACAGAGGATGAAATTAAATCTTTTTGTAAGGAAAAATTAACTAATTACAAAAGACCAAAATACATAGGTTTTACAGATGAGTTGCCCAAGTCAAATGTTGGAAAGATATTAAGAAGAATAATTAAAGAAAAAGATCAAAAAAACCCTTTCTGATACTATTTAGACTTATTCTAAATTAAAACATATTTCAATTATTTTTTGAAGTTTATACTTCCGATATTACATTTGTTTGAGTTTAAAAACTAGGTGCTTAAATGCTTACTAAACCAACCAGAAAACTGTCTCTCAAGAGTGTACTTTTTCGCCCATTATTTGGACTAATATTTCTTTCTCTTTTTTTCACTGGTTTTTTTAATTTATATGCCCAGGATGAGGAAAAACCAACATTTGACGAATCAGTTGTAAGTAGTGGAGAGTCACTCTTTAAGGGTAATTGTACGGTTTGTCATGCAATAAATGAAGTCGTAATTGGACCAGCACTAAGAGATGTACATGAGCGACAGTCAGAAGAATGGATTTATGCATTTATTAAAAACTCACAAAAAGTAATAAAAAGTGGAGATGAATATGCCGTAAAACTTTACGAGCAGTACAATAAAACATTGATGACATCTTTTGATTTTTCTAATGAGGAATTGAATGCTATTGTTACCTATATCAAGAGTGAGTCAGCCAAAGAAGTTCAAGTAGTGGTTGCTGATGTTTCTGATCAAAATCTAGTATCAACAGAAAGCTCATTCTCCTCTTCAAATTTTTATCTTTCGCTTGGTTTAAACATTTTCTTATTACTAGTAATAATATTTGTACTATTTAGGTTTACAAACCTCTCCAAGAAATACATTTTGTTAAAGGACAATCAATCTAAGGGTAAAATTTTAGATGAGGATGATATGGAGGTTGTTGATAGTGGTTTTAAACTTAAAAAGTTTATAAAAAGTAATAAAGTAGTTGGAATATCCTCATTTTTATTTATTGCAATTTTTGTCAAATCCTGTATAGATGGGTTATACACGGTTGGTATACAACAAAATTATATGCCGACACAGCCCATTGCATTCTCTCACAAAATTCATGCAGGTCAGTATGAAATTGATTGTAATTATTGCCATACTGGTGTAAATATCTCTAAGTCCGCCAATATCCCGTCTGTAAATATTTGTATGAATTGCCATGGAGTTATTAACACAGATAAACCAGAAATTCAAAAAATATTAACTGCATATGAAGAGAAAAGACCAATAGAGTGGGTGAGAGTACATAACCTTCCTGACCTATCTTATTTTAACCACTCACAACATGTCGCAGTTGGTGGTCTTGAATGTAGTACATGTCATGGACCAATTGAAGAAATGGAAGTGGTATATCAGTATGCTGAATTAACTATGGGTTGGTGTATAAATTGTCATAGAGAAACTGATGTAAATGCAAAAGGAAATAAATATTATGATAACTTAGTTGAATTACATAAAAGTTCATCCAAGAAGCCTCTAAAAGTTGAGGATATTGGTGGGCTTGAATGTTCAAAATGTCATTATTAAAAAATGAGTAAAGGAAATAAAACTTATTGGAAGGGTATAGAGCAGTTGAAAAACGATCCAAGCTTCGTAAAGAATGCTCATAATGAATTCCCTGAGTTTTTACCAATAAAAGGATCTTCGGATAATTCGAGAAGGGACTTTTTAAAGATGATGGGTTTTGGACTTGCTGCAGTTACAACTGTAGCATGTGAAGCACCTGTGAAGTATGCTATCCCTTACGTGGATAAGCCGGTTGATGTAGATGCCTCACTTGCTAATTATTATGCATCAACTTATCAAATGGGTAGCGATTATTGTAGTGTTGTTGTGAAAACAAGAGAGGGAAGACCAATAAAAATTGATGGTAATAAATTTTCTAAAATTAGTGCTGGTTGTACTTCATCTCAAGTTGAGTCATCGGTTCTAACTCTTTACGATAGACAAAGATTAGAAAGTCCGATGTTAGAAAACAAGGAGTCAAATTGGAAATCAGTTGATGATTACATTAAAAATAAATTAGCAAATAGTCAGGATAAGAAAACTTACGTGGTAAGTCACTCGATGTCAAGCCCATCTTCACTAAAAATTATTGACCAGTTTTGTAAAAAATTTAATGGTGAGCATATTCAATACGATAGTGTCTCATACAATGGAATGCTTGAAGCAAATGAGATACATTATGGGAAGAGAAAGCTTCCATTCTATGACTTTGCTAAGGCTAAAGTTGTTGTTTCTTTTGCCTATGATTTTCTTGGTAGTTCGTTTAATCATAATCTTTTCAATAAACAATTTACAGAGAGAAGAAAAGTAAATAGAGATAATAGAGAAATGTCTCGTCTCTATACATTCGAATCAAACCTCTCACTAACAGGAGCAAATTCAGATCATAGAATTCCAATTAGATCTGAACATAGTTCAATATACATAACAGAGTTATGGAATGTTTTATCTAAAAAATTATATGGAAACAATTCAAAGCAAATAAAATATAATCCTGAAAAGAAAAAGTTAGTAAAGGTTGATATCCTTGAAAAAGTTGTGGAGGATTTATTGGAGAATATCGGTGAATCTCTAATTATTTCGGATTCTAATGATACAAATGTTCAGTTAGTAGTGAACATGATTAATAGCGCACTTGGAAATTATGGTAAATCGATTAATGTTAATAGGTCATACAACATTAGAAATGGTGACGATAGGAAAATGTCACAGTTTCTTTCAGAAATGTCTGAAAGTAAAGTTTCTTCTGTTGTGTTTGTTAATTGCAACCCAGTCTATGATCATTATCAGTCTGATAGAATAAAAACAAATCTTAAAAATGTTTCACTCAAGATTTCTACCTCAGATAGAATTGATGAAACCTCAATTTTATGTGATGTAATAACTCCTGATTCCCATTTTCTGGAGTCATGGAATGACTATGAACCAATAGAAAATTCATTTAGTTTTGGTCAGCCTACAATTAGAAGAATTTTTGATACAAGACAAGTTCAGGATTCATTTTTAAAATGGATGGGATCTGAACAAAATTATTTCTCAATTTTAAAATCTAATTGGAGAAGTAAGCAAAATGATTCTGAGTCTGATGAGCCATTTCAAATATTCTGGGATAGACTACTACATGATGGAGTAGCTGAGTTTGTTGACAAGGAAAATACAAATATGAATCCACTACCAGGTAATAGAAAGATTTTAAAGACTGTGACTGCGTCAATTTCTAATAAAATAAATCAAATTGAGATAAACGATAAACTAGAGCTAAATATTTACCAAAATTTAACCGTATCGGATGGTGTTCAGTCTAACAATCCATGGCTTCAAGAAATGCCAGACCCAATTTCAAAAGTTTGTTGGGATAATCATTTATCAGTAAACCCTAAGGACGCAAGTGTGCTTGACATTAAGTCTGATCCAGGAACAATGACTACAAATTTGCTTAGGGTTGAGGTCGATCAGGTAGGTTATGAAATACCCGCAATTATTCAACCTGGTCAAGCAGAGGGTACAATTGGTATTGCAATGGGATATGGAAGAACATTGGCTGGACCAGTAGGAGACAATGTTGGATTTGATGCATTTAGACTACTCAAAAAAGATTTACCAGCTCAGAGCATGACTGTTACTGATGTTAAAATTACAAATACCAACAAGAATTATAGAATAGCTCAGACCCAAACACATGAAACAATTATGGCTAGAGAAAGTGTAATCCAAGAAACCTCTCTAGACGAGTATAAAAAAGATGTGTATGCTGGTAAATATCAGTTCAAAGTGGCTACAAGTCAAGGATACAAAAAGCCTGAAGATGTAACGCTTTGGAATGGCCATGAATATAAAAACCACCATTGGGTGATGGCTATAGATCTAAATGCTTGTACTGGTTGTGGTACTTGTGTTGTTGCTTGTCAGGTTGAAAATAATATACCAGTAGTGGGTAAGGAAGAGGTGTTAAATAGGAGAGAGATGTCGTGGTTAAGGATTGACAGATATTATTCAAGTGATGCGGATGTTCATGATCTTCAAGGACTGGAGGTCGCTGCCGATAATCCAGATGTAACTTTCCAACCAATGATGTGTCAGCATTGTAATAACGCTCCTTGTGAGACAGTTTGCCCAGTTGCTGCTACTACCCACAGTTCAGAGGGGTTAAATCAAATGACCTACAATAGGTGTATTGGAACAAGATACTGTGCAAATAATTGTCCATACAAAGTTAGAAGGTTTAATTGGTTTAAATATCATGATAACAAGCAGTTTGATAAAAATATTGCAATGAATAATGATTTAGGAAAAATGGTACTTAATCCTGATGTTACTGTAAGATCAAGGGGTGTTATGGAGAAATGTTCTTTCTGTGTTCAAAAGATTCAGGAAGGAAAATTACTCGCTAAGACTGAAAAAAGACGTCTCAGAGATGGGGATGTGAAAATGGCCTGTGGTTCATCTTGTTCCACTGACGCAATAGTATTTGGAGACGTAAATGATAAAAACAGTAAAATTCATAAATTATTGCAGGTAGAAAAAATTGATAAAGCTACTTTGAAATTGAAAGAAGAAAGAGCCTATGCTGTTCTCGATGAAATTAGAGTAAGCCCTAACGTTTGGTATTTAAGAAAGGTAAGAAATAAAAAAATTAATAAAGCATAAAAGATGCATGTAGAGTCAAAACTTAGAAAACCGTTGATTACTGGAGGTAAAACTCTTAGTGATGTATCTGATGATATTTGTAAAAGAGTTGAGCAAAAACCTTCTTGGTCATGGTATGCTGCAATGATTGTTTCAAATATTACATTAATTATTGGAGCATATGCAGTTTATAGAACATTATGGGACGGTATTGGTATGTGGGGTCTGAATAAGACAGTGATGTGGGCATGGGATATAACTAATTTTGTTTGGTGGGTTGGAATCGGTCACGCTGGAACCTTGATCTCTGCAATACTTCTCTTATTTAGACAGAGATGGAGAATGGCAATTAATAGGTCTGCAGAGGCGATGACAATATTTGCTGTCATTTGTGCTGCAATGTTCCCTTTATTACATATGGGTAGACTTTGGATTGGTTTGGTATGGGTATTACCATTACCAAACACATATGGTTCCTTATGGGTAAATTTTGCAAGTCCATTATTGTGGGATGTTTTTGCTATTACAACTTATTTCTCAGTTTCCCTTGTGTTTTGGTATATTGGTTTAATACCTGATTTTGCTACTATTAGGGATAGAGCAAAATTAGCCGGAAGAAAAATTTCAGCATTTATATATGGTATTTTAAGTTTTGGTTGGGATGGTGCAGCTAAGACCTGGTCAAGATATGAGACAGTATCTCTTGTCCTTGCTGGTTTAGCAACGCCATTGGTTTTATCAGTTCATACTATTGTATCAATGGATTTTGCAACATCAGTCATTCCAGGATGGCATACAACAATATTTCCTCCTTATTTTGTTGCGGGAGCGATTTTCTCTGGATTTGCAATGGTATTAACATTACTAATCATAACAAGGAGAGTTTATAAACTAGAAGATTATATTACAATTAAACATCTTGAGTTAATGAATATTGTCATAATTGTGACAGGATCGATTGTTGGAATTGCCTACTTAACCGAGTTATTTATGGCATGGTATTCAGGTGTTGAATATGAACAGTATGCATTTTATAATAGAGTGACAGGCCCTTATTGGTGGGCATATTGGTCAATGATGACATGTAATGTAATATCTCCACAATTGTTTTGGTTTAAGAAGATTAGAACAAATATTGCAGCCACTTTTATAATTTCAATCATTGTTAATATAGGTATGTGGTTTGAAAGATTTGTAATTATTGTGACTTCTCTACACAGAGATTATCTGCCATCTAGTTGGGCAATGTTTTATCCGACGATATATGACTTAGGTATGTATATTTTTACATTTGGATTGTTTTTTACTGCTTTTCTAGCATTTTCAAAATATTTTCCTGTAATAAATATGGCTGAGGTTAAAAGTATTTTAAAACATACTGGTGAAAAAGTAAAAAAATAAAAATATGAGTGATAAAGGGAATAATTTTATAGTTGGAATTTTTGAGGATGAGGATGTACTTCTTGATGCAATTACTTCAATAAGGAGTAAAGGTGTAAAAATTTATGAAGTATATTCTCCATTTCCAGTTCATGGAATAGATGAAAGGTTGGGCTACAAGCGATCAAGATTATCAGTTGCTGCATTTTGCTTTGGATTTTTAGGTACTTGTTTAGCTCTTACAATGATGATTGGAATGACAACAATAGACTGGCCTATGATTATTGGTGGTAAAGATTTTTTACCTCTTCCTGTTTTCATTCCTGTTACTTTTGAGATGACAGTATTATTATCAGCTTTTGGTATGTGCGGAACTTTTTTCGTGGTGAGTGATTTAAAACCATGGGGAAAACCAAAAACATTTGATTTAAGGTCAACCAATGATAAGCATGTTATAGCTGTTGAAATTGATAAAAATACAATTGATGTAAAAAATATTAAATCTTTGATGAGCAAAAGTGGTGCTTCAGAGGTTAGTGAAAAGAAAATGGAAATATGATAAAATATATTGGTGCATTTTTATTGGCTTTACTGATATCTTGTTCAGCAAATAATGATTATCCTGGTGTGGAATATGCGCCTAATATGTATCATTCTGTGCCCTATGAGCCTTTATCACAAGTTAAAGATGAAGAGATAGGAAGTTGGTTAGATTCAAATCCAGATGATGGACACGGAGAGTTTTATAATTCAAATCCCTATAATCCCTATGGCATGACCATGAAAGAACCAGTTGCAAATACTGTCAGAAGAGGAGCTTATTTACCTTATAGGATACCTAAAGATAGTCTTGAACTGGCTGCCAAGGTAAAAAGTCCAGTGGAAGATTCTGAGGAAGTTTTAAAGGAAGCCAAAGTTTTATATGACAGGTATTGTGTTCATTGTCATGGAGATAAAGGCATGGGTGACGGTTCAGTTGGAAAGGTTTACAAAGGTGTAACTGCTTATAATTCAAGATCGGTAAAGGATAAACCTGAGGGTCATATATTTCATGTTATAACACATGGTAAAGGTAGAATGTGGGGTCATGGATCTCAGATTTCAATTGAGGATAGATGGAAAATTGTTAAATATGTTCAAACACTTCAAAAGCAGTAGAAAATGAAAGATAGATTTGAATTTACCCAAAGTGCTAAAAAAACATTATTATTTGTTTTAGTTTCTGGAATAGTTTTATCGCTTATTGGAACATATCAATTAATTAATGCCGATCATGGACACGGACATGATGATGCTTCTCATCTTGTTGAAAGTACTTCTTACCAAAATGATAGTTATTCTGATATTGATAAAAGTAATACAACAAATGCTGACTATCATCCACCTTTCCATTGGTATCAAAGAATTTATTCTAATATATGGATTAACATCTTATATTTTATGGGAATATCTATTTCTGCTATTTTCTTTGTTGCTATTCAGTATGTTGCTCAAGCTGGTTGGTCTGCAGGTATAATAAGGGTTCCGTTAGCAATTGGTAGATGGTTGCCAATTGGTGGAATACTCATGATCATTGCATTCTTAGTAACTAATCATGATATTTTTCATTGGACACATGATTACCTCTATGATCCAGAAGATCCAAGATACGATTATATAATAGCTGGCAAACAAGCCTATCTTAATTTTCCATTTTATATATCTCGAATGATAATTTTTATTGGAGTTTGGTATTTATTTTATAGATTAATTTTAAAGCATACAATTATTGAGGATAAAGAGGGAGGCGATTCATCTTGGAAGAATTTATTTACTATATCTACAATTTTTGTTGTTTTCTATGCATTTTCACAATCAGTTGCAGCATGGGATTGGGTTCTTTCAATTGATACTCATTGGTTTAGTACTATGTTTGGATGGTATGTATTTGCAAGCTGGTGGGTCTCAGCTCTAGCCTTGACTACATATATGATTATATTACTTAAAGATAATGGTTATTTATCTATAATTAATCACAGTGTTATTCATGATCTAGGAAAGTTTGTATTTGCTTTTAGTGTTTTTTGGACTTATATATGGTTCTCTCAATTTCTTCTAATCTATTATGCAAATATTCCAGAAGAAACAATTTATTTTGTTGAAAGGCTAGAAAGTGATTTCTATTTTCCAATTTTTGTTGTCAATATTATTTTCAACTTTTTCTTTCCATTTTTATTTTTAATGACAAGAGCCAGTAAAAGATATACTAGGTTCCTGAAAATAGCATGTCCCGTTGTATTATTTGGTCACTTTATTGATTTTTATTTAATGGTAACACCTGGTGTTTTAAAAAGTAACGGTGGTTTCGGTTTTCTTGAAATTGGTATTTTAATGATCTTTTTATCTGGATTTTTATTTGTTGTGTTAAATGGCTTAACCAAACTTCCTTTGGTTGCAAAAAATCATCCAATGTTAGAAGAAAGTTTACACCACGATATCTAATTTTTATTTTGAAAAAAATGAATTTACAAAACAATTTTTGGTACAAAAATTCATCAAATGATGAGTGGATAATTAGATGATGATATTTAAATTTGCGATATGAATTTTATACTTTCTATAATTGCTATTTTATCTTTAGTTGCGGTATTTCTTTTCTTTAGATCTACAGAGATTTTAAGTGTTGCTAAAAAAAGAATTACTGAATCATTTGAGGATGAAAATAATAGTTTAAATGCACTTACAGGCGTAATATTTCTTATAGTATTTTTCGTTGTAATAATATGGTATTCATACGATCAATTTGATAATTATTTTCTCCCAATGGCCTCAAAACATGCTCCAGAGATCGAGACATTATTTTGGGCTACCATGGCAATCACCTTCACTGTCTTTCTCCTTACACAGATAGTGATGTTTTATTTTGGGTATAAGTATAGATATCAAAAACATAGAAAGGCTCATTTTTATCCTGAGAATCATAAACTAGAAATAGTATGGACTGTTATTCCGGCAGTTGTTCTCGTTGCTTTAGTTGGTTGGGGGTTAGTTAAATGGAATAAAATTATGGGTCCTCCACCTGAAGATGCTGAAGTGATTGAGGTTGTTGGATATCAGTTTGCTTGGGCATCAAGATATCCTGGTCCTGATAACGAATTAGGAAATTCTAATTATAAACTTATTGATGTTGAAAATATCGTTGGTATAGATTTTGCAGATACATCATCTTTAGATGATTTTATGCCAAGAGAAATACATATACCTAAAGGAAAGCCTGTAGTTTTTAAAATAAGAGCTAGAGATGTGATACATAGCGTATATTTACCCTACATGAGATCACAAATGAATGCCGTTCCTGGTATGCCAACTCAGATGTGGTTTGTACCTACAAAAACAACAGCCGAAATGAGAGAGGAAATGGGAAATGAGAATTTTAACTATGAGATAGTTTGTAATAAAATATGTGGAAGGGCACATTTTTCTATGAAACACACTGTTGTTGTAGTTGAAGAATGGGAATATATTAAATGGAAAAATTCACAAAAATCATGGATTGAAAAAAATCCAGATTATTATGCAAATTTTGTTAAAAACAATTCTACGGACATGGCCGTATTAAATGAGTAAATATGGGAGCAACTAAAACAATTGTATCTAAGCCAAAAACTAATATTGAAGAACATCACGATGATCACCATCACGATCAGAGTTTTATAACTAAATATATATTTAGTGAAGACCATAAAATGATCGCTAAACAGTTTTTGTTTATGGGTATTTTTTGGGCTATCCTCGGTGGTGCATTGTCATCCTTATTTAGAGTTCAACTTGGTTTTCCAGATATGGATTTAACTGCTTTTAGTCCAATAATTGGAAATTGGTTAACTCCACAAGGTAAAATTGATCCTGAGGTTTACCTCGCTTTAATAACTATGCATGGAACAATCATGGTTTTCTTTGTATTAACAGCAGGTCTCAGTGGAACATTTAGTAATTTTTTAATTCCGCTACAGATTGGAGCAAGAGATATGGCAAGTGGTTTTTTAAATATGCTATCTTTTTGGTTTTTCTTTCTTTCTAGTATTATAATGTTTATTTCAATTTTTGTTGAAGGTGGTCCAGCAAGTGGTGGATGGACAATTTATCCTCCTCTAAGTGCTCTTCCTCAAGCTGTTTCTGGCTCCGGTATGGGTATGACATTATGGTTGGTATCTATGGCGTTTTTTATTGTTTCTGC
>CEWJ01041275.1_pt1 | contig 12656 bp, 8 predicted proteins | sample 350291 | NCBI WGS metagenome assembly CEWJ01 (sample SAMEA2622923, study PRJEB7988) | marine metagenome | isolation source: saline water (ENVO:00002010), including | reverse complement strand
CGTCGTCTATAAGTATGGACATGACAAATCCAAGAATAATTTACGCCTCCATGTGGGAACATTCTCGAACACCATGGCAAATTAAATCAGGGGGACGGAAATCAGGGATTTATAAATCTTCTGATGGAGGAGAAACTTGGAGTAAGTTAAAAAATGGTTTACCAAAAGAATTTGGGAAATCTGGTATTTCTGTGTCAAGAGCTAATCCAAATCTAGTTTATATTATTTTAGAGGCAGAGGGTGAAAAAAGTGGGCTGTATAAATCAACTGACAGTGGGGAAAACTGGAAGTTAGTAAACAATGAGAGAATCAATATTACCCGTTCGTGGTACTATATGGAGGTTTTCGCAGACCCCCAAGATGAAAATACGGTATATGTTTTAAATGCTCCTGTTATGAAGTCAATAGATGGTGGGAAATCCTTTAAAAAGGTTGAAACACCACACGGGGATAACCATCATTTATGGATCAACCCAAAGAACAACAACATAATGATTAATTCTAATGATGGAGGCGCAAATATAACAACAGATGCAGGAAGAAGTTGGAGTTCTCAAAAAAATCAACCCACTTCTCAATTTTATCGTGTCATAGCAGATTCCCAAACTCCATATCACGTTTACGGAGGGCAACAAGACAACTCAGCTATTGGAATTAAAAACAGAACATATGGAAGAGGAATTAGTTGGAAGGATTGGTATTCAGTTGCTGGATGTGAAAGTGCTTTTCTTGCATTTGATAATGAAAATCCAAAAATAGTTTATGGAGGATGCTACCAAGGAATTATTGAAAGATGGAATAGAGAAACGGGGGTTTCCAAACAAATAAAAGAGTATCCTGAACTCTCACTTGGAAATGTGCCTAAGGATTTTAAATATAGATTCAATTGGAATGCTCCAATTTTAACATCTCCTCAAAATTCGAACATAATTTATCATGCAGGAAATGTTGTATTTAAGTCCATTGATAAGGGAAATAATTGGGAAATAATAAGTGGTGATTTAACTAGAAATGAAAAAAATAAACACGGTGAAGGTGGTGCTCCTTACACAAATGAAGCTGCAGGAGGTGAAAATTATAATACGATAATGAGTCTAGCTATATCAAAAAAAGACAGTGATGTCATTTGGGCTGGAACCGACGACGGACTTATCAACCTTACTAGAAATGGAGGAAAGAACTGGTTAAATATTACTCCTAAAGGACTAAAACCAGGGATTATTAATTCCATTGATTTATCTGAGTTTAAGGAGGGAAAAGCTTATATAACAGTAATGAGATACAAGTTTATGGACATGAAACCTTATATATATAAGACAGAAGACTATGGAGACAACTGGAAACTCATTTCTAACGGAATTGAAGGAAAGAATAACTTTGTGAGGGTAGTTAGGGCAGATAAAAGAATACAAGGACTTTTATATGCGGGTACCGAAACTGGATTCTTCATTTCAAAAAATGATGGTGAAACTTGGGAAAAACTTCAACTAAATCTTCCGGTAGTACCAATTAATGATCTCTACATAAGAAACAATGATTTAATTGCAGCAACCGCAGGTAGATCATTTTGGGTTTTGGATAACATATCTCCCTTACAAGAATTAAATGTACCTAATGAACCAAAAGTCATTACTGAAAATAAGGTTAAAAGATTTATTGGAGGGTATATTGAAAAAAGTGTAAAGAAAAATTTAGGTCAGAACCCTTTGCCAGGTATAGAGATTGACTATTTCATTCCAAAAGGTTTTGATACCCTAGATATAAAAATTTCAATACTAAAAAATGATATTGTAATTAGAAAATTTGAAAATAAAAAAGACACTATCAAATTTAAAACATGGCAAGGTGGACCAACTGAAAAGAAATACCTCAAACCTAAATATGGGTTTAATAGATTTAATTGGGATTTAAGAAGAGAACCATTTAAAGGAGTTAATAAAGTTTTTGTTTACGGTAGTTATAACGCTGGGATTGTCCCTCCAGGTAATTATAAAATTAAAATGAATATAGGAAATAAAGTATATCAAGATAGTTTTTTACTTGAACCCGATCCAAATTTTAAATTTAAACCTTCAGAATATTTAGAACAAGAAGAACTTTTACTGTCAATTGAAAAAAATATTAGAAATCTGAACATGACTGTCACTAAGGCTAGAAAAATTAAAATGCAATTAGAAAATGACATTAAAAAAATGGATAATAAAAAAGAGTTGTATGATTTAATTGAAATGGCAAAAAAAATCACTTTTAAAATTGAAGAATGGGAAAAAAAATTAATCCAACCCAAACAAAAAACATTCCAAGATGTCATAAATTTTCACAATAAACTAAATGCAGAATTTGCTTATTTACATGGATACGTAAATAGCTTAGACCCTCAGGTTACATCTGGGGCTAGGGAAAGATTTAAAGATCTTGATTATAAGTTAAAAATGAACATGAAATTTTTTGAAAACGATATTTTAGGAAGCATTGAGAAATACAATATTGAATATAAAAGAAAGGGAATTCCCACTATTTTATTAGAGTAAACAACAATTTTATCTCAAAAAATGAAAAAAGCAATAATCATATGCTTCAGTTTAATTTTGTTTTTTTGTCAAAAATCAAACAATTTAGAAATTGGTAAAAAAATTGGCCCTATAACAAGTTTCGATTTGGCAAAAGGGGTTCTTTACGAGGTAAATATTCGACAATTTACAAGGGAAGGTACTTTTAATGCCCTTGCTAAAGAACTTCCGAAAATAAAAGATCTTGGTGTAAATATTTTATGGTTAATGCCTACCTATCCTATCTCAACAACAAAAAGTAAAGGACCTTTGGGAAGTTATTATGCTGTTTCGGATTACAAGGGTGTCAATCCAGAATATGGAACACTTAATGATTTGAAATCTCTTGTAAATAAAGCGCACGAAATGGGGATGTTTGTCATTTTTGATTGGGTCCCTGGACACACTGGTTGGGACCATATATGGATTAAAAAGCACCCAGAGTTTTATTTAAAAAATGCTGTAGGGGAAATTATAGATCCAATTGACCCCAGAACCGGAAAGTCATTTGGTTGGACCGATGTTGCAGATCTCAATTACGATAATTTTTCTATGCGTAAAGCAATGAAAGAAGCAATGCTCTATTGGATTAAAGAAGTTGACATAGATGGTTATCGTATTGACCAGGCTTATGCAATCCCAATGGATTTCTACGAAGATGTTTTACCTGAAATCAAAAAATTTAAACCAGTTTTTATTCTTGGTGAAACAGACGCTAATCATCCTGGTGGTATGAAACATTTAGAAAACTTTAATGCCTCTTATGATTTTCCTGGACACCACTTAACTAAAGATATTGCTAAGGGACACAAATCAGTTGTTGATTACAGAAAACACCGTGAAAATTTTATTTTACAACACAAATCTGAGCATTTATTACTCAATTTTGTAAGCTCTCATGATGAAAATGCTTGGGCAGGTACTGTTGAAGAATTGTATGGAGAGGCAGCACACACAATGATGGCACTAAACTATACATCCCCTGGACTTCCGTTTTTATACAGTGGTGTTGAATACGATTTAGACAAACGCTTACTTTTCTTTGAAAAAGACAGTTTCCCGAAAGTAAAAGGAGAAACCTACTATTTATTGAAAAAACTAGGAGAACTTAAAAATACCCGTGCTGCTTTAAATTCGGGCAGAGAAGCGGGCAAATACACTCCAATAAAAACCTCTTTATTAGAGAAAGTCCTTGCTTTCGAAAGAACTAAAGAAGGAGATACAATAGTTTTTATAGGTAATATGTCAGGAGAACATATAGGATTTAGGTCACCGTATAATGGCACATTTAAAAGATTTAAGGATGAGAAAACAAAAAGACTTTCTTACTCTTATGAATACCGAATGAAGCCTTGGGAATTTTGGATTTTAAAAAATTAACTTGGAAGGGTAAAAAGTCTTAACGTGTTAAGATTTTAATTTGAATTAATGGGATTTTATCTAATCTCTTTTCAATACGTTTTTTTCTTCTCTCTAGTTTATTGACATAATCATCAATTTGAAATGGTGAGTCGGAGTCGTAATACTTTTTTTTCTCATTCAAACTTTGCTGATTGATTTCTGAATTGATAATTAGTATATCTTTTTTTAATTCTTTGCTATTTAAAATACCATTTCTACTACTGTCGATATAAACAGATCTAACTCTTTCAAGAAAACTATTTATGTTATCGCTGTTTGGCATTTGAATACCAGTGGCTAGATGGTCCGTTACAAATAAATTTTTTTAAGATTTTCGATGAATTAATAATTATTTCGGTTGGTCCTTCATGAATAAAACTCAATTTTTTTTGGAAATAAATTCCTCAAAATTTACCTCCATCTTAAATTTTGGATCGTAGAATCTGGAACTCAAGATTTCTTTTAAAAGTGTATTTCTTTGCCTTGCTGTATACTCTTTTCCAAATAGAAAAATAGTTGGTAATCTAGCATCGCTCACAGACACATTTCTAAGTTTTATTTTAGATCCTTGTTGTGCGTTTAGTTCAGAACAAAAGACTAAAATTATGAAAATTGAAATAATAGATTTCATATTAAAAGTAAAATTACCAAATCATTTAAATCAACTTCCAATTATCTTACTTTTTATAAAAAAGTCCAGGCTGCTTGGGCTTTTTAATGACCCATAATTGATAACTTCAGATGGATCTCTCCCTAACAATATTTTTTTAACGGGTATTTCAAGTTTTTTTCCGCTCAATGTGTATGGCACTTCCTTAATTGAAATTATTTTATCAGGAATATATTGAGGTGAACATTTAATTTTTAGTTGATTTTTAATCTTATTTTTTAATTTAAAATCTAGCTTTTTATTTGTGACTACAAAAAGGAACAATTGTGAATGATCCTTTTTATTGGGTAAATCTAGAATTATTGAATCAACAATTTCATTAAGCTTATCTAAGGCACTATATATTTCAGATGTCCCAATTCTGACACCCTTCCTGTTCAAAGTGGAATCTGAACGCCCAAGTACTTTTATTCCTTTAGTTTCACATTTTTGTATCCAATCTCCATGAGTCCAAACCCCCTTAAATTTCTCAAAATAGCTTGCTGTATAGACCTTATTTTGATTATCACCCCAAAAATAAATTGGCATACAGGGCATTGGATTCGTAATAACTAGTTCACCTGTCTCATTATTTACTTTTTCTCCTTTTTCATTCCAACATTCAACTGAAGCTCCTAACATTTCGCATTGCAAGTAACCCGCGTAAACAGGTAAATTAGGATTTCCTCCTAAAAATGCAGAACAAACATCAGTTCCTCCACTCAAGGAAATAATTTGGACCTCGGGAAGCTTTTTTTGCAACCAACTGAAAGCTTCTTTTGAAAGGGGAGACCCAGTAGAACCGATTGATTTAAGTTTTATTAAATTATTCTTATTTATATCTTTTAATCTATTTTTCATGCTTTCAATAAAAAATGATGCCCCATGTCCAAAATGGTCGATAGATTTATCTGAAGCAAAGCGCCATTGAACCCCAAGGTCAGGATAGTTTGGAGATCCATCATAAATACATAATACTCCTCCACAAAGTAATGCACCTAGCGCATAATTCCACATCATCCAACCTGTTGTGGTATGCCAAAAAAAATGTTCTCCAGGTTTTAAATTTTGGTGAAGTGCAATTGCTTTATATTGTTCCAGGAGCATTCCACCTGTCCGATGAGTTATTGCTTTAGGTCTGCCAGTAGTTCCAGAAGAATACAAAACCCAAATTGGATGGTCGAATTCTACCGCTAATGATTCTAATGAAATAAAATTTTCTGTGTTTAAATTCCATGATTTAAAACCTATTTCAAAACATAGACTAGACTTAATTGTTGGGATTTTTTTTTGTATTGACTTAATTCTGTCAGATAAATAATATTTTTTTTCGTTATATGTATATTCTTTTGCTCCAATCAATACAACTGGATTTAATTGTCCAAGTCTCGAAATAACACTTTCAACCCCGAAGTCAGGAGAACAACAACTCCAAATTGCCCCAATAGAATTTGTAGCTAAAAATGCTGCGACTGTCAGAGGATGATTTGGTAAATATCCTACAACACAATCTCCTTTTTTTACCCCCTTGTCTAACAATTCCTTTTTAATTTCATGCGCTTTGAAGAATAATGAATTCCATGTAATACATGTGTCTTCTTGTTTTTCATTTCTGTAAAGAATTGCTTTTTTATTATTTTGAAAGTTTCTTTCAATGTGTTCAGCATAGTTTAGGCAAGAATCTCCAAACCATTTAGTTTTAAAAAATGGATTTTTATTTTTAACCACATAAGTGTACGGTGTTGCAAATTTTATATTAAAAAATGATGCGATACATCCCCAAAATTCGGATAATTCTGTCACAGACCAGTTATGTAAAGCTTTATAATTTTTGAAAATCCGACCAGTTTTATTTGACGCAAAATCCTGAAATGATTGCATTCTATTAGAAGACGCATTTGTGGAAGTGGGTTTCCAAATTGGAGAATTATTATTCACTCTTAGAACTTAAATTTCTTTACTATTAAAATAAATTTACATCAAAAGTTTTTTTATTCCTCGACCATTGGTTTGTCAATATTTTCTATTTCTATACCAATATTTGTTCTATTTGCAGTTAGCTTTGTTATATCCCTATCGATCTTTTTAAATTCTTTATTAGTTACATTATACTGATTTACGACGGTGCCTATGCTATTCCCAAGTTTTTCATGATAAGTTAGATAAGCATTTAGGTGATTGCCTAGTTTTTCAATATTAATTTGAATCTCATTAATTGATTCTTCAACTTTCATATTATTCAAGGCTTTATTTGTAACCTGAAGCATAGGGAATAAACTCATTGGTGAAACAATCATTACCTTTTTTTGATATGCATATGAAACAAGATCTCGTTGATTAATTTTTAGCGACCCAACTTTATTATTTAAAAGATCTTGGTAAAGACCATCAGCTGGAATAAACATATAAGCATAGTCAACAGTTCCTTCATTGGGTCTTATATATTTAGAAGTTTCATCAATTCTATTTTTGATGTCACTTTTAAATTTTTTTTCTAAATCATTTAATTTGTCAGTATCCGTTTCATCACTTTCAATCATTTTGTTGTAGTTATCAAGAGAAAATTTAGCATCTATTGGTATAATAAATTCTCCAACTTTAATTACTGCATCAACCGCTTCTCCGTTGTTAAAAGAATATTGCATTTGAAAAAGCTCAGGAGGTAAAACATTGGCAAGCAAGTTTTCGAGTTGAATTTCTCCTAGAATACCCCTTTGCTTTTGATTACCTAAAATCTTCTCAAGTGTTTTCATTTGATTAGCAAATGTCAACACCTGTTCATTTGTTCCTTTTATCTTTTCTAGTTCCTTTGTCAACTTATTGATTGTGTCAGAAAAACGTACTTCCATATTTTTCTGATCTAGTTTAGAATCTTGAAGATGTTTGCTTAAGTTTTGAGCAGAAGTAAGTTTAAATTCTTCTATAAAGGATTCCAGTTTAGATTCAATTTCTTTGGTGTTGTCTTCAGATTTTTTGTCAATCTGTTTTTTTATAAATAAAAAACCAACAATCAGAGCCGAAATTAAGATAAAGATTAGGAGGGATTCCATTATTTAAATTTAGTGAAATACAACTTTAAAAACGTTAAATTAAAAATAAACATAAGTTCAGACACAAAAAAATTAGTTTAAATTTTACAGTAATGAATTCAACATCCATAACTTTAATATTAAATTTTTATAAAATATGATTTCAAGATTAAACTCATCGCAAAGTATTTTTTGTATGCTTTTATTATCGTTAATTATTTTTTCTTGTGGTTCAGATTCAAAAAAACTTACTGCACTTGAAAAATATGTCAAAACCCCTACTAAATATTTTTCATATGAAATTAAAGATTCATTGTCAGGAGACAAGTGGAAAGCATATCACGTTAAAATGTATTCAGGTAAGTGGCTTGATGAGTCTCAAGTGGATCAGCCATTGTGGTGGCATTGGGTTGATATAATTATTCCAGAAGATGTAGATCATGAAACTTCAATGTTATTTGTAGGAGGGGGCACCAACAAAGATGAAAAGTTTTTATTGGACAGCACCGCTGTAGGTTTTGCACTTAAAACTAACTCTGTAATTGCAAATGTAAGTAATGTCCCATTTCAGCCTCTTAATTACCTTGATGTTGAACAAAAAGAATTTTATGAAGATGATTTAATTGCCTACGGATGGGATAAATTCCTAAAATCTGGGGCAGAAGATTCCTCTTTATTTTGGCTTGCTAGATTCCCCATGACCAGAGCTGTAGTTAGAGCAATGGATGTTATACAAGAAATAAACAAATCGGAAAAATCCAATATCAATTCTTTTTTTGTAGCTGGTGCATCAAAAAGAGGATGGACAACATGGACTACTGCTGCAGTAGATCGTAGAGTCGTCGGTATTTCTCCAATTGTAATTGACATGCTTAACGTTGTTCCTAATTTTGATCATCACTATCAATGTTATGGTGAATTTAGTCCTGCAGTGCAAGAATATGTAAATTATAAAATTGTAGATTGGATGGATTCACAAGAATATGATAAACTCATTGCTCAAGTTGAACCGTATAACTTTAAAGAAAAGTTCACAATACCAAAATTCGTAATTAATGCGGCTTCTGATGAATTTTTTGTAACTGATTCTTGGCAATTTTATTGGGATGATTTGCCGGGAGAAAAGCATTTAAGATATGTCCCAAATGCAGGGCATAGTCTTGAAGGAACATACCAACTAGAAAATTTAGCTTCCTTTTATTACCGCTTTCTAAATGATTTAGATCAACCTAATTGGACCTGGAAAATTAACAACGATACTATTTTTGTAAATATCGATCAGGGTCAGGACTATAAAATAGCAAAATGGGAGGTAAATAACCCAAAAGAAAGAGATTTTAGAATTTACAAAATAGGTAAAACGTGGCAAAAAATAGACATTAAAACTAATAATGAAGGGTATTATGCTATTCCTGTAACATCCAATGAGGGATATACTGCGGCTCTTGTTGAGGTTATCTTTGATTCCGAAAGTGACCAGCCTTTGATTTTATCTACGGGCACAGTTGTTACTCCAAACAAATATCCATTTGAAAAGTATACACCAGAGAAAAGTTTAGGGACAAAAAATAATTAGATTTTATTTATATATCAAAATTATACTTTAAATACATTAATAAAACTTTCTATAATGAACCTTTCTTTTGGCTTACATTTGAAGTTTGGAATGGATAATATATTTAAGAAGAGAGAATAGTTGTATGTTAAAATATTATTTAGGACAGACACATTTACGTATTCTTAAAACCATAAATGAATGATTTGAAAGAAAAAAAAATCAAAAATAAAGAGGTTTGTATAGCCTGCAATAGTTCAGAAATACAACATTTGTGCACTAATACTGCTATGATGCACGAGAGTAGCAGAAAATTTAATTTTTTCATCTGTAAGATGTGTAAACTTGTTTTTTTAAATCCTCGTCTATCCTTAAGTGAGCTTAAGGATTATTACACAGACTATTATTTACCTTATAGAGGGCCCTCTGCTTGGGGGAAATATGAAAAATTTGCTGCAATAAGTCAAAAACGGCTAGATGCAAGAAGATTGAAGATGTTAAAGCTACATTCGTCATCAAATAGTGTAAATAGTATTTTAGATATTGGATGTGGTAATCCAACATTTCTTGAAGCTTGTAGTCGTTTATTTAAATCTTCATTGCATGGAATAGACTTTTCAGACAACGGATGGAAAAAAGAAAAAGAAAGATTTAAAAAATTAAACCTTAAAGTAGGAAGCATTGATGATATTGAAACAAATTTAAATCCTGATATAATTTCACTTTGGCATTATTTAGAACATGATTATTATCCAAATAAAACTCTTAAGAAGTTGGCTTTAATATCTAGTCCAAAAACCAAGTTATTTATTGAAGTTCCGAATTTTGACTCTATTAGTCGGAAAAAGTATAAGAAAAATTGGGCTGGGTTTCATACACCTAGACACACTTTTCTTTTTTCACCAAAAAATATTGAAATGCTATTAAATCGAAATGGATGGCAGGTAGATTTGATTGATTTAAAAGGGACATTGAACTGCTATATTTTAAGTTGGATGAGTGAAATGGAAATTCAGGGTTTAGACTGGAAAAATAGTATGGAAAGTCAGTTCTGGAACTATTTTATTGGTTTATTAAAATACAAACTCAAACATATCTTTACAAAAGAATCAGAGGGAGTTATGACTTTGGTAGCTAAAAAATTATCTTAAAAAAAGCAAATAAGTTCATAATCTGTGAACGCAATATTTGCCAAACTCATTTACATTTTAGAAATTTAAATAAAACAAATTATATGAGATGTTTTATATTACTAGCTATAGGTATTAGATCATTCGTCACCTTTGGCCAATCAGATTATATTTTATCTGATTTAGATTCATCAAAGACCGATTATGCAAAAATCGCCATGCAGATATGGGAGTACGCAGAAATGGGATATCAGGAGGAAAAAAGTAGTGCTCTTTTACAGAGTAAACTTAAAGAAGCCGGCTTTAAGATACAAGCTGGTATAGCAGGGATTCCCACTGCATTTGTTGCAGAATACAAAAATGGAGGACCAATCATAGCGATTCTTGGAGAATACGACGCATTACCTGGCCTCTCGCAAAAAGCATTACCCTACAAAATTACCAACGGTGCAAGGGGGGGACATGCTTGCGGACACCATCTTTTTGGAACTGCATCTGCTGCTGCTGCTATTAGTTTAAAAAAATATATTAAAAAATACAAAGTCAAAGGCACTATTCGCTATTATGGGTGCCCTGCAGAAGAGGGGGGGTCTGGAAAGGTTTATATGACTCGTGCTGGTTTATTTGACGATGTTGATGTTGCCTTGCACTGGCATTCTGACGATGAAAACTCAGCAAATCCACGTCCTGCCTTGGCGAATAAATCGGCAAAATTTCGTTTTTATGGACGATCTGCTCATGCTGCAGGAGCTCCCCAAGAGGGACGCTCAGCTCTAGACGCGGTCGAGGCAATGAACTACATGACTAATCTTATGCGTGAACATATGGACATATCTGCCCGTATACACTATGTAATCACACATGGAGGTGAGGCACCCAATGTTGTCCCAGATTTTGCTGAAGTATATTACTATTCACGCCATCCAAAACGTGACAAAGTAATTGTTTTGTTTGATAGGATCGTTAAAGCTGCAGAAGGGGCTGCTTTAGGAACAGGGACCAAAATGGAATACGAAATGATTGGAGGCACTCATGATTTGCTTCATGTACCAACACTTCAGCAAATGGTTCATCGTAATTTTACTAAAGTAGGTGGATTTAAGTATACCGATCAAGAATTAGAATTTGCTAAACAAATTGCAGAAACGCTTAAGAAACCACTTGATATGAAATATATTCACAAAGTCGCACCATATGATACAAATCCAGAAGGCATTGGTGGTTCAACAGATGTGGGTGATGTTAGTTATATAGTTCCAACGGCTGGGCTTCGAGGTGCAACTTGGGTTCCTGGTACACCGGCTCACAGTTGGCAGGCAGTTGCAGCAGGGGGAACGAGTATCGGTCTTAAAGGTATGATGCAGGCTGCTAAGGCAATTACACTTTCAGGTATAGAACTACTTGAAACGACTGGATTAATAGCTAAAATTAAAAAAGAATTTAACGAAATTAGAGGAGAAAATTTCAAATATATACCCCTTTTAGGTGACCGAGAGCCTGCCTTGGATTACAGGAACTAATTAAATATTTTCCGCATAAAAATCTAGTTTTAATATCTTAATTTGTAGGATGACATCTAAATAATAAAAATATTTAAGCCAATGAAAAAATTACTTTTAAATATAATCCTTATACTGACAACGATATCTTTAACAGCACAAAGATCTTTATTTAATGGTAAAAATCTTGATGGGTGGAATATTCACGGAAACGAACTATGGTATGTTGAAAATGGTATATTAATATGTGAAAGCGGACCAGATAAAGGATACGGGTATTTATCAACTGAAAAATTTTACGATGATTTTGATTTAACTGTTGAGTTTAAACAAGAGGCCAACGGGAATAGTGGCGTTTTTGTAAGATCGACATTTGAAGGTACCAAAGTAAGTGGATGGCAAGTTGAAGTTGCACCTCCTGGAAGTGATACAGGAGGGGTTTATGAATCATATGGACGTGGTTGGTTAATTAAGCCTGATAAAGAAAAAGATAAAGTGTTAAAAATGGGTAAATGGAATAAAATGCGCATTAGGGTTGTGGGTAATCAAATTCAAAGCTGGCTTAATGGTACTTCGATGATTTCATTAGAAGATGAAATGATTGGTAAAGGAAAGGGTTCAATTGCACTTCAAATTCATGACGGGGGTGGAATAAAAGTACGTTGGCGAAATTTATTAGTAAATGAACTATAGTTTTAGATCATCAATTGTTTTTGCAAGCTTGAAATCTTTATCCGATATCCCATTTATATCATGGGTTTTCAATTCAATTTTAAGATAATTATAGCTATTTGTTAAAACTGGGTGATGTTCTTGTTCTTCAGCAATCTCAGCTATTTTGTTA
>CEWJ01141871.1_pt1 | contig 12675 bp, 11 predicted proteins | sample 350291 | NCBI WGS metagenome assembly CEWJ01 (sample SAMEA2622923, study PRJEB7988) | marine metagenome | isolation source: saline water (ENVO:00002010), including | reverse complement strand
CCCGTTCGTTAAATGAGTGAAATCCTTCGAGTTCGATTTTTCCGTTCGCATAGTAGTAATTCACTTTTCCGTGTTTATATCCTTGCGAAAAATCCGTTTCTTCAACCAATTGCCCTTCCTCATTCCACCTTTCGAACAATCCTTCGCGATGCCCGTTTACCAAGCGATATTTCAATCTTGGAATACCGTTTGGATGCTTAAGTACCACCGTTCGGTTATTCATGAGGTCGCGTTCTCGCTCTTTTCGTTTGAGGCGCTCCAGTCTTAGCAGCTCCTTACGTTCCCTTTCTTCCTGCTCTTTCTTCAGCCTTTCCCGAGCCTTCCGTTGTAGGCGCTCCAGCCGCAATTTTTCTCTACGAACTTTTTCCCTGCGAATCTTTTCTTCCAGGCTTTTTATTTCTTCTCTTTGAATTTCTTGGGCCTTTATTCGCCACGCATCGTACTGATCTGCAGAGACACCTGCAGGCCAGCGAACTGTTACGGTGCTATCCCAAGTTGTTTCCCAGTCCCATTGCGGCAGAAGGCCCGCTCTTACCATCTGAAGGTCTGAATAAGACGCCCGCTCAGACCATTGTGCCGTATCCATGCCATATATTTTTTCCATCCAACTATACAATGCCCGCCTTTTTAAGCGCATCATTGCCGGATATTCAAAAAAGGCTTCGGTTGCAACCGTGAAAAACTCAACTTTTTTTGTGGCATATTCTTCCATTACCTCACAGCCGGTCTTGTTCTCCCAGGCCCGGCAGATATCCTTATACTCATTTTCCATGAAGGCCTCATACTCGCGCCGAACGGATCGCTTATCAAAATATGGAACACTCTCGGATTTCTTCTCCCGAAAATCCAAGACATGGGCAAACTCATGAAGCGTAAGGTTAAAGTTGTCGTTACCGTCCTCCATCCCGATCTTGGTCCAGTACCATCCTTGGCGAACTCTTCCTTCGCTCGGAGAAGCGTCTCCGGCTGCTTTGGAATCTTTTCCTCTTACTGGAGTTAAATCTCTCGGGAAAAAAATAAATTTTTTGAAGCCCTTATAATCATCCTTACTTCTGCGTGCTATTAACAAACAGGCTTCACAGGCAACACAGACCTTCTGCAATTCTTTTTCGGAATCGTCAAGGTCCCGGTCCCAGTGGCTCCATTCCCATTGTACTTTGTCGATAAACCATGGAATGAGCGCCTCCACCACCAGTGTAATATCCTCAGGAAGCCGGCGATAAAGAGCCACATTCTTTTCAAGAATGTCGCGCCACCGCACCTTAAACCCGGGTGGGGTTGGTGCCAGATGTGAAGTGATTGCCACGCCTTACTCTCTTCATGACACAAGAGGCGCCTTTTTATAACAAGATCAAAAATACCCTAAAGACCCATGATTTGATAACCGCAATCAACGTAGAGCACCTGGCCGGTGATTGCGGCAGCTCCGTCGCTGGCAAGAAAGGTGCCTGTAGCCCCCAGCTCCTCAGGCAAAACATTTCGGTTTAAAGGAGCGTGCTTGGCATTGTGCTTCAGCATCTCGGTAAAACCTGCAATCCCGCGTGCAGCCAACGTGTTCATTGGGCCAGCACTAATGCAGTTTACTCGAATATTCTGTTCGCCAAGATCGCTCGCCAAATAGCGTGTACTTGCCTCCAGTGATGCTTTGGCAACCCCCATAACGTTATAATGCTGAATAACACGTTCGGCTCCCAGATAACTCATTGCGATAATACTCCCGCCCGCGGTCATTAAGGGAGCCGCTGCGCGACTCAAAGCTACCAATGAATATGCACTCACATCATGCGCCACTCGAAAAGCTTCACGGGTGGTTCCAACGAAAGATCCTTCCAAAGCTTCCTTTGGCGCAAACGCCACCGAATGCAACATCAAGTCCAGCTTCCCTTCAAACTTATCTCCTACCTCATTAAACACCCGGTCAATATGATCGTCCTGAGTTACGTCACATTCAGTAATAAGTGTATCCTCCCCGAAAGTTTCAGCTAATTGGCTAACGTTATCTTTAAGCCTCTCGCCCTGATAAGTGAAGGCCAGTTGCGCTCCTTCCTCTTTCCACGCCTGGGCAATTGCCCACGCAATAGAACGCTTGTTTGCTACTCCAAAAACGATCCCTTTTTTGCCCGATAGTAATCCCATAACTCACGTCAGCCCTACTGAAAACCTGTCTGGGGTGCAAGACCCAATTGCTCGACCTTCATCCACATACTGGACGTATCCCCCCGGACTGGTATGTTTCCCCCATGAGAGGGCTCGCTTTCTTCTTGGGGTGTTTTATTCCTATGATTAGTGCGGCAACTGATACTGCCACGCAGGCACGCAAGGCAATGCTCCGAGGGGCAGACTTCATGCGCTCTATTTCCGCTGAAGGGGGATATCTTTGGAGGTATTCACTCGATTTGAAAACTGTTGCCGGAGAAGTCCGCGCCAATCGCACTACCATCTGGATGCAGCCACCAGGAACACCCTCTATGGGGATGGCGTTTCTGAAGGCATATCAAAACACGGGTGAAGAATCCCTACTTGATCACGCCATGGCAGCCGGTGCTGCGCTTGCCGCTGGTCAACTCGAAAGTGGCGGGTGGGATTACAAATTCGATTTCTCCAACCCTGAGGCTTCCAAGTGGCGAAACATAACCACCTTTGATGATAATACATCCCAAAGTGTTCTGAGTTTTTTGCTGGCTCTGGGGGAACACTGCAAAGGCGACTCTCCTCGCGAACATTCTATACGCCGCGCTCGGGACTATGGACTGAAAAAACTCCTTGAGGCACAATATCCCAACGGGGCTTGGCCACAGCGATACGATGGCATTCGTAAAACTATCCAAGCCTACCCTATTCTTAGCGCACGCTATCCTGAAGCTTGGGCGCGCACCTACACAGGCGAAAAATACACCAACCACTATACCTTCAATGACAACTCCCACCGTGATTGCGTGCTTCTTGCCTTAGAAGCACACCAATTGACGGCGGAAAAGAAATTCTTAGAAGCAGCGCTTCGAGGGGGCGACTTTATTTTACTAGCTCAAATGCCCGCTCCACAACCCGCGTGGGCCCAACAGTATAACGCACGCATGGAGCCAGCTTGGGCCAGAAAGTTTGAACCACCTTCGATTACCGGAGGCGAAAGCGTTGGAGCCTGTAGGACCTTACTCGACCTATACCTTGCTACAGGAAAAGAAAAATACCTGAAAGCTGCTGGCCCTGCAGTGCAATGGTTTCAAAAGAGCTCCATAAATAAAAATAAATGGGCGCGATTCTATGAATTGAAAACCAACCGTCCCCTTTATTTTACCAAGAGCTACACGTTAACTTATGAGGAGGACGACTTGCCTACACACTACAGCTTCCAGAGTTCATATGGAGTTTTAGAAATGATTCGCTACTATGAAAAGGTGAGGAATAATGGCCGAGAAGCTTTTCTTGCTGGGCAAAAACCTCGACCCTTGTCTGCCAAAGAACGTACCCGCCGCTTAAAAAACTGGGAAAACAAAGTTCGTTTCATCATTGCTTCACAAGACAAGCTCGGGCGCTGGGTCACAACAGAACCCTTGGAAACTCGAGGAATGAAATTTAATAAACATATTGAGACACACATATTCATATCCCACATTAAAACTTTATCCGAATATTTGAACCTCCTAAGATAGCTTTTATTTCGAACCTGCCTCAACTACTCGGCAATCGGGCTTGACGCAATTTGTCTGAAGACCAGAATCCACGCCCTTACAGTGCGCAAAAAAAATAAAGAATGAGTTTAGACGATTTGGTTAATGAGGCTCTAAAAAGCGTGCCCTATCCTGGGTACTCACGAGATATCGTATCATTCGGATTAGTAAAAGGAGTGTCGGTTGCAAACGGCTCTGCAGGAATTGATCTTGAGCTAACTTCACACAACCCAGAGGTTGCCTCCCAGCTAAAACAAACGTGTGAAGCTGCGGCCAAAACTATCGAGGGTGTTGATCGCGCAATGGTTCAAGTAAAAATGCCTCCGCCCGGCCAAAGTCCCAGCGGTGGGGGGCCAAAAAAAGTACAGGGTATTTCCAAAATTGTTGCCGTTGCCTCTGGCAAAGGAGGAGTGGGAAAAAGCACTTGTTCAGTTAATCTTGCCTGCTCTTTAGCACAAAGTGGTTTAGCCGTTGGATTAATGGACTGTGATATTTATGGTCCCAGTGTACCTCTAATGATGGGAGTGGATGAAAAGCCTACTGTTTCGTCCAAAGAAAAAATGATTCCTTTATCAGGCCACGGGGTAAAACTCATAAGCATGGGTTTTCTTATGCCTGGGGATGAACCCGTCATTTGGCGAGGGCCGATGATTATGAGAACAATCCAGCAATTTGTCTTAGATGTTGATTGGGGAGAACTGGATATTTTGTTGGTCGATTTACCCCCCGGCACCGGAGATGCTCAGCTTTCGCTTTGTCAGACTGTTCCAATGGATGGGGGAGTTGTGGTAACTACTCCGCAAGAGGCGTCGCTAGGAGTTGTACGTAAAGGCATTGGCATGTTTAAAAAAGTGAATGTCCCTATTTTAGGGATTGTGGAAAACATGAGTTACTTTACTGCGCCGAATGGAGACCGTGTAGAAATTTTCGGCCATGGGGGCGGAGAAAAAGAGGCTATGAACCAAGGGACCCGTTTTCTCGGTGAAGTTCCTATTTTCACGGAGATTAGAGAGGGAGGAGACAGTGGAGTACCTGTCGTTGTTTCCGCACCGGAAAGTGAGCCCGCCCAAGCTTTTTTAAAAGTTGCCTCAACTCTTCGCGCTTTGTTGGCTTAAAACTTATTAATATCCTCCAAGGCTGGTTTACATGTTTATAGTTAAAAAAATGCGTTTTTTTCTATGCTACCCTTTTATTGAGTTGTTCTAACTGAAGAATTGATGTAAGGCATTGTTCTAACCTTAAACACGGTTATGCCAAAATCAGAATCCACCAACAAACTGCTGCAAAATTCTTCCCTCTATCGAGAGTTTCTCGCGGAACGTGAGGAAATTATGCGACACAAATGGTTGGAGTCTGAAAAAGCCGGCATCGATATTGGTTTTGAAGAGGCCCTGACTAATTGGATGGTCAACCATCGTGCCGAATGGCGGAAGCGACGACAGGCAGAGCGGACCGCTGTTTAAATAGCAGAACCGACAACCTATAAACGCCCTTTAAAGCGGTCCTGTGAGTCCGCCAAGGACGCTGAATGAGAAAAAGACAATTACGTCCGCGAAAGATTTGTGCTCAGGCGCAATTTCGCGGTTTTTTTTATGCCTGAAGAGCGTCCGACATTCGAAGCTGCAGCTCTAGGTCGTGCTTGGCAACGAGTTGCCCATGAAATTTTCGAATCCTCCCTTGAAGGAAGAGCCCTAATACTTGTGGGCATCCAACGCGGCGGCGTAAAACTAGCACGCCTACTGGGAGACTCCCTCACATCCCTTTATGGCCATGAGGTGATGATTGGCTCAGTGGAGCCAGGACTACACCGTGATGATCTTTCACAGCGCGGAATGAACGAACTGCGAGCAACCGAGCTTCCTACAGACCTTTCCGATCAAGTGGTCGTCCTCGTCGACGACGTGCTCTGCTCTGGGAGAACCGTTCGCGCTGCAATGGATGCGTTGCTCGGCTTTGGCAGACCATACTGTATCCGACTAGCTGTGCTTATTGACCGGGGACACCGCGAGTTGCCCATCAGGCCTGATTTTGTTGGAAAAAATTTACCCTCCAAACGAGAAGAATGCGTGGAGGTGCAATGCGATGATACAGGCACTCTTCACGCCGTAATCCTCCCTGCCTCATGAGTTGGAACCAGAAACATCTTCTTGATATCGAAGGCTTGAGCGCTCAGGAGCTTACGGCTGTCCTTGACACCGCTCGGGAATTCAAGGCGGTGGGCGAGCGTGACATCAAGAAAACCCCGGCGCTACAGGGTAAAACTGTGGTGAATTTCTTTGTTGAACCATCCACGCGAACTCGCGTGAGCTTTGAACTCTCAGCTAAGAGGCTAAGTGCTGACATCATCAACTTTTCTGCGGATGCATCTTCCTTTCAAAAAGGTGAGAGCCTTAAGGATACCGCACGTAACCTTGAAGCCCTTAATGCCGATATTATCATTATCAGGCACAAGGCCCCCGGCGCCCCCCATTTTCTATCACGTTTTCTAGATTCACATGTAATCAATGCTGGCGATGGAGCTCATGAACATCCTACGCAGGCCTTGCTGGATGTTTTTACTATCCGTGAAAAGAAAAAGGCCATTAATAATCTTAACGTTACTATTCTAGGAGATATTCTTTATAGCCGGGTAGCCAGGTCTAATATTTGGGCCCTTCGCAAGCTTGGAGCCAATGTTACTCTATGCGGTCCCAGCACTTTGGTCCCACGCATTTTCGAGGAAACCGGATGTAGGGTGACTTATGATATCGAAGAAGCTTTGGAAGGAGCCGATGTTATCAACTTATTACGAATTCAGCATGAACGACAGCGCAAAACGATGTTTCCAAGTATCGGTGAATATTCACGCCTGTTTGGCTTAAATCGTTCCCGTCTCGCTTTGACCAAGCCTGATGCAATAATTATGCACCCGGGGCCCATAAACCGCGGGGTTGAAATTGAAAGCGAAATTGCCGACGGCGACCGGGCTGTTATTCTAGAACAAGTTACCAACGGTATCGCTGTTCGAATGGCTGCTCTCTATTTAGTTAGCGGCTGCCAAAACAAAAATATTTAACGTTTTTCTAACCCGTCCTTTTAACTGGATTGATCATTGTTTCTGGCTTTACCCACTCATCATATTGATCTGCAGTTAACAAGTTTAAGTTTATGGCGGCTTCCTTGAGCGTGCTTCCTTCCGCAAATGCTTTTTTTGCCACTTTAGCCGCATTATCATACCCAATGTGTGGGTTTAGTGCTGTAACCAGCATTAATGACTGTGTCATCAATTCGCTTATCCGCTGATCATTTGTTGTAATCCCTTTAACGCACCTCTCTGAAAAACTTCTTGCCGCATCGCCTAATAACCTAGCTGAACGAAGCACATTAAATATTATTACCGGTTTAAAAACATTCAGTTCGAAGTGGCCATTACTCCCTGAGATAGTGACAGCTACATGGTTTCCCATAACTTCCGCCGCGACCATTGTAATTGCTTCACATTGAGTAGGGTTCACTTTCCCCGGCATTATGGACGACCCCGGTTCATTTGCCGGAAGGCTCAGTTCTCCAATGCCGCTTCGCGGCCCTGATCCTAAAAATCGAATATCGTTTGCTATCTTCATAATCGCCACCGCCGCTACATTAAAAGCTCCTGATATCGCAACCATTGCGTCATGTGCCGCAAGCCCGGCAAATTTATTCGGCATTGTAACAAAATTTTTCCCCGTTATTTCGGCAACTTCTTTTGCAAATTGCTCTGCAAATCCCTCTGGCGAGTTTAACCCAGTGCCTACTGCTGTCCCTCCCTGTGCAAGTTCTAAAAGAGGAGGCACACTTTTCTCTATGCCCTTAATTGCCGCATCCAATTGTGCCGCATATCCCGAAAATTCCTGTCCTAGGGTTAAGGGGGTTGCGTCCTGAGTATGCGTTCGGCCAATTTTAATTATTGTTTCAAACTCCTCTACTTTCTTTTCTATTGACCCTTTAAGCTCTCGTAGCCCCGGCAAAAGTCTATCCTCAATTTCTATTACTGTGGCAATATGCATTGCCGCAGGAAATGTATCGTTGGATGACTGGCTTTTGTTTACATGATCATTCGGGTGAACTGGGGATTTTTCTCCCCGTTTTCCCCCCATACTTTCATTGGCACGATTTGCGATGACTTCATTGGCATTCATATTAGATTGCGTGCCTGATCCTGTTTGCCAAACAACAAGGGGGAAATTATCGTCTAATTTTCCCTGGGCCACCTCATTTGCTGCCGTTGCGATGGCTTCCGAAATTTCTTTTTCAAGTTGCCCCAATTTAAAATTTGCCTTCGCTGCTGCTTCTTTTTGTATTCCTAATGCGTGGACTAAGGCCTTGGGGATTGAATCCTCCCCTATAGGAAAATTTTCTAGGCTTCTTTGTGTTTGCGCTCCCCAATATTTTTCCGCAGGAACACAAACTTCTCCCATAGTGTCTGTTTCTATTCTTATATTTTCTCTCATTTACTATTACCCGGTCAATTCTAGGCCCACGCTACGAATCTCCCTAATGCCTGTCAATGCACTGTGATTGACCGTTGACGTCTGGTGCTCAAATCGGCACTTTCCTTATTTGCATGAGCGAGAAGAATCCTTCCAAATCAAAAAAAAAATTAAGGCCCCTGCCGCCCCCAGTAACCGTCCCAAAGTGGCCTTTTCTTTTTGCCGACATTGTCTTCATCGGGCTTGGGTATTGGATCAGTACCCTTATTCAGGGAGAAGCTGAACTGTGGCAAGTTGCCTCTATTTTGAGCTGTGCGGTCCTGGGGGCAGGCTTTGCTGTAGCTCCATTCTATTTTGAATATAGCGCTGAATCTAAAGCCATAGAAATCGCCCAGCTCACCTCTGTTGCCAAAGAAGTGAGTAAAATGGAAGAAGTAGGAGAACTCATTACCGGCGCTTCCAAGAACTGGGAGAGTATTCAAGATGCTTCTGCACAAACTGCTAAATTAGCCGATGAAATCGCCTCTGGAATTGCTGCGACAGTTAAAGATCATGACAAATTCATGGCCACTGCCAACTCTGAACAATTGACAACCCTCAAATTTGAAGTGGAAAAACTCCGCCGAACGGAAACAGACTGGGCTAACTCTTTGATCAACGTCCTTGATCTAGTTTACCGGCTGGAACGATCTGCCGCCGATTCTGGAAAAGAACAATTCATTGAAACCATGAGCCTTTTTCAAAACCAATGTCGAGACATTGCTCGTCGCGTTGGCCTTGTTGCGATCATGGTGAAATCCGGCACCCCTTTCGTTTCAGAAGATCATAGACTGCCCAATGATGAACCGGGCGAAGTAGGGAAAGATGTCTCTGAAACCCTGCTTCCTGGTTATCGGCTTCAAGGAAAATTAATGCGGAAGCCCTTGGTCCGCTTAAGTTAGTGCTTCCGGCTTGCGTGCGAACAAACGCCCCTTTTACTTTGCACAATAAATTCTAGTAGCGCTTTTGCCTTTTCTCCGGGGGATTCCCCCAATGCGTCTCGTGAAGCTTTACCAATATTGTTACCACTTATAAAAATTCGCTTATAGTGATATTGGAGTTCTTGCCTCTGTTCCGCCGTAAATCCTGCCCGCCGTAGTCCAATTATATTTAACCCGCACAATTTGTTTACTCCATATGCCATGGTGTAAGGGGGTAAATCCTGACTTATTGCTGCGTTTCCTTGCATCATTGCCAGAGTCCCTATTTTTACAAATTGGTGAACCGCACAGTTGCCTGATAAAAATACTTTATCTGCAATTTCTGCATGTCCACCGATGAGCACTCCGTTGGCAAAAACGTTCTCATTTCCAATTCTAGCGTTGTGCCCAACATGGCTATGCGCCATGAAAAAATTCGTTGTTCCGACTATCGTATCTTCTTCAATTGTATTGGACCGGTGGAAGGTTGCATATTCCCGGATCACATTGTTGTCTCCTATCAATAACCGTGTTTTTTCATCTTTATATTTTTGATCTTGTGGAGGGGCTCCGATAACTGCGCCCGTATGAATTTGGTTATTTTTTCCTATCTCTGTTTTTCCCGTAATATGAACATATGGGCCAATAATCGTTCCCTCCCCTATTTCTACTTCCTCTTCTACAATTGAATACGGACCCACCTGGACCGTTTCATGAAGTTTCGCCCTGGGGTCTACTAGAGCTGTAGCATGTATCATTTTATTTTTGTGTTATCTTCTCTTCAAACTTTTCAAATTCACGGCGAAGATGTTGTGGAACGTGCGCTCGCAGATACACTTTTTCTTCTTCATACTCTTCCTTTTCCACCTCTGTTACTGCTCGTATGCGCGCAATCACAGCTCCTTCTTTTGCCGGAATTTTTAACTCCATGCATTGCCGAACAGGGCGCAACATGGTGCTGAGTATGGCTTGCAGCTTTTCTAAGCCATCTCCCGTTTTAGCAGATATCGCAACTGCATATTCGTATTCTCTGCATAAATGGAACTCGCCGTTTCGCTGTGGCATCTGGTCGACTTTATTAAATGCCATCAGCACTGGTTTTTCGTTCGCATTAATTTCTTCGAGCACTTCTGTAACTGCGTTGACCTGTTCTCTAAAGTTTTCACTGGAGACATCAACCAAATGGATGAGGATGTCTGCCTCCATAACCTCTTCCAGGGTTGCCTTAAAGGATTCCACTAATTGGTGAGGCAGTTTTCGGATAAACCCCACTGTATCGCTTAGAAATACGTTTTGATTTTTCGGCAGCTGTAATCTTCTCGTTGTCGGATCTAGTGTTGCAAAAAGCTTGTCTTCGCTTAGAACACTGGTTCCAGTGAGTGCATTTAACAGGGTTGATTTCCCTGCGTTTGTATATCCTACTATTGATACCAGTGGCCAATTATTCCGTCTTCTTCCTTGTCTTTGAGTAGTGCGCACTCGTTTTACCCCCTCCAGATCCTGCCGCAACCGCCTGATCCGCTCCTGTATTCGTCGTCTGTCCACCTCCAGCTGGGTTTCTCCGTCTCCTCGCATTCCAATTCCTCCCTTCTGTCTAGAGAGGTGTGTCCACATTCTTGTGAGTCGCGGAAGGATATGTTGTAGTTGAGCCATTTCTATCTGCATTTTGCCCTCTTTTGTCTTCGCTCTCTGTGCGAAGATATCAAGAATGAGTGAAGTTCTATCGAGCACTTTACATTCGAAAACTTTTTCCAAGTTTCGCGTTTGTGCGGGACTTAATTCGTCGTCAAATAGTATCGCATCTGCTTTTTCCTGACGGGCGGCTTCTGAAAACTCTCTTGCTTTTCCTTTTCCTATATATGTTGCAACGTGGGGCCTGATTATTTTTTGGACTCCTTGTCCTACTACTATCGCTCCGGCTGTCGCCGCGAGCTCTGCAAGCTCCTCCATTGTCTCAGATGAAGATATTTGTTCATTTTGTTTTTTCTCCGTCCCAATCAAAAACACTCGTTCACGTTTCTGGGGCTGCGTTTTCATGTGTTTTTCCCGCTGGCTTCTAGGATTTTCCTCGCTGTAACACCGGGGTCCTCCCCTTTTTGGATTAAAATCTTCGTGGTGCCCTGCAATTGTTTAAACCATTTTTTTTGTCGCTTTGCATATTTCCAAGTGAGGGATTTTACCTGCTCTACGGTTTCTGGTAATTTTTGTTCTCCTCTTAGGTATGACAGAACTTGTTTATATCCTAGGGCTTGTTGTGCGGTTTGGTTTTTTTCCAATTTTGTTTGTATTTGTTTTGTTTCTTCCACTAACCCTTGTTCAAACATCTTTTCTGTCCTGTGAATTATTCTTTCCTTTTGTTCTTCTTCTGGTCTTTCCAAGATATAAAATTTTTCTTCTGCTTTCTTTTTCCAGTTTGCTTTCTGTTCAGAATGTTTTTTACCTGTTATTCTGATTACTTCTACTGCTCTCCAAATTCTTCTTTCGTTTTTCTTATCTATCTTTTTATATGTTTCAGGATCTGTTTTTTTCAGTTCTTCCAGGAGTTTTTCTTTTGGTGTTTTTTCCAGTTCCTCTCTTATTTTTGAATTTCCCGGAGGTGCATCCCCCAAACCTTCTGTCCATGCTTGAAAATAGAGTCCCGTTCCCCCGCAAAAAACTGGATTTTCTATTTCTCCTATTTTTTCCCCCACTTCCTTGACAAACCTCGCTGCATCAAATGTGTCTTCCAATCCAACACAGTCTACTAAGTGATGCGGAATTTCGTTTCTTTGCTGCGTTGATGGCTTTGCTGTTCCTATATCCATTTCTTTATAGACCTGCATTGAGTCAACGGAAATTATTTGCCCTTTTATTTTCCGAGCTATTTCTATTGCTACTGCACTTTTCCCTGTAGCCGTTGCCCCTGCGATATAGATGGGCGTCCCCATCTTCTTATGAAGGTTCTTTTTTCCTGCTCTCTTCTTTCCACGCTATGTAGAAAAGAAGACCGACTCCTGTACATATGGCTGCATCTGCAATGTTGAAAGCCGGCCATTCACTGATTCCCCCTCCCCTGCGCTCTATATAAACCCGTATAAAATCCACTACACTTCCCCTAAAAACTCGGTCTAGCAAATTTCCTAATATTCCCCCCATTAGTAATCCTAGCGCTATTTTTCCATTTCGTGTTCCGTTATCGAAATGTTCTCTAAACCAAATCAACCCTCCCATTGCAAAAAAAGAAATTACCGCCAAAAGGTTATTCTTCCCCGCCATTATACTAAAGGCCGCCCCATCATTTGTCCGGTGAATTATATCTAAAAATCCTTTTATTATAACTATATTTTTCCGCGCTATTTCCGTTGCTATTTCGCTTTTGGGCACGAAATGGAATACCACCAACGCTTTTGTAATTTGATCTGCTGCAAATATTACAGCCGTCACGAAAATTATTACTTTTTCCCGAATTATTGAAGTCTGAGTTTGCCTTTGTTCGAAGGCTTCCTCTTTGTTTCCCTTTTCTTCGGGTTTGCCCACCGCTTACTAATTTGTTCGCATGGGCATCAACACATATAAGAACGGAGTGTTGTTTTTTATTACCCCCGGGCTGAGATTATCTGT
>CEWJ01046520.1_pt1 | contig 12684 bp, 11 predicted proteins | sample 350291 | NCBI WGS metagenome assembly CEWJ01 (sample SAMEA2622923, study PRJEB7988) | marine metagenome | isolation source: saline water (ENVO:00002010), including | reverse complement strand
AAAAAATAGGAGGTAATAATAAATTAGTTGAATTAGTTGAAAATGTGTCGTCTACAGCCTCAATCGAACAAGTCGCATCTTTAATCAGTGATAAGTTTTTAAGGAGACAACTAATCAAATCTGGGAATGAAGTAGTACAACTTGGATTTGATCAATCACAACCTACGGAAGAAGTATTAGATAAGGCTGAGCAAAAAATCTTTGAGATCAGCCAAGAAAAGCCATCTAAAGGGCTTACTCAAGCTGCAGAAATTTTAACTACTACATTTAATGAAATCGAATCGAGATCTCTAGGAACCTCCGTAGCTGGAATTCCAGTAAATTTTTATGATCTTGATGCAATGACTCAAGGTTTTCAAAGGAGTGACTTAATCATTGTTGCAGGACGTCCCTCTATGGGGAAAACATCGATGGTCCTGAATTTAGCTAAAAATGTAGCTCAATCTCAAGATCTACCTGTTTGTGTTTTTAGCTTAGAGATGAGTAAAGAACAACTGACTTATAGATTATTGTCAATGGAAGTGGGTATTGAAAGCGGTCGTCTAAGAACTGGTAGGCTACAACAAGATGAATGGCCATTATTAGGAGAAGGCATTAATTCTCTGGGTCAACTTCCCATTTTTATTGATGACAAACCTAATTTAAGCGTTCTTGAGATGAGATCTCTTTGCAGAAGGCTTATAGCAGAACAGGGAAAAGAACTTGGATTAATAGTTATTGACTATTTACAGCTTATGGAAGGCACAACCCCTGATAATAGAGTACAAGAACTATCAAGAATTACAAGAGGGTTAAAAAGTATGGCTAGAGAATTAAAAGTACCTGTAGTCGCCCTATCTCAATTGAGTCGTGGTGTTGAATCAAGAAATAATAAAAGACCAATGTTAAGCGACTTGAGAGAATCAGGTTCAATTGAACAAGATGCTGATTTGGTTCTAATGATTTATAGAGATGAATATTACAATCCAGAAACAGAAGACAGAGGAATAACCGAAATTATTGTCACCAAACACAGAAATGGACCAGTAGGAACAGTAAAATTATTATTTGAACCTCAATATACTAGATTTAGAAATTTAGCCAACTAATAAATTATCAAGATGAGAGAAGAAAGCCTATCTAATGAGTATTTTGACATTATCGTGATAGGAGGAGGACATGCGGGTTGCGAAGCTGCAATCACTTGCGCAAAATTAGGATTTTCCACTGCTTTATTTACGATAAATCTTGATAGGATTGCTTGGCAACCCTGCAATCCAGCGGTAGGTGGTCCAGCCAAGAGTCAATTAGTGCATGAAGTTGATGCACTCGGAGGTGTGATAGGTAAATTAGCAGATATGACATCCATCCAAAAAAGAGTATTAAATTCAAGTAGAGGACCGGCAGTTTGGGCGTTAAGAGCTCAAACAGACAAAAGAGAATATTCCAAAAGAATGATAGAAACACTTCAAAATACAGATAATCTCTCTCTAAAAGAGGCAATGATTACGGATTTAGATATTCACGAATCTGAAATAACAATTAACAGCAAAAAATATAAAAAGAAAAGAATCAAAGGAGTAAAAACATTTTTTGGCAGCTATTTTGAAGCAAAGTCTGTAATTATTACCGCAGGAACTTTTTTAGAAGGAAAAATTTGGATAGGTAATCAATCCATGTCAGCAGGAAGGTCTGGAGAACAGGCATCCACAGGGCTTACCCAATGTCTTCATAAAATTGGAATTGCAACTGATCGATTAAAGACTGGTACTCCAGCTAGGGTTGATAAAAAAAGTATTAATTTTAAGGATTTGGAAGTACAACCAAGTACAGCCGCTGATAAGTTTTTTTCTTTTGAACATAATATAATTAACAAAATGCCACAGGTTGATTGCCACATAACACGTACCACATCGAAGACACATAAATTAATTAAAGATAATTTACACTTAACTCCAATTTATGGAGGCTTCATTGATAGTAAAGGGCCAAGATACTGCCCCTCAATTGAAGACAAAATTGTAAAATTTGCAGATAAAAGTTCTCATCAGATTTTTTTAGAGCCAGAAGGAATTAATACGCCAGAGATTTATATTCAAGGATTTTCCACCGGTTTACCTGAAAATATCCAATTAGAACTTCTAAGAACACTCCCAGGACTCGAGAATTGTAAAATGCTTAGACCTGCTTATGCTGTTGAATATGATTATATTCCTGCTACACAACTAAAGCCTTCTTTAGAAACTAAAATAGTTGAGAATTTATTTAGTGCGGGACAAATAAATGGGACTACTGGATATGAAGAAGCAGCAGCACAAGGATTAGTTGCAGGAATTAATGCCACAAGAAAGATAAAGGGTTTAGAGCCAATTATTTTCTCGAGAGAAAGTAGCTATATAGGAACTATGATCAATGATTTAATAACTAAAGATTTAAGAGAGCCCTATAGAGTATTAACTAGTAGAAGTGAGTATAGATTGACGTTAAGAGGTGATAATGCTGACAGGAGATTGACACCTCTTGGATATCAAATAGGTTTAATAAGTGAATCTAGATGGGAACAACATCAAAATAAAATAAATTTACTTGCAAAAGTGAAATCAGATTTAGAAAATAAACGCTTAAAATGTACAGATAAAACAGCTAAATTAATAGAAAAGGAATATGGAATCAATATAAAAGGATCATGTACTATAAAAGATCTTTTAAAAAAACCAAATTTCCATTCCGAAGATTTAATAAAATATGGCCTCATAGAAAAAGAAATTCCATTTGCGATTAGAGAAGGTATTGAAATCGACATCAAATATGAAGGATACCTTAAAAGACAAGAAAATAATATAGATCAAATCAAGAGGCAAAGTGCTAAGATCCTCTCAGAACAAATTGATTACTCAAAAATTCAGACTTTATCACTTGAAGCAAGGGAAAAATTAAATATATTTAAGCCCACAAACATTGGAGATGCTTCGCAAATTCCTGGTGTAAGTAAAGCTGATTTAACAGCATTACTAGTTTGGTTAAAAATTAAAGACTTAAAAACAACAGAATTAAATAATTTTGCAAAAAAAAAGTTATCATCAAATAAGTAATTATTTATAGAACTGAATAATATTCTTTTTAAATCTCCCAAAATATTCTGGCAACAAAAAGCCTCCATTTTTTTAAGACAGAATATATTTCCCGAGATTCCGGGAGCATGGAAGTTAATGCTTTTAGGAGATGGAAGTCCAACCAGACATTTACAACTTTTAACAAAAAAAGAAACAAAAGTTAAAGTGATTGGAATGGAAATCGAACAATTATCAATAAAAGATGCACCGGAAGAAATTAATCAATTAAAAAGGCCTTTAATAAGAAGGCAAGTATGGATAGAGAATAATGATATAACTCTAGCTTGGGCAGAGAGTTGGTGGAATTCAGAACAAGTCCGTGCAAGCTTGACAAATACAAAAGACCCTATCTGGAAAAACTTAACTAAAGATAGATCAGAATTATTTAGAGAAGTTGATGCTATATCAATAGTGAATTCATCTTGGCTACAAAAAAAATTTAATTATTCTGGACCATTTTGGTCTAGAAATTACAGATTTTTCAGAAATAAAAAACCTCTTACAATCATAAGAGAAGTATTTAATCCAGCCATTGAGAAATGGTTAGGTAATAGTGCAATCGATAGCTTCTCAAATTTATATTCTTCTTCGGCTTGATTTAGGCAGATTTCTTACTTTAATGTTTGTTTTTTCCGTATTGTTTGATTGCAAGTTTGATTCTTCATATTTCAAAGAATCTCTTTTCCATCTATTTACTTGAAAAGCCTCTGCTTCAGGCCAATCTTGATCAAAAGGGTTCAAACTCTTTGGCTTTATTTCTGATTGCCTTAAAGAAATAGCAGTTAGCGGTCTTTTTTTAAATATTTTTTTATCTTGAAAGGATCGTGGATCATTAATGTTGTTTCTTACCATATTCTTAGGTTTCTCACCATAATAATATTCCCAATCGTCCTGAGATAGATCTTCATCATCAAAAATAGAGTCTACTCTTTTACTTACCCACTTAGTTACATTATTCACTTTTCTTCTTGAAAGCTCTTTAATAGAACTACTTCTCCTCTTCCCCGGCCTGGCGCCTGAAACTCCATCAACAAATTGTATCCCTGCATCTATAAATTGATCAACTTTGCGCTCCAAATTTAACTTTTCTAAATTACTCCTATTATTTTGTCTTGATGACATCATTTATCTGAAATATTATTCCTAAACTACTCCAAAATTTTTAATTTACCAATACTAGAAACAAAAGAATCTCTTTAATAATTATCAAAAAGAATTAGACAATTTTTATTCCAATTACCATTAAAAAACAAGTTACAACAATTTTTGCAAGCTATATTTTTTACTCTTTTTCTATACAAATAAATTTGCCCACATTTAGAACATACTCCTTGAAATTTCAATTTATTTCTAATAACTGGAAAATCATGCCTAACCGATATCTTAAAATCATTTTGCTGGGAATTTATTAAATTCATTTTCCTTAAAAAATTAGAACCATGACTTTCGTTTATCCTCAAAGTTCTATCAACCCATGCATGAATCATTTCATGGCATAATGTACTCTCAATCTCTTTGATAGATAAATTTTTCAATATGGGCTTAGAAAGAACAATTTCAGAATGAATAACCCCATTTACTTTTTTTCTCTTATAAAGACCTGCCGTTGTTTTTAATCTGTTATCACTCCACCTCAGACTAATAATAGGAATATTATTAATCACTAAAGATCCATCAAAGAACAATCTATTAAATTTATGAAATAATGGAAGAAGGGGTATTACACTCATATAAATTAAATTTATTTTTATTTTGACAAATAAAACCATCAAAATCGATTTATTTTCTTAAAGTAGTAAAAAAAAGAATCATTATGGACGCATCTTTAGTTAAAGATATTGGATTTAAAGCACTTTTAGCAGGGGGAGCTGTTTTAATTTCATTTTGGACTTTTAACGCTGTAAAACTAGTTATTGAAGCAAGAGGAATAAATCCTTTAGTAAGAAAATTTTTTGACCAAATAGCTGCTGGAAGAATTGATGCCGCCTATGGTTTGACTTCAAAAACTTATAAGACTCACGTAAAAAGACAAGATTTCTTAAAGTTTTTAGCTGGTTTAAATTTAAACAAGTATAGAAACCTTAAATCTGGGAGGCCAAGAGTGCAAGAAGACCAAATTATAATAACTCTCAGCCTCAAATCTGAAGACAAAAAGCAAGAATTACCTCTTGACTTTACTTTTTCAAAAACTGATAAAGATTGGAAGATTGACAGAATCGCAAAAGTCAATAATTAAAATTTTTTAATTTTGGATCTAGCAGAAATTAACAAAAATAGAATAATAGAATTAAAAAAGCTAATTGATAATGCCAATTATTTTTATTACACATTAGACAATCCCCAATTAGAAGATTCACTTTATGACAGTTTATATAAAGAATTAATAGCAATAGAAAAAGAATATCCCCAATTTAAAACTGAGGATAGTCCTACCAACCGATTAGGAGGAGAGATTGCAAAAGGATTTAAGAAAATAACTCATTCTATTCCTCTATATAGTTTAGATAATGCTTTTAATATTGATGATATAAAAGAATGGCTCTCTAAAGTTAAAAGATTATTAAATGAATCGCAAGATGAATTAATGAAAGAAAACTTTTTAGTCGCAGAGTTAAAGATTGATGGCAATGCTATCGCATTAAAATATGAAAATGGCCTTTTAAAAAATGCCGCTACAAGAGGAGATGGCAGTGAAGGAGAAGACATAACTAACAATGTTAAGAGGATTAAATCTATACCTTTAAAACTAAGATGTGAAAAAATACCACAATGGCTTGAAGTCAGAGGAGAAGCATTTATTTCAAATAAATCATTTAAATTAATCAATCAACATAGAGAACGCAACAATGAACAATTATTTGCTAATCCTAGGAATGCATGCGCAGGATCACTCAGGCAACTTGATCCTAAAGTTGTTGCCCAAAGAAATCTTGATTTCTTTGCTTATCAAGTTTATTTACCAGATGATTATGATATTGATAATAACTATATTGATCATTGGGATAGATTAGAATTTTTAAAAGAATGTGGTTTTAAAATTAACGAATATTCATCTCAAATATACAATGAATTCGAATTAATAAATTACTGTAACTTATGGGAAAAAAAACGCCAAAATATTGATTTTGAAACTGATGGAGTTGTTATAAAAGTCAATAATATTAGTGCTCAAAACATTTTAGGGTTTACCCAGAAAGCGCCCAGATGGGCAATTGCATTAAAATACCCTGCGGAGGAAGTTGCTACAAAAATCCAAAGTTTAGACTTTCAAGTTGGTCGATCAGGGAATGTAACTCCTGTTGCCAATTTTGATCCTGTACAGTTAGCAGGAACTACAGTATCAAGAGCTACCTTACATAATTTTGATAGATTCGAGCAGCTAGATATCCATGAATTTGATACAGTAGTTGTTAGGAAAGCCGGTGAAATAATACCTGAAGTAGTAAAAGTTATAAAGGAACTGAGAATTAAACAATCTAATAAATTTAATTTCCCTAATTGTTGTCCAACCTGTGGGAAAGAATTATTCAAAAATGAATCAGAAGCCGCGACAAAATGCATAAATCATGTTTGCCCATCTATTCAAAAAGGTGCATTGAAACATTGGGTAAGTAAATCTGCTATGAATATTGATGGTCTTGGTATTAAGATCATTGAACAACTATTTGAAGCGAATTTAATAAAAACTGTAGATGACCTATATAACTTAAATATTGAAAAACTAAATTCAATAGAAAGAATGGGAGAAAAGTCGATAAATAATTTATTATTAGCTATTGAGGCATCAAAGAAAAAATCATGGCATAAAAAATTATATGCTTTAGGTATAAATCATATTGGGGAGGTTACTGCAAAAAGTATATCTTTAAAATTTAAAAATATTGAATTATTAAAGGAAGCAACTTTATCAAAAAAAGATAATCTTTCGGAAATTAATGGTATTGGCTTAGAAATAAAAGATTCATTAGAAAACTGGTTCCGAAATAAAGATAATTTAAATTTAATAAAAAATTTACAAAATAAAGGAGTTGAATTTAAAGAGGAATATATAAAAAAAATAGCTCCTGAAGAAATTAATGCTAATTTCCACGAAAAAGAATTTGTTATTACGGGTACTTTGAAGTCTTATACAAGAAATACTTTGATTCAAAAGATTGAAGAAAAAGGCGGAGTAGTAAAAAGTTCATTAACTAAAAAAACAAATTATTTAATTGTTGGCGAAAAACCTGGTAGTAAATTCGATAAAGCTAAAGAATTTAAAATTAATATACTTAAAGAAGAAGATTTAATAAAGTTATTGAACTAAAATGGCTCAAAAAAGGATTTACAAATTAATCAAAACAACTTGTGGACAAACAAAATATGAAGAACTTTCTTTAAATAAAACCGTTTATGGGAAATTAAGACTTTATTGGTTTATATTTTTTGCGATTTTAAAAGATATTAACATTAAATCTTAATCATCACTTGATTCTTTAATGATTTCATTTGCGTACTTACCTAAAAAAAATATAACCAATGCTGTGGAGAAAATACTAATTATATTGATAAATAAATTATTAGTAGTTTTTATGTTCTTTATCTCATTAAGTGTACTTGCGAAGCCGCCCAAAGAACAATATAGATAAGAACCTGGTAATATGCAAAACAAACTAATCGCAAAATCTTTATAGCTTACTTTGTTTAAACCATAAAAATAATTAAGGATACTAAAGGGAAAAACTGGGGATAATCTTGTTAAAATTATTAATCTTAAACCACCTCTTTTAATAATTTTTTCGAGTAAACCAACTTGCGAAAAATCTTTAAGAATATTTTGTAATTTTAAAGCAAATAATTTTTTAGATAATAAAAAAGAAAATGTAGCTCCTAAAAAAGCACTGAAAAAGACAATTAATGTTCCTAAATAAGGACCATATAAGAAGCCAGCTAATAAAGACAGCCAAGAACCTGGCAATATCAAAATAACCGCAATAATGTAGATTAAGGCAAAATAAAAAATGCCAAATCCTGAATCTAAATAGCTAATAGTATCAACAAAAATATTCATAATATCAATGAAGCATTTCTAATTTTTTTTGTATTGCTTCAGAATGTAAATTTGCTTCTTTTAATTTATTCTGACAATCTTCAACTATTTCTCTTGGCGCTTTATCTATAAAATTCTTATTTGCAATTCTTTTCTTCAAAGTATTTATCTCATTAGAAACTTTTACTAAATCTCTTGAAAATCTGTCTTTCAAACTATCAAGGTTTACAATTCCCTCAAAAGGTAAGTAAACTTCCAAGTCAGATATAATCCCTGAAAAAGATTTTGCAAAATCATTTTTATTAATTTGATCTGAAGTAAGAATATTTACAACCGACGATTTAGTGAGAGTTTTTATATCAGATTCCATTAGATTAATAAACTCTAATAATTTTTTATTATTAGTTACCAAATAAATTGATATTAGTTGTGAAGGTTTAAGTCCTAATTCAGCTCTCAGATTCCTTACTAATCTAATTATTTGAAAAAGTTGGTCAAAGGATTTTTCTAATCTTTCATCAATATATTCTTTATTAATAATTGGCCATGATTCATTTGATAGCAATTTACTTTGAGATTTTAAATTTAAAACATGCCAAAGCTCTTCAGTTATATGAGGCATAAAAGGATGCATCATAATAAAAATATCATTCAAAATTTCAACCAAAATAAATTCGATACTCTTATTATTCTTTGGATTATTAAATCTAGGCTTTAAAAATTCTACATACCAATCACAAAAATCATTCCAAGCAAACTCATAAATAAGCTTGGCAGCTTCTCCTAATTTATAATCACTAATAAGATCTAATAAAGATATTTTTGTCCTATTTAGTTTTGATAAAATCCATTTATCAGATAACTCTAATTCGCAAAAATTATATTTTGGTTTTACTCGCCGCGAACTATTTGAAACATTCATTAAAGCAAATTTTGTGGCATTCCATATCTTATTAGCAAAATTTCTCGAAGCCTCAATTGTGGAAGAGGTTTCTGCCTTCCTATCAAAATCTAACCTTATATCTTGGCCTGCTCCTGCCACTTCTCTTATTAAAGCAAACCTTAAAGCATCTGATCCATATTTTTCAATGAGAAGTACAGGATCAATTCCATTACCTGCACTTTTACTCATTTTCTTATTATTTTCATCTCTCACAAGTCCATGAATATAAACTTCCTTGAAAGGAATCGTTGAGGTGAAACTATTCCCTAACATGGTCATACGAGCAACCCAGAAAAAAATGATATCAAATCCTGTTACTAATAAACTATTTGGATACCATTTTTGAAAATCTTTATCTTCTAGATTTGGCCAGCCAAGTGTAGAGAAAGGCCAAAGTCCACTTGAAAACCAAGTATCTAATACATCTTTATCTCTAATGATTCTTATATTTGAACCAAATTTCTCCTTTGCTTCTTTCAAGGCACTTACTTCATCAAAAGCGACAATATAGGGTGTTTCTTGACTTATATTTTCATCATCACTTTTTAAAACATACCATGCTGGTATTTGGTGCCCCCACCATAGTTGTCTACTAATACACCAATCATTGATATTAGTAAGCCAATCTTTATAAACTTTCTTCCATCGGATAGGAATAAACTTTGGTTCATCATCATTAAGTTTATCTAGGCATTCCTTAGAAATATCATCCATTTTAAGAAACCACTGAGTAGATAAAAGAGGTTCTATTGGCACCTTACCTCTATCAGAGAAAGGCACAGTATGTTGATATTCTTCTATTCTGGTCAATAAACCAATTTCATCTAATTCTTTAATAATTGTTTTTCTTGCTTCAAATCTATCTAAGTTTTCAAATTTACCTCCATTTTTATTGAGTGTGCCATCTTTATTCATTATATTTATCTGACTTAAATTATTTCTTTTACCAATTTCAAAATCATTAGGATCATGTGCAGGCGTGACTTTCACACAACCAGTCCCAAATTCCATGTCAACATGAAGATCGCCAACAATAGGTATAAGACGTTTTACAAATGGAACCATAACTTTCTTACCAATAAATTTTTTATATCTTGCATCATTAGGATTAACAGCTATTGCTGTATCTCCTAATAAAGTTTCAGGTCTTGTAGTGGCAACTTCTAAGAAGTCAGATGATTCTTCCTCATTATCATCTATTAAAAAATATTTAAAATACCATAGCTTTCCGTTGACTTCTTGCATTTCAACTTCTAAATCACTGACAGCAGATTGAGAAGCTGGACACCAATTAACTAAATATTCTCCTCTATATATCAAACCTCTTTTATGTAATTCAATAAATGCTTTGACAACCGCTTTATTAAGTTGTTCATCAAGGGTAAAACGCTCCCTACTCCAATCAACTGAATATCCCATCTTTTTTAATTGAAAAACAATATTACCTCCACTTTCATTTTTCCATTTCCATGCTCTAGATAGAAAATTATCACGTCCTATATCATCCTTATCAAGACCCTCATTCTTAATTTGTTTTTCCAATATTGTTTGGACTGCAATTGAAGCATGATCAGTACCAGGAAGACACAATACATTTTTTCCATTTAGTCTCTGAAATCGAACTATTACATCAATTAAAGAAGTATTAAAAGCATGCCCCATATGTAGGGATCCTGTCACATTGGGGGGAGGTATTACAACACAAAATGGTTCTCCTTCTTTGTCAGGAATAGCTTTAAAAGCATTCGAATCCTCCCAAATTTTTTGCCATTTTTTTTCTACTTCTGATGGAGAATAAGTATTTAAATTAAAATCTTCTTTTGGCTCATTCATCTTTTTCTATCTCAAATCATTTCATACTATTTTATATTGATCTGTGCAAATTAATAAGTTTTTAGGGAATTTGGTAAGTTGCAAAGTACTTAATTTAAAGAATTCTATATTTTAAACTTAAAACCTGACCCACATGAACATCTACATGCATTTGTAGGGGTAGATATCAAAAAACCACCCCCACTCAAATCACAATAATAATCAAGAAAAAGTCCCTTGAAAAGTTTAAATTTACTAACATCAGCAAAGAGAGTAATCCCCTGAGTCCTCGATATAGGTGAGCCATCACAACTGCCAGGCGTTAAATTTAAATGTAACCAACCTTCATCATTAGGATCATTTACTAAATCAATAAACATACAACCCGGTGTTCCAGCAAAAGAAGCAAGTCTAGAAAGCTCAGCTGCCGCAGTTGGACTAATAGTGAGATTAACAATCTCAGGCATCTTTAATTTATATAAATGGGCGATCCAGGGTTCGAACCAGGGACATCCTGCTTGTAAGGCAGGCGCTCTACCGCTGAGCTAATCGCCCTCATATATATATTCTAATAGATCAAGCAAGAAGTTTTAAATATAGTTTTCAAATATTTCATCATTAAGGCAAAATTGAATTAATTAATATTTTATCAATGGCTATGAATAAAAATAAAAATAAAATAATTGATTCAGATTCTGAAACTATGAATAGCTTTAATCAGCTAATAAATAATATTCATATGCTATATGATTCAAAAGAAGGTTGTCCTTGGCATAGAAGTCAGACAAATGAAACTCTTATTCCATATTTAATAGAGGAAAACAATGAATTAATAGAAGCATTATTGGAAGGCAATAAAAAAAACATTAAAGAAGAATTAGGGGACGTGTTGTTACAAATAATGCTACATTCAGAAATCAGCTCAAAGAATAATGGATTTGTACTTAAAGATGTCATAAATAACTTAAATAAAAAGATTATATTTAGGCATCCATACATATTTAGTGAGAAGAAAAAAATTTCCATTAAAGAAGCTAATGAGATATGGAAAAATCAAAAAGAACAGGAAAAAAAGAGTGAAAAAGATAAAATTAACAGCAATTTATCTTTCAATATTAAAAAAACTAGTCCTATGGTAGACACTCAATCAATTGCTTTTGAATTAGATAAAATTGATATCTGTTGGAATAATAGTGATGATATTTTAGAAAAGCTGATAGAAGAAATTGAAGAACTAAAAGAAGCAATTACAGAAAAAAACCATCAAAATATAAAAGAAGAGTTTGGTGATATATTTTTTACATTGTTAAATCTCTCTTACTTTCTAAAACTCAATCATCAAGATGCTCTAAATTCAGCAAATGAAAAATTTCTAAAAAGAATATCTGCAATCGAGGAAATTATTGGTGATAGAATTACACGGCAATCAGTTAATGATTTTCAAAACCTTTGGAAACTGGCCAAAAAAAAACTTCAATCAAGTAAAAATAAAAAATGAACGGAAAAATAGAGTGGATTGATGAAATAAATAAAGACTCCAGATATGGACTAAAAGGTAAATTAATTATCCAAGTAAATTCCCCTTACCAAGAAATTATTATTTTAGAAACTAATGCATATGGGAAAGCATTGATGCTTGATGGTTGTTGGATGACCTCTGATAAACAAGAAAAATACTATCATGAATGCCTAGTACATCCTGCACTTAGTAGTTTAGAAATGATTTCTAATATATTAATTATTGGCGGAGGTGATGGAGGTACTGCAAGAGAATGTTTAAAATACAAAAAGGTTGAAAATATAGATTT
>CEWJ01070293.1_pt1 | contig 12732 bp, 9 predicted proteins | sample 350291 | NCBI WGS metagenome assembly CEWJ01 (sample SAMEA2622923, study PRJEB7988) | marine metagenome | isolation source: saline water (ENVO:00002010), including | reverse complement strand
GACGGCGTGGAGCCGTGCCTGGTTTTCATTCGCGTGGGCGAGGATCCGGCGTCGCGCGTGTACGTCGGCATGAAAGAACGCACCGCAGCCAAGCTGGGTATCCGTTCCGAAACCACCGTCCTGCCGGAAAACACCCCCGAAGCCGGGCTGATCGAGTTGCTCGAAAAACTCAATGCCGACGACAGCGTGCACGGCGTGCTGGTGCAGGCGCCGCTGCCGGGGCACATTGACGAGACCCGTGTTTTCTCAACCGTTTCGCCGGGGAAAGACATTGACGGATTTCACCCGGTAAACGTCGGCAAATTGATGCTGGGCGAGGGCGGCGGATTCGTGCCGTGCACTCCCGGCGGGGTTCACGAGCTGCTCATCCGCTCCGGTGTGTCGGTGGAAGGTGCCGAGGTCGTGGTCCTTGGCCGGGGCAACATCGTCGGCAAACCGATGACGGCGATCCTCTGCCAGAAATATAAGCACGCCAATGCCACCGTCACGCTCTGCCACTCGCGCAGCCGCGATGTCGCGGAGCACTGCCGCCGGGCGGACATCATCGTCGCGGCGATGGGCGTGGCCGAGTTCGTCAAGGCCGACATGGTCAAGCCGGGCGCAACCGTGATCGACGTCGGCGTCAATCGCGTCGATGATCCAGCGGCCGAAAAAGGCTATCGGCTCGTGGGCGATGTGGACTTCCCCGCCGTGCAGCCGGTCGCCGGGAAAATCACACCCAATCCGGGAGGTGTCGGTCCGATGACCATCGCCATGCTCATGCGCAACACCGTCCGCGCCGCGGAACAACAAACCGGAAAAGGCAATCAAACCATTTAAATGCAAGCATCCCGAATCCTTCCCGACCTGCAATGCTCCGTGCTGTGCGAAGACGTACGGCAGGAGGTCACTGGCAACTTCATCGCGCTGGGCATCATCGGTGCCATCCGCGTGCCCAAGCTGCCGATTGTCGCCGGCAAACTGTGCGTCTTCACCCGCTGGGTGGCCGGCGTGGGTGAGTTTCACGAAAATATCCGGCTCATCGCACCCGACCAGGAAACCGTCATGCGTAAGTGCGAAACCAAGTTCGCCCTCCGTGACCCGGCGCACTGTGCGACCAATGTCGCGGTGTTTGCCGGAACACAGTTCGAGGCCCCCGGCGTATACACAATCGAGGTCGTGGTGGACGAGGTGATGAAATTGCGCTACCCAATACCGGTCGTCATCGTTGAGCCACCATCAGGGGCGAAGAAACCGGTCGGGGAGGATACCCATGCCCCAAAGGAGAATATTTAGACCAAGCGCTTGGCCAAGCTGCATTATTCATGCATGATTTCTATAGAACAGGCTAGGAAGATACTAGATGCTGAATTTCCAAGTTGGGGTACATATCAGCTCAACCCCATTTCAGGTGGACTGACAAACCAAAATCTCCTCATCGAGACCGATGAAGGCGAAAAATTTGTAGCCCGTTTACCCGGTAAAGACACCGAAAAGTTCGGTATCGATCGAAAAACCGAGCATGCGATTTCACTTGCGGCCTGGGAGATCGGCATCGCACCGGAGCCGGTTTCCTTCCTATCCGGGCACGAGATTCTTCTCACCCGTTTCGTAGAAGGTTTCCCAATCGACACAAATGACCTTGCGACAATCCGTAACGTGGCTAGGTTGCTTCACCAACTGCATTCAGCGCCAGAGGTTCCAGGCGTATTTAATCTCCCGTCAGTGATCAACGACTACATCGCTACCGCCAAACGCTTCAATGTCACCCATCCGGATAAACTCAGCGAGGCTTTGGAATTCTCAGCTAAAATTATTAGCACGATGGGGAACTGCGAGAAAGTTTCAGTTCCATGCCACAACGACCTGCTTCCGGCGAATTTTCTCCAAAGCAGAGATCAACTTTACCTCCTCGACTGGGAATACGCTGGCATGGGCCACCCCTACGTTGACCTGGGAAATTGCGCAGTCAACTTCTGCATGGATGAAACCGCTTGTACCATATTTATGGAATCGTATTTGGGCAGGAAGCCGAGCACAGCGGAGATGGCGCAACTTCATCTGCTGCGCGTTCTATCTGATCTTCGTGAGGCAATGTGGGCTTATGTGCAGATCGGTATTTCAACACTGGATGTGGACTTTCATGCCTATGGAATTAAGCATCTCAACCGCTTCCTTCAAAACGCCAAATCAACTGAATTGCAAAACTGGCTTAAAGTGGTTGAGGGTTAGGCACCCACCTGTTTGTCAATGTGAATTTCAATTTGCCGTTTCCCCAGTTCGGCGAACACTATCTCAGGATTAAAAGCGAGCTCCGGAGCCACGACACCCACAGCGGTGGCCTGGCCATCAAATATCATCTGGGCGGCAATCGACATCGGGATACCGACAGAGCGAGTATAAGCTCGAAGTTTTTCCCAGCCTAAAACCGATCCATCTGAAGCCGGATGGGTACTTGTAAGTGTGTAACAAATTGGCTGACCATTCTCCGTTCCTGAAACCTCGACATGTAGGGCATACCCGTATAGCTGGGTAGTGGTTCCCTGCTCGGATTGAAGCAGATAACTTGCGATTGCATCCATCACCCCCACTTCAGCTCCATCCACATTCACCGTTTTGTTATCCAGAAAGCCCCAGTCATATAGCGCACTTAACAGCTGCATGTTTTTAGGCGGCCAAGTCCCTCGAACTTCAACTAAGCGCACTCCTTTTTCCTTAAAGGACTTGGGGATCGTCTGGGTTTCGGCATGCGGAATGATGTATTGTGTATGCGTACCAAATGGCTCAGGTAAAGTGACATTTAGCGGCCGTGCAAATGGCTCAACCTGCTTAAACTCGCCATCTTCAAAAACAATTCTGCTTTCAAGATTGGGCTCATATTCGATACGGGTTGTCTCAGTGATCGCCGGCGAGAAGGCAAACGGGCGGAACGCCCCGTGACTAATTCGAATGGAGTCAATCGTTTCGAGTCGATCGTATGCATAACGAGCCATAACATTTGTAATACCTGGCGTCATGCCGAAGCCTGGCACGTATGTTTTGCCCGACTTGAGAAATTCATTATGAAAGGCAAACTCAGGCCCTGTGCCATTCAGGTTTACGCCGTGCACACCAGCCTGTGCGATACATTTAGTAGACTCGTGATTAATAGAAATCGGTGTGCCATCCATAACTAGATCATAATTCTGGATTAAGGCTGTTGTTTTATCTGAATGAAATACATCGGCTTTGACGAAGTCAACCCGGTCGTCTTCTAGCCAAGCGAGTACTTCCTGCCCCGCCGACTCGTTATTGTCACCGATTGTGACTCTTTCCACTCTATCAGATTGAAGAAGATCAAGAACTGATTCGCGGCTTATTTTTCCTGCAGCTCCAAGGCAAAAAACTTTCATTTGAAATAAATAAACTATTTATAAGAGGCGTAAGCAATAGAACTCATAATTTCATTGCGTGCTGTTTTTAAGTGAAAATCTCTCTGATCAACTTTCCGTGTACGTCAGTGAGGCGGTAGTCGCGGCCTCCGTGGTGGAATGTCAACCGCTCGTGATCCAGACCAAGCAGGTGAAGAATCGTCGCCTGCAGGTCGTGAATATGCACAGGGCGATCGGTGATGTGAAAGCCAAGTTCATCAGTGGCGCCGAGGGTGACACCGCCCTTCACACCGCCGCCGGCCATCCAAAGACTGAACGCCTGCGGATGATGATCGCGACCCTGCGATCGATTTAGCGTGGGGTTGCTCTCCACCATTGGCGTACGACCAAATTCGCCCCCCCAAATAACCAACGTATCCTCCAGCAGACCACGCCGCTTGAGATCAGTGATCAGCGCCGCGCTGGCCTGATCGGTGGTGCGTGCGTTGTTGGTCACGTTGCCCGCAACGTTGGAGTGGGCATCCCAGCCTGAGTGGTAAATATTCACGCAACGCACGCCGCGCTCAATCATGCGCCGCGCGAGCAGACAGGCACGGGCATACGACGGCTTAGCCGGGTCAGCGCCGTAGAGCTTGAGCGTCTCCGCGCTTTCGCTTTTTAGATCCATCAACTCCGGCGCGCTGGCCTGAAGCCGATACGCCATCTCGTAGCTGTTAATGCGTGTGGCGATTTCGGGGTCGTTTTCAATCTCCAATCGTCGCCGATTGAGCGCGCCGATCAGGTCGATCGAGTCACGCTGAAGCTGGGCATCCACGCCCTCGGGTCGACTCACATTGAGGATGGGATCGCCCGAGTTGCGAAAGCGCACGCCGGCATGCTTGCCTGGCATAAACCCGGCCGACCACAACGCCGAGCCACCGCTGATACCGCCGCCGGTGGACAGCACAACAAAAGCCGGCAGATTGCTGGTCTCGGCACCGAGGCCGTAGCTGAGCCACGAACCGAGACACGGTCTGCCGGGCTGGGCAAAGCCTGTGTTGAAAAAAATCTGCCCGGGCGCGTGATTGAACTGATCCGTGTGCATCGACCGGATGATGGCGATGTCATCAACGACCTTGGCCAAGTGCGGCAGTTTGTCGGACAACTCCGCGCCACATTGGCCGTGTCGCGCAAAGCCAAACCGCGGCCCCAGCACGGCGGCATCGCGTTGGATAAAAGCATAACGCTGATCGCCGATCACCGAGGGTGGCAGCGGTTTGCCCTCGAGCTGTTTCAGCTTGGGCTTGTTATCAAACAGCTCCAGCTGGCTCGGTGCGCCGGCCTGGAAAAGATGAATCACCCGCTTGGCATTGGGCGCAAAGTGGGTGCGCGCCCGCGCTTGGCCAAGCGCCCCGGTCAACAACCCGGCCAGAGCAATCTTGCCCACCCCATAACCGCATTCCCCAAAGAAGTGCCGCCGCGTAATCTCCGGGGAATTGGAAGGACGAGCCTGCGAGTCCGTTTGATTCGTTTTATTCATCCTTAGTTGCGGGTGATGAATTCGTGTGTGTTTAGCAGTGCACGGGACAGGGCGGTCCATGCAGCTCTTTTATTTGTGTCACCGGAGCCGGGGCCGGCCACTTTGGCGGCATCAATTTCGCCGGACTCAAATCGTCGAAGCGTTTTTTCGAAATAATCCACCACGATCTTTTGTTCCCCGGCATCGGGCGGACGAGAGAGACATCGCTCAAACAACGCCTTCGAAACAGCCGCCCGATCCCCCGACTGTTGCACCGCCCATTGGGCAAGTGCTTGGCTGGCCTCGATGGGGAGGGGGTCGTTCAGCAGCGTCAGCGCCTGCAACGGGGTGTTGGAGATTTCACGGCGCGCCACGCAGGTTTCATGGCTGGGGGCATCAAACGTGTCGTGCATCGCATAGGGCATCGAGCGTTTACGGTAGGTGTATAGGCTCCGTCGATAACGATCCGCGCCTGAGCTGGCTTTCCAACCGCCGCCACCGTAGATGCCCTCGCCGATGCTGCCGTGTTGCGGCGGGAACACGCTCGCCCCACCGATCCGCTGATGCAGTAGGCCGCTGACACTCAGGAGAGAGTCACGAATCTGCTCCGCGCTCAGGCGGTACTCCGTCCCGGCTCGCTGCTGATAGGTGGCGCTGGTGACCATGAGCCGAAGCAGTTTTTTCTGAGACCAACCCTGCCGGATGAATTCCAGTGCAAGCCAGTCGAGCAACTCCGGATTCGTGGGGGAAGCGCCGGTGTAACCAAAATCCTCCGTCGTACGCACGATGCCTTCACCAAAAATGGATGCCCACAGCCGGTTGACGGTGACACGGGCCGTGAGCGGATTGGCTGGGTCAACCAGCCACTGGGCAAAGCCGAGCCGGTTGCGCGGCAGTTCCTTCGCGAGGGGCGGCAGGAACGGCAGCACTTTCGGCAGAACCGTTTCGCGAGAGGAAAGGAATTCGCCGCGATGATGGCGGTACGTCGGGCGAACACGGTTTGCCGGGCGCTCATGCATCACGAGTGTGGTGGGCGGCTTGGGGATGCCCCGGCGAAGTGCCTCAATCGGTTTCCGAAGCTCGGCCGCGTCGCCGGTGGTCTCGATGTAGTGTGCGCGGAGGGCGTCGTGGTCCGCTTGGCCAAGCGCATCGGCCGGCTTGGCCAAGCGGGCCTCGATGTCGCCGGGCAGTTCCTTTGCCTTGGGCGCCTTGTCGCGCTTGGCCACCGAGAAGCGAAACCGGCCAAGGCTCGCGGAGTAGTGGCGGCTGAAATCCATTTGCACCGTGAGCGAGCTGGCTGTGAGCGGCTTGGCCAATTGCCAAACGGCCTGACTGGACTTGCCCTCGCGCCCGCTGGCAGACCAGCCGGTCTGCAGGTCGCCGTCCAGAGCAGCCATCGCGCCGGGTTTGCCGCTGCCGATCCATTGCTTGGCATGGTTTTCCGAGCCGGATTCCAATTTCACCGCTTGGCCGTCCGCGATGAGCCTGAGTTCGCTCAGGAAAAAATCGCCCTTCGGCCCCTCGTAATATGCGCGGCCGGGACCGCCCTTGGGTAGACGCGCATCCGGCAACGCCTCGAGTCGCAGCGTGGTGATCCCCTCGGGCAGATCGTTAAACTCAAGCTCGTAGGTGTCGTGCTTGCGCGTGTCGCCACTGGCAAAAATGGATTGATCCTCGAGCAGCTCCAGCCAGCCGATGCTCGCGTTCATTTTTGTGGGCACGATGGTTTGCCACGGAACGGCGGTCGCCCGTTCTTTCTTGAGCCAAGCCTCGTACTTGGCGTTGTCGACCGCGAGCGACGAGAGTTGTTCGCGAATTTGTTTCTCGACCGATTCCTTTTTGGTTTTCTGCTCCGGCGTGAACAGCGGCAGCTCCGGTTCGGCCGTGTTGTTCATGAACGCCATCAGCTCATAGTACGACCGGTGCGGTACCGGGTCGAACTTGTGCGTATGACACTGCGCACAGCCCAGCGTGAGGCCAAGCCAGGCGGTGCCGGTGGTGTTGACGCGATCAACCATCGCGTAGAATCGAAACTCGAGCGGATCGATGCCGCCCTCCTCGTTGACCATCGTGTTGCGATGAAAACCAGTGGCCACGCGCTGCGACAATGTGGCGCCCGGCAGCATGTCGCCGGCGATCTGTTCGACGGTGAATTGATCGAACGGCATGTCGTCGTTGATGGCGCGGATCACCCAGTCTCGCCACGGCCAGATGGTTCGCGGGCGATCCTTCTCATAACCGTTCGTGTCGGCATAACGCGCGAGGTCGAGCCACGACGACGCCCAATGCTCGCCGTACTCCGGCCGGTCGAGCAGTCGATCCACCAGTCGCTCGTAGGCATCCGGCCGTGTGTCCTCCACGAATTCCCGAACCTCGCCCGGCGTGGGCGGCAGGCCGATGAGATCGAGCGACAGGCGACGAATCAACCGGTAACGATCGGCCTCAATTGAAGGGGGTTTTCCGGCTCCCTCAAGCCGGGCCAAAACGAAATGGTCAATGTCGTTCCGGGGCCAGTCGGTCTGGTTCACCCTCGGCAACGGCTTGGCCTTTGGCGGGATGAACGCCCAGTGCTCAGTGTACCCGGCACCGGCATGCACCCATTTCTGAAGCACCTTTTTTTGGGCGGCGGACAGCGGTTTTTTGGCCGAGGGCGGCGGCATCAATTCGTCGGGATCGGGGTGGTCGATGCGCTTGGCCAAGCGGGCGAACGCGTCCTCCTCCGGCCGTACATCCAGCCGCAGATCGGCCTTGCGGGTTTTCTCGTCCGGCCCGTGACACTTGAAACAATGCCCGGCCAATATCGGCCGAACGTCGCGCTGAAAATCCGGCGCCGATTGGGCAGCCAGTTGGGCGGCAAACAGGATGAGCAGCCAGGGACGTTTCAACAATGCACGACCGCAAGCCATGACGTCGGCTAGGCGATGACGTCCTTGACGACCTTGCCGTGGACATCGGTGAGCCGGTAATCGCGGCCGCTGTAACGGTAGGTCAGTTGCTCGTGATCGAGTCCCATCTGATTGAGAATGGTCGCGTGCAGGTCGTGGACGTGGACACGGTTCTCGACGGCCGAGCAGCCGAACATGTCAGTGGCGCCATAGCTGTAGCCGGGTTTCACGCCGCCACCAGCCATCCAGACGGTGAAGCCGTAGTGATCGTGGTCGCGGCCGTTTTTACCCTCGGAAGTTGGTGCGCGGCCAAACTCACCACCCCAGACAACGAGCGTCTCATCGAGGAGGCCACGGGTCTTGAGATCTTTGAGCAGTGCGGCAATCCCCTGATCACAGGCCTTGGCCAGGCGGGCGTGACCGCCCTTGATGTCGCCATGCCCGGTGTCCCAGGCAATGTCGTAGCCGTCGATCGAGTGCGAAAGTTGCACCGTACGCACACCGCGCTCCACGAGGCGCCGGGCGATGAGGCAGCCCTTGGCATACTCGCTGTCGCCGTACAGGTCGCGCGTGGCCTGGCTTTCCTTCGAGATATCAAACACGTCCGGCACGCTGAACTGCATGCGGAAGGCCATCTCCATCGCCTCGATACCAGCTTCAATTTGTGCGTCCTTTTCGCGACGCGCGAGGAACCCCCGGTTTAGCTTGGCCAAAAGATCGGCCTGCTTGCGCTGCTCGCTGCGGTTGAGGCTGCCGTTTTTAAGGTCGGCGATCACGGCATCCGGCTTCATGCTGCCGATGTTTACGTACGAGCCGGCGTAGGCACCGGGGAGAAATGAGCTGCCCCAGTTGGCAAGCTTGCCACGTGGCTGGGCACGGGGAGACATGGCGACGAACCCGGGAAGATTATCACTCTCACTGCCCAGCCCGTAGGCCAGCCATGAGCCGAGACTTGGGCGGTTTGGCTGAATGTGCCCGACGTTCATCATCATGATCGCCCCGGCGTGTTCCGGGATGTCGGTGTGCATCGAGTGGACGAAACAAATGTCGTCCACCATCTTGCCCACCTCGGGAAAAATATCACTGACCCACTTGCCGCTCTGGCCGTACTGCTTGAAGCCAAACGGCGAGGGCATCAGGCCGTTCTTCGTGTTCCGCAGCGTCTTGCGATCAACAAGACTCGGGCGTTTGCCGGCGTGCTCCGTGAGCGCCGGCTTGTGGTCGAACGTGTCGACCTGCGACGGGCCACCCGGCATGAACAACTGAATGATGTGCTTGGCCTTAGGCGCGAAGTGCGGCGTCTTGGGCGCGAGTGGCGAGGTGGACGCCTGCGCGGCCGGGGCGAGCAACCCCTTGTCGGCCATCAACCCAGCCAGGCCAATGGTGCCCATGCCGGCTCCCAACTGCTTAAGCATCTCGCGCCGGGTTTTCGGCGCACGCATCATTCGGCGCACGGCACGTTCGTGATCAGAAAATTTCATAACACTACGGACAAAGGAAATCCTACGGAGAAAAACCACCGCACGCCAACCCAATTTACCCGGTTTTTCGTGTATTGGCCAAGCGCTTGGCCAAGCGGATATGGGGTTTAATACAACGCGATCGCACGCCCGGGGCCACCATGACAGCCCTTTATTTTCACCGGTGCAAAGAGGAAAACCGCCTTGGCCGGCAGTTGGCCAAGCCCTGTCAGAAACTCGACTCCAACCATGCCCTGAGTGCCCAACATCCAGTAGGTGAACAATGCCTGTTTAGGGTCCACGCCACCGAGCGTGGGAGCGTCCGTGCCCACGCAGCGGATTCCGCGCTTGGCCAAGTGCTGTCGCGCACACCTGGCACTGCCGGCTCGCTTGGTTTCTGGAATGACCAGTGCGACTGCACCGGGGCGTTCGCTTGGCCAAGAGCGGCATCGGCGCGGGCGCTGACATGCAGCATCAGCGTCGAGACCAGCAGGCAAGTTGTGAGAACCGAGCGCTTCATTCGTTAACGGGTCCCGGCGAGGCTACCTCCCACCCGCCGCCAAGCAACCCCAAATCGACTACTTCCAAAGACGATCCTTGAGGGTGAACTCCAAATCGCTGAGGTCGTACCAGCGGAGGGCGCCGGGGACGACATGGTCGACCATGTCACTGCGAAGCGGCTTGGCCACCACATCGTCCACCCAACTGTTCACCGGCGATTGCTGCAGGATGGTCCGCTGAACCCGATCGTCAAGGGCAGCAGCGTGCAGCGCCGCAGGGGTGGCCGCGTGGATGCCAGCCATCCTGATGTCCCCCACGCGGTCACTGCCGACGTCCTCCAAAAAATCGACCACCGATAAAAGGTCTCCCACGCGTTGGCCCAACAGCGGACGCCCGATGTGCGTGCCCACGTTGGCCGTGCGGTGTGAGTGACTTTGATACTTTGCGTTGCTGCCGGCGTCGCGTGTCTCACCGAACCCTCGCAGGTCCACGGTGAACACCGCCGTTTTTTCATTCAAAAACTCGTGGACGAGCGTCGACTCCGCCACCCGTTTCATGCCGCGACCATCAGCGATGATGACGGCGTCCAGCCGCCTGTTGCCGTGATTCGGTGGACGGAAAAGCAACGCCGGAACCGGCATCCCGTCCGGTTGTTGAAACACAAATTTGTCCACCTGCGCCCAGTCGTTTTGGAACCGGCCTTTGCGCCGTACTGTGGCCTTGGGCCGTGTCTCCGGCAGGCCGATTAACTCCCGCACCTTGGCCAGAGCCATTGCTTTGTCGCCCTTCCAAAACTGCTTGCGCTTGGCTTCCAGCCGCTTGGCCAGCCGCAGGTTTATCGCCGCGATGTCCTCCTCGTTTTCAAACTCCCGGTACACCTGCCCACTTTGCGTCACCTGCAATTCCGCATCGCTGAACAGTCGGATGTCCGCCGGCTCGATCACGGAAAACGGCTCGCCGTAAAGCCACTGCAACATCCAACGTGTGGCTTCCTGCCGGTGGCCAACATGCATGCCGTGTTTCGCCTCGGCCTCGTGGTAGCCAAAGCGTTCAGCCCGACCAAGCGTGGAGAAAACGGCCCGGGCGTCACGCACCGTTTCGCGGGTGGAATCGATCTCAAAAAAATCCTCGGTCGCCGCGAGAATCTGGGTCGGACGGGGAAACCGCATCAGCGTGTAGTCAATGTGATCGATGCCGTGCAGCCCCTCGCAGGCGAGGTGTTGGCAGCCGTCGGACGGCCCACTTTTGCCGGTGAACTTATCGGTGCGCTGCATGGTGTAGCACGACGGTGCCGCCGGGCCGATGCGGTCATCGAGCGCCATGAGGAATGTGGTCTGCGTGCCGCCACCGCTGGTGCCGGTCATGCCGATCGGCCGCGAGCGGTCGACCTCGGGGCGGGAAAGCAGATAATCGATCGCGCGCACGCCGTCCCATGCCGAGTACCAGACAACACTGCGGCCAACCAGTCGCGAGCCGTGGTTGAGCAGCGTGTGTGTGGTCGTGCCATACCGGCGCGCCTTCGGTTGCTGTGTGCGCTCGCCCTGCGAGATCGGATCGTAGCTCAGCACAACAAAGCCGTTTTGTGCCATCAACGCGCAGGCGGTCTGGTATGCCGTGTGCGCCTTGCCATTGGCGGAGTGGCCGCATGCGAACAATACACCGGGCCAGGGGCCACTGCCCTTCTCCGGCAGATACAGCAACGCGGTGACATGGTGATTGGGCAGGCTCTCGAACAGCACCTTTTCCACACGGTAACTGCCGCCGTCCAACCGCCCGGTGACTTGGGCGCTGAGCGGTGTTTTCTCAGGGAACCGGCCGAGGGCGCCCCGGTAGTTTTCCCGGAGCTTGGCCAAGTGCTGTTCAAGGGCGTCCGGAGACTCGAGCGCCCTAGCCAGGCGCTTGGCCCGTTGTTGATCCAGTTGGCGACTTTGATTGATGAGAACGTTCCAGAGAACCTGCCGTTGGTCGCCCTCCAGCACGCGCAAGTCGTCCGCCGGCTCCGCTTGGCCAAGCGCTTGGCCAAGCGACAAAAGCCCCATGCCAGTCAGCAGTCGAAGAATCATGTGCGGGGAGGATGACCCAAAAGCGAGGCGGCGTCACGACCCGGGGACGGCTCCCGCCCCTTAATTGTATCTCCCTTTTCTTTTCATGATCTCGTTGAGTCGGAATGTAGCGTCCAGTCGTTCGTCATCGTACTGATCCGCTTTAACGAAATCACCCCGCTTGAGCGCGACGCTCCATTTTTGCAGCGCAGCGATATAGTCCTTGATCGCAGTCTGATACTCGTCATCCAACTTGGTGATGTTGAGTTTTTTGAGCTTGGTGACCGCCTTGGCCACAACTTCACCTTTTTCCTCCAGAGTCTCGGAATCATTAATACTATCGACCATACCAGACTCAATGGACTTGAGTTCATTTTGCATTTTCGCGGTACTCCCCATCATGCACCCTCCCGCGCCGCCCCCCATGCGAAACAGGATGAACAACGCAATCCCCACACCGATCAGTACCTTTGTCACTGGGCCGGAAAACGAGCTGGCGGCGGTCTCCCTCAAAGGGGTGCTGGTGCCGCCCAACTGGCTAGCGAGGTGCATGGCGGTCGGGGAGCCTTTGCTGATGTCCTCGCTCAGACCCCGGAGGACGTCCTCCGATGGGCCAGCTTGTCGGGACTGCTGTTGGGAAATCTGTTTTTTCGAAAGGCCCGGTTTTTTTGGAGATTGGGCGAATTTTAACTTCGATTGGCCCGATTCCGGTACCTCAGATGCGGCGTTTTCAACGGCAAAATTTTCACCACAAGCTGGACAGTCGATCGTTTGACCCGCCAACTCATCCGGGATATCCAGATGCTGATCGCAGTTTGGGCAATTCATTTTCATAGGCAATATTGGTTATACCAAATCCAAAAATATCATTATTTAATATCAAAGTCTACCCATAAGTTTGCCAATGAAATTGAAAAAAGAGCTTGTCAGGGCTGCTTTTTCCATTAGTTTTTCCGGCCCCTTTTGAGGAGGGGAGGCATAAAATGTCCAGAGTTT
>CEWJ01000375.1_pt1 | contig 12795 bp, 8 predicted proteins | sample 350291 | NCBI WGS metagenome assembly CEWJ01 (sample SAMEA2622923, study PRJEB7988) | marine metagenome | isolation source: saline water (ENVO:00002010), including | reverse complement strand
GCCGGCGATCAGCGTTCCCGGGATTAGGAAGATCTCCACCGCGATCAACGCGAGGCCTAGGATGAAAATGCCGACCCACTCGATTCCTGCGAGGCCGGAGACGTAGCCACCGAAAAAGTAAATCACCAACGCCACGATGCCAATGCCGCCGAACACACCGAAACCAGGCGTCTTGAATTCGATGTACAAACCGGCGATGCCAATCAACAACAGCAGCGGACTGATCGCGGCGATCCATGTGCCAAGCTCCTCCGCCCCCAGCGGCTTGACGTCCACTCGTTTCGCGCCGGCATAGCCGAGTTTTTCGATCAAAGCATCGATGCTCTCGACCGTACCGGAGGACAGCAGCGGCATCTGGTCATCGCCATATTTTGTCGCCGCCTCAATGTCGGTCAACGTAAGGATTTCGCCCTCGGCACATATGGTTTTGCCATCCCGCTCCAGTGTCTTGGACTTGTCGACCATCGCCTCGATGACGTCGATGGCGTAACCGTTTTTCTCGGCCTGCGTGCGAATCTTGGCACGGATGGCGGAGTTCATCTTGGCCTCCATGGTCGAGGGCAGTTCAGACGCACCGCCGCCCGGTCCCATCATGATTGGCGCCGCCGCCCCGATTACGCTCTGTGGCGCCATGTAAATTTGATCGGTCGAAACGGCGATGAATGCTCCTGCGGAGTATGCATCCCGGTTCACGTACGTCACCGTCTCGCCCTTAAACTTGTCAATGATGCCGAAAATTTCCTCGGTGATGTCCACCCGGCCGCCGTTTGTTTCCATGTCGATGATCAGGCAGTCGGCCTCAGCCTCCATCGCTTCCTTCACCCCGCGACGTATGACGTATAGGATAGGCGGCATGATATCGTCGCGCACAGGGATGACGTAAACGACCTTTTGTGATTCCGCTTGGCCAAGCGCTTGGCCACCGGCGTTCGTGGCTGGCTCAAGGTTTTGCATCTTCTCGAACGTCTCAACGCCCTCGCCTCCTCCATCCTCCTGCGCTTGGCTAAGCGGCAGCAAGGCGGACAGGACAAAAAGCGGTAAAAATTTTTTTAACTTAGTATTCATCGGCTAAACATACCGGCTAAGACCAGCAGCGGCAAGCCTGCCTCGCGAGAGGGACGTTGCCAAACAAGGCTCCGGTAAACTATGCTTTGCCGACTGCACCCGCAGTGGCCGGATGTCCGAATTCAAAATCCAGTTCAAGGTCTTCGAAGGCCCGATGGATCTTCTTCTATTTCTCGTCAGGAAACAGGAAGTTGATATTTATGAAGTCAACATGACCGAGTTGGCCACGCAGTTCCTCGAGTACGTGGAGATGATGAAGCGCCTCGACCTCGAGCTGGCGGGGGAATTCATCGTTATGGCCTCCACGCTGATGTACATCAAGAGCCGCGAACTGCTGCCGGTGGATCAGCAGGTGGAAGTCGAGGACGAGGAGGAACTCGAGGACCCACGCTGGGAGCTGATCCGTAAATTGGTCGAGTACAAACGGTTCAAGGACATCACCGGCGACCTGCAAAAGCTGGAATTCGAGCAGGAGAAAGTTTACACACGGCGCCCGGGGAGCATCCCGCTCGACCCTTTGCCGATGGAGAACCGCCTCGAGGCGAGTATCTTCGACTTGATCGGCGCGGTGGACGAGGTGCTCCAGCGGTACAACCACCGCGAAGCGGCCAAGCGCGAGATCGTCGATGACCAATGGAGTGTCAGCGAAAAGATCGTGGTCATTCGCCGGCGCCTGAGCGAGGCGGGGCGGCTAAACTTCTCGGAGTTGTTCGAGGGCAATGGCAGCCGCGGCGAGGTGGTCGCCACGTTTTTGGCACTGCTTGAGTTGATCCGGCTCAAGCATCTGCTGGCCTCGCAGGGCGAAGTGTTCGGCGAGATAGAAATCGTCGTCGCACCAGTCGACATGCAGCGGATCGTGCCCGGTGAGCCGGTGGCGGAAACAGTGGAAGCGCAATAGAGTGGAGCTGAAGGAAATACTCGAGTCGATCGTCTTCTCGGCACAAAAGCCGATGAGTATCGGTGAACTGCGCACCGTTCTGCGCGATACACCGGAAAAACTTCCCGACGAAAAACACACGAGCGAATTTGCCACCGCCACCGCGCGTGCGGTCGAGAAGGCACTCGAGGAACTGGTCGTCGAACACGACAACGCCAACCGCAGCTATCGCTTGGCCTGTGTGGGTGGCAACTGGCAGTTCGTGACACGGCCGGACTTTGCCCCTTGGTTGCAGGTACTCGTCGGGGCCAAGCCGCGTCCGCCCAAACTGTCCCAGCCGGCACTTGAGACGCTGGCCATCGTGGCCTACCGGCAGCCGATCACCCGTGCCGAGATGGAACAGATTCGCGGCGTGGCAGTCGATGGCGTGGTCGCCACGTTGGTGGAGCGCGAGCTGATTGAAATCAAGGGTGAGGCCGAAGCCCCGGGCCGACCCAAGCTGTACGGCACCACCCAGTTTTTCCTCGAGCACTTTGGTTTGAAAAGTCTCGAGGAACTCCCTGCCGCAGAGGAACTGCGCCGGATACAGGTTGAGTTAGCCACCGCGGCCAAGCCGGAGGACGGCGACCAGTCCCAACTCGATTTCGAGGCCGCCCCGGAGGAGGAATCTCAGGAAGAATCCCAGACTGAAAACGATGAAAAGCCGGAGGATGAGGAAGAGGAGTTCGATGAAGACGACGAGGACGAGTATGATGACGAGGACGACGAAGAGGAGGATGACGAATAGCCCATGAGCCTCGAGGAACATCGCAAGGGCATTGATGCCATCGACAAGAAACTGGTCGCGTTATTGAACGAACGTACCGAGCACGCGCTCGCCATCGGCGCGATTAAGCTCAAGGCCGGCGAAGAGATTTACGCACCACACCGTGAGCGGTTGATTTTCGAGCGCTTGGTCAAGCTCAACAAGGGGCCGGTGCCACACGAGGCGCTGAAGGCCATTTATCGCGAGATCATGTCCTGCTCGTTGTCGCTCGAGAAGTCGCTCACCATCGCCTACCTCGGCCCGGAGGCGACCTACACGCATCAGGCCGCCATCCGCAAGTTTGGCCACAGCCTCCGCTACGCCCCACAGAAAACCATCAAAGATGTTTTCTCCGAAGTGGAAAAAGACCGGGCCGACTACGGCGTGGTGCCGATCGAAAATTCAACCGAGGGCGTGGTCACCCACACGCTCGACCTGTTCGTGGAGAGCCCGCTGAAAATCGTCGCGCAGATCGTGATGCCGATCCAGCACTGCCTTGTCCGGGTTAATCGCCGAAACAAGATTCGCAAGCTCTACTCGCACCCGCAAGCGTTGGCACAGTGCCGTGTTTGGCTGCAACAAAACCTGCCCTCGGTGGAGGTCATTGAGGCATCCTCCACCACGCGCGCAGCCGAGATGGCTGCGGAGGACAAGACCGCCGCCGCCATCGCCGGGTCGCTCGCTGCGGAGCGTTACAACCTGCAGATCTTGGATCACAACATTCAGGACAACGCCTCGAACGCCACACGCTTTTTCGTCCTCGGCCGCAAGTGCAGTCCCTCCACCAAGAACGACCGCACTAGCCTTGTCGTGGGAATCGAGGACAAGGTTGGTGCACTGCATCAGGTCATGGAACCATTCCGGAAACACCGGCTAAACATGACCAAGATCGAGTCCCGGCCCAGCAAACGCAAGGCCTGGGAATACCTTTTTTTCATTGATTGCGACGGCCATTTTGAAGACAAAAAAGTGGCCATCGCCATCAACGAATTGGATCGAATAAGCCGGTTCGTAAAGGTCCTCGGATCGTACCCCAACGCAGAGTAAGCCATGTCCCATCTCAAGCGGGCCAGGGAAGTTTTTGATGTCGAGCTCGCCGCCGTGAAAGCGGTGAAGGGTCGACTCAACGCCACGTTCAACCGGGCGGTTGAGCTGATCACGTACGCCTTGTCCAAGCGCAACAAGCTGGTCGTCGTTGGCGTGGGCAAATCCGGCAACATCGGCCGGAAAATCGCAGCCACATTCACCAGTACCGGGGCACCCGCTGTGCTGCTGGACAGCGTGGACGCCCTGCACGGCGACTTGGGCATCCTCAACGACGGCGACATCGTGCTGGCCCTCAGCTACTCCGGCGAGACGGACGAATTGATCGACCTACTCCCGGCGATGAAAAGATTTTCCGTTCTTGTCGTCGCCATCACCAGTGCCCCGAAGTCAACGCTTGGCCAACACGCTGACGTGGTACTCAACGTAAAGGTGCCAAAAGAGGCCTGCCCGTTTAACATGGCACCGACTGCCAGCACCACCGCCTCGCTCGTGATGGGCGATTCTCTCGCAATGGCCGTGCTCGATGCGCGTGGTTTCAAAAAATCCGACTTTGCCCAACGGCATCCAAGCGGAGCCATTGGACGAGCGTTGCTCTTGCGCGTTGCAGACATTATGCGCAGCGGTTCGCGCAACCCGATAGCACACCAAACCATGCCGGTGCGCGATGCACTGCTGATCATGGGCGAGGCCAAATCCGGCAGTGTCAGCGTGGTCAACAAAAGCGGAAAGCTGGCCGGTGTCTTCACAGACGGCGACCTGCGACGGCACTTGGCCAAGAACGACGCAGTGCTGGATCAGCCCCTGGCCAAGGTCATGACCCGCAGGCCCACCACCATCCGCGAGGACGCCCTCGCCGCCGATGCGATCCGAATTTTCAACGAGCGCAGCATCGACGACCTCATCGTCGTCAACACCAGACGCGAGCCGGTCGGGCTCGTCGACTCGCAGGATCTCCCCAAGCTTAAAGCGGTGTAACCCCACCGATCCCGCTTGGCCAAGCGGTGGTTTGCAACTACGCCAGAGCTTCCTCAATAACGTTGCCGTGGACGTCGGTGAGGCGGAAGTCGCGGCCCTGGAATCGGAACGTCAACCGCTTGTGGTCGAGCCCCAGCAGGTGCAGTACCGTGGCGTGCAGGTCGTGCACGTGGCAGTCGCGGTCGATCGCGCCAAAGCCAAAATCATCGGTGGTGCCGACGATGTTCCCGGGCTTTATACCGCCCCCGGCCATCCACATTGTGAAGGCGTCGATGTGATGATTGCGACCCTTCGTCTGCCGAGCCTCACTCATCGGGGTTCGGCCAAACTCCCCGCCCCAGATGACCAGTGTGTCGTCGAGCATGCCATGCGCCTTGAGGTCGCGGATCAACGCGGCACTCGCCTTGTCGACGTCATTCGTCACCTTGTCGAAATCCTTCGTGAGCGTCTCGCCCGGGCCGCCGTGGCTGTCCCAGTTGGTGTGGTAAAGCTGCACAAACCGCGTGCCGCGCTGCACCAGCCTCCGGGCCAGCAGACAGTTGTTGGCAAAACTCGGCTTACCCCGTTCGATGCCGTAGAGGTCGAGCGTGGCCTTGGATTCCTTGGAAAGATCCATCAACTCCGGCGCGCTGGACTGCATTCGGTAGGCCATCTCGTACGAGGCGATGCGGGTGTTGATCTCCGGGTCGCCCGTGGCCACGAGCCGTTTCAGGTTGAGCTGATTGATGACGTTAATGGAACGGCGTTGCCGAGCGGAATTGACCCCGGCCGGGCTGGTGAGATTGAGGATGGGGTCGCCCGAGCCGCGCAACGGAACACCCTGATAAGTGGTCGGCAGAAAACCGCTGGCCCAGTTGGCCGCACCCCCGCGCGGGCCACGCGGACCGGAGTGCAACACGACGAATCCCGGCAGGCTTTGCGACTCGCTGCCGATTCCGTACGTCACCCACGAGCCCATGCTCGGCCGGCCGAAAATGCCGGTACCGGTGTTCATGAAAAGCTTGGCCGGAGCGTGGTTGAACAGGTTGGTTTTGCACGTGCGAAACATCGTGATCTCGTCAGCGATGCCGGCAATGTTCGGGATGTTCTCGCTGAACCACATGCCGCTCTGGCCGTGCTGGCTGAATTTTTTTACCGGTCCAAGCAGCTTGTTGTTCTGCTTGAACGAGCTGTTCATGAAGGCGAATCGCTTGCCCTTCACGAACTCGTCGGGAATGTCGCCCCCATGCCGCTTGGCCAGTTCCGGCTTCCAGTCGTACAACTCCAGTTGCGACGGGCCACCGCCCATGAACAGGTAGATGACGTTTTTGGCCTTGGGCGAAAAATGCGGCTTGCCAGGGAGGAACGGGTTCACGCCGTTAGCCCGCGCGCTGTCGCGGCTGAGCAGTGAGCCAAGCGCGATCGAGCCAAGGCCCATCGAGCATTGGCTGAAAAAATGGCGGCGGGTGCTTTGTTGCAGATTCATCATTCGCGGGTGATCGTCTCGTCGAGGTTGAGCATGACTCGGGCGGCCATCGTCCATGCTGAGAACGCCGCATCACCGGTGACCGGACGCGTCGCTTGGCCAAGCGCTTCAGCGTGCACGACGATGGCTTTGGCCGAACTGGCTTGGGCGGCAAATTCCTTAGTTTGTTGCGCGACCAACCCGGTCAGCAGGCGCACTTCCTCGGCGTCCGGTTCGCGGTTGAGGCAGAGTTGAAAACCAAGCCGGATGCGTTCCTCTGCCGTGGCCGCCTCGGTCAACAGTCGATTGGCCAGGCCCATCGACAACTCGATGAACGCCGGATCGTTCAGCAGTGTCAGCGCCTGCAACGGCGTGTTGGATCGGATACGCCGGGTGCAGGCCGCCAAGCCGTCCGGCGCGTCGAACACCTTCAGCGCCGGGTGCGGCGTATTGCGCCAGCGGTAGGTGTAGGCGGCACGTCGGTAGCGATTCTCACCGGTGCTCGCCTTCCAGGTCTTGCGATGCTGGCCAAGATCCATGCAGCCCTCCGGCTGCGGTGGGAACACGCCCGGGCCACCCATCCTCGCGCTGAGCATCCCGCTCGCGGCCAGTGCCACGTCACGCACCAGCTCGGCGTCGAGCCGGAACCGCGCCTGCCTTGCGAGCCATTTGTTCGCGGGATCAATCCGGTCGACATCTACACGTCGACTCGATGCCTGCCGGTAGGTTGCCGAGGTCACAAGCAGCCGGTGCAGCTCTTTTTGACTCCAGTCGTTCTCCATGAACTCGACCGCCAACCAGTCGAGCAGCTGCGGGTGGGTGGGCGGAATGCCCTGCGATCCAAAGTCGTTGTCCGTCTGCACGATGCCCTGCCCGAACAGGTGCTGCCACATGCGGTTCACCGCCACGCGCGCGAGCAGCGGGTTATTCGTGTCGGCCACCCAGCGGGCGAAGCCAAGCCGGTCGCCATCGCGCTTGGCCAAGCGATGCAGGACCCCCGGTGTACCGGCCTGCACCTCCTCCGCCGGGCGCGTGAAGTCGCCCTGAATAAACCGGCGCGTGGTGCGCGGTTCCTTGCGCCGGGCCATCACCATCGTGGTGGCCGCCTTGGGCCGCGTTTTTTTCAGCTTGGCCAAGCTGTCCTCAATCGACCTGCGCTTGGCATCCTCCTTGGCCAAGCCGCTCAGGCTGGCCTCGACCTGTTTGATTTTTTCATCGATCGCGGCCCGTTGAAACTGAACCTCCCGTGTCGGGGCATCGATGCGCGGCTCGTCGGCATTGTTGAAAAAAGCGAACAGCCGGTAGTACTCCACCTGCGAAATCGGATCGTACTTGTGATCGTGGCACTGCGCGCAACCAAAAGTCAGCCCAAACATCACCTCGCCGGTGGTGGCGATGCGGTCGTAGATCGAATCGATCCGGAACTGCTCACGATCGACACCGCCCTCGGTGTTGATCTGCGTATTGCGGTGAAACCCGGTGGCGATCCGCTGGGCAAGCGTGGCTTCCGGGAGCATGTCACCTGCAAGCTGCTCGACCACGAACCGGTCGAATGGCAGGTCGCGATTGAACGCCTCGATCACCCAGTCGCGATACGGCCATATCGACCGGGCGGCGTCGTGGCTGTAGCCGTCCGAATCGGCGTACCGGGCGGCGTCCAGCCAATGGCGTCCCCAACGTTCGCCGTAATGCGGCGATTGCAACAGACGATCGACCGCGCGCTCATAGGCCTGCGGTTCGGTGTCAGCGACGAACGCCGCAAGCTGGTCGGGTGTCGGTGGCAACCCGGTCAAATCAAGGCTCACCCTCCGCAGCAGCGTGGCACGCCCTGCCTCAGGCGATGGCGTCAAACCCACCTCCGCCTGCTTCGCTGCCACAAAATGATCGACGGCATTTTGCGCCCAGTTCCGCTGAGCCCCGGTCAACGTCGGCGACGAATGCCGAACCGGCGGTTTGAATGCCCAGTGCTGATCGTACTTCGCGCCCTCCGCGACCCAGCGCTGAAGCAACTGGACCTGCTCCGGCGTCAGTTTGCTGTTCGACTCCGGCGGCGGCATCTGTGTGTCGGGATCGGTCGTTGTGATCCGAGCGAGCAGTTCGCTCTTGGCCAAGTTCGCCGGATCGATTGCCGCCGCGCCGTCGTTGAGTTGAGTGGCCCCTTCGCGCGTGTCGAGCCGCAGGCCCGCCTTGCGCTTGGCGGCATCCGGGCCGTGGCACTGGAAACAGTTCTCAGAGAGAATTGGCCGGATGTCGCGATTGAAATCGACCTCAGCCGCCACGCCCCTGACCAAGCCGGTCGACAGCACTGCGGCCAAAGCCAAGCGCCTGGCCAAGCGTTGAAAAATAGTTGAAAAAGACAAAGTCACATCCACGGCCGGTCGGCAAATGCTCCAATCCAATCCCCCGCCGGGCAAGTTATTTCTGCCAGAGGCGAAGGAACTGATCCCTCACAGCGGAGACGGTGGCGTAGCGGAGGGTCACCGCCTTGTTTTCACGGATCAACCGATCCACGTGGTCGAGCACCTCGTCGTATTTCTTGAAGTGCTCGTGGGCGCTGCCCTCATGGATCGCGAGGCACACCGCGGTCGACTGCCCCGCCTTTGCCTTCTCGACGTGAAGACCGATGATCCGCTTCATGTCACCGGCCGACACCATCCAGTCGATCTTGGCATTCTGCGGAATCTCCACCAAAGGCTGTCCGTCCACCGCATTCATGAAGGGCGCGGAGCCGGTTGGGAGGATGGTTTTTTTGGCGACTCGATACGGTGTGGAACGAACGGAGACGCTTTTGTCCCAGCCAGACAACTCTTGCCACGACAGAGCGTACTGCGCCCCGATCTCGCTGCCGGGCGGAAACGCCGCCGCGCTCGCCGTGTAACCGGCGGCCACGATGCGCTTCTGCAACTCAAGGCTGGTCGTGTAAAATCCGGCGCAAAATGTTTGGGGGACTCCCAGCCCCTGTTTCCTGAATTTCGCCCGGGTGAACTCGAGCATCTTCGAAATCTCATCCCCGCTGTAGGCTGACATAGGCACGCTGTAACCGGAAGGATCGGAGCTGCCACGTGCCTGCTTAGCCGAGACGCTTGGGCGTATGCGATACTCCACCCCGGCGCTCTCCACGAAAGTGCGGTACATATGCAGGTGAACCCCGATCTCGGCTCCGTGTTCGTCGCGGGACTCCTTGACGTAGTCCTCCATCTGCTCGCGAAGCGGCGTCGGCGTGGTGTAGGCAACCGGATTATACAGGTGCGTCCAGCGTATCTGTGGATGGTTCTTTGTCAGGTTGCGAAGTGCATCGAGGTCATTTGCGGCCATCGTCCATGGCCGGTCAAAATGCGACACCATCGTTATATATACCACCGGACGTTTGGCCGGTTGATCAACCGCTTGGCCAAGCGCTACTCCCGTCGCGAAAAAGAGCAAAACGACGGCGAGCGATGCTGAGTAGGCCGGCTTCAAATCAAAACTCGATCGGCGTTGAGACGATATCGACGACCTTCAAGTGTTTCACTTTCCCATCCGGCCCGAAGTCAAAAGTAACAGGCTCACCCTCCGAGCCATAATTGACCGACCGAAATTTGTTCATCAACTTGAACGTGTTGCCAGAAACGTGCTCCAGCGGTGTAATGGACTGTTTCGGATTGGGCGCGTTCGGGTTTAACAACACCATTTCCCCGTCCAAAAACATGACATGACTGTCCCAGTAGCGCATCCGGTATGAACCGATGAGGGACTTCCAATCCGGTTTAACACTCTCACCTTTGTCTCCGTCCCTGGCCTTTTTCATGGCCGGGATAATCCACTCAAAAATACGGTCACTGATGCTCCAGGTGGAACCGGGGTAGACGTCCACATCCAGCGAATTGCCGAACACAATCACGCCCACACCCTCCCGCACACTCACGTTCGTTGAGGTGCGATAACCCGGGTACAAACCACCATGGCCGACTAGGTCTCGATCCTCCGTATACGTGACTCCGAAACCAAGACCTCTTCCATGCTTCCAGTTGTCGCCAATTAGCTGCGGCCGCTGCATTTCCCTGAGTGTCGACGCGGCAAGAACCTCGTTACCTCCATTCTCCCTCAACCTTAACTGCCACGAAACAAACTTGGCCATGTCCGTAACGGAGGAGGTGACGCCCGTGGCAGCCGCCAACGCATGCGCATCGACGAACGGGAAAATCTCCCGCGAACCATCCGGCATCCGCCTGCCATAGCCCACGGCCAGTTTGGCCTTGTGCGCATCGGGGAAGGCCACGGAGGAATCGTCCATGCCGAGCGGCTTCATGATATTTTTTTCCACATAATCGGCAAACGAAAGCCCACTTTTCTTCTCGATGATCATGCCCATCAACCCATACGCGAGGTTGGAATATTTGAACCGATCCCCACTAGGCAAAATGGTTTCCTGATTCTTCATGCGCTCGACGACCTCAGCCGTGGTCGGGAACTTGAAGTCCTGCCAGTACGCTGAAGCGGCCTCGCGCGGAATGCCGGAGCTATGTGTCAGGAGCCCCCGGATCGTCACCGGCCGCGCATTGGGATGCTTGATTGCGATACTGAACTCCGGTAGGTGATCCTTGACCGGATCGTCCAGCCTCAATTTGCCCTCGTCCCGCAGCTGCATAATTGAGATGGCGGTAAACAATTTCGAGTGCGACGCGATGCGATAAAGTGTGCTCGAGGTCATGGGCTTCTTTTTTTCCACGTTCGCCAAGCCAAACCCCTTGGCATAGATCAGATCATCGTCATCGACGATCCCGATGCTCACGCCTGGCAGCCCCTGAAAGGCCATCCGGGCCTTGATCCAGACCTCGAGCAGGTCGAGGTTTTGCGAGACACGTGGAGCCAGCGCGATTCCCGATCTCTCCCCGAAAACCCGAACGTCGGACGCAGAAAAAAACGATCCGATAAGCAGACAACAGATAAGTCTTTTCATATTTTGAAGATTTGTTGGTTTTTGAACTGGTTTGGTCTACTGTTTATTATTGTTCAGTTGACGAAGAAATGGTTATTTCTTCGTAAATCATTTATCTCTCAGTTCAAATCCTTTTCTTGGGCGATAGCGTGGAGATGTTTGCGGCCTCGCAGAAAAAGCTGCTCGCCAACCAACGCGGGTGAGGAGACAACCTGTTCGCCGAGTTCGTTTCGGGCGAGGATGTTGAGTTCGCGCGAGCGCTTGACGACAAGCGTCGTGCCGCTGCGATCTGTCAGATAAACCCGGCCCGCAGCGCCAACAGGCGAGCCGTAGACGCTTCGCATTCCCTTGAGCCGTTCGCGGTCGATGTGCGTTTTGCCGCTCCTTGCGCTCACCGCGGAATAGAGCGCCTGGTTAGACTGCGTGTATACGAGCAACCCGTCGTACAACAACGGCGAGGGCACGTAGGGTGTGCCGCGTTTCTTCGTCCACAAAATCTTGTCGGAACCGGAGATGTCGCCCCGGGCATCCAGCGGGATGGCCATCAGCGAGTAGCCCTTGTACCCGCTCATGCAGTAAACTACATCACGCTCTACGACCGGGCATGGGATGGCGTTGCCGGTGAGGCCGGTGGTCTTCCAGATCACCTTGCCGGTCTCGATGTCGTAGCTGCGAACCTTGCCGGAAGCGGTGGTAATGACCTGCGTCCGCCCGGCGGCCTTGACCACCGCGGGGGTTGCCCAAGTGTTGCCTTCGTTACGGTTAACTTTCCAGAGCAGTTTGCCGGTTTTTGCATTCAGGGCCTGAATGGTGGATTGCCCCTTGTGGTCGCGTACAATAACGAGTTTGCCGTCATGCACCACAGGTGAGGAACCCTCGCCGAGGCTCGCGCTAACGTGCGCCTTGCCGAGGTCGCTGTCCCAGAGCTTGTTGCCGTCCAGGTCGAAGCAAAACAAACCGGCGGAACCAAACCAGCAGTATAAACGTTCCCCGTCGGTCGTCGGAGAGGCCGAGGCAAAATCGTTGTCGCCATGTGTGCCCTCATGCGGGATCCGCCGGGTCGCCATCCGGCTCCACACTAGGTTGCCAGTGTTTTTGTCGATGCACAGCACGACAAACTCGTAGGCGGTGTTGGGGTGCGTGATGCCAAAAATCCGCTTGGGTTGATCCTCCGGCCCAGGCAGGCTGGGATCGATCTCGCCGGTGTTGATCGCCGTGAGGAGAAAGAGCTTGTTTCCCCAAATGATTGGCGTGGAACTGCCCCTTCCCTCGATCGGTACCTTCCACTGGATGTTGGTCGAGGCACTCCATTGGATCGGCGGCTTAGCGGTGTTAGAGACGCCGTTGGCTGCCGGCCCACGCCACTGGTGCCAGTTTTCCGGCTTTGCATTGTTGAAATCTTGGCCAAGCAATGTGGTCAATAGGCCAAGCGATTGGCAAAACAGCAGGAATAGAACAGGGCCTCTCACTCACCAAACCTATCGCCAAACCCACACCCCGGCAATGCATCAATTCCACCGCACCTAAACCAAGTGGCTAAATTGACTAGTAATATTATTAATTTCGGACACCTAAAGCGTCCCTCCAGAACAAGATAAGGCACGAAAGTACGGGAGTGAGACTGCGAGTCTGCCGCAAGTGCGGAGAATTGCCTTTGTTTCCCC
>CEWJ01064666.1_pt1 | contig 12797 bp, 9 predicted proteins | sample 350291 | NCBI WGS metagenome assembly CEWJ01 (sample SAMEA2622923, study PRJEB7988) | marine metagenome | isolation source: saline water (ENVO:00002010), including | reverse complement strand
CTGAACGAAAACCTGTCGGCTGCGAATAGCCGAATCAAGGACGTGGACGTAGCGGATGAAAGTACGCAGTACGCCCGCGCGAACATCCTCGTCCAAAGTGGTACGGCGATGTTAACGCAGGCAAACGTATTACCGCAATCGGCACTCCGTTTGATCGGGTAAGAATTGGGGCCAAAGCTACCTCCCGAAAGGGAGACATGAGGCCCGATCCTCATGCAGCAAAGGGCAGCACCTCGGTGCTGCCCTTTTGTTTTTATGGAAAGAGTAAGTCGGTCTCCCTATTTCTTGGGGCATCGCTAGTTTGCCCGATGTGTGCAGCTTAGGTTGGACTTGTCTACCTAGCGGTGGGAGACCGACTTTAGGTTCGCACCGCCGAAACAGAGGTTGTTTCAACTCCGCGAAAGGATGTCCAGGGGTTCCAAGGCAGAGGGGTCCAAGCTCCGCATGTCATGATCCTCGTGCAGATTTTCACTGAACAGGAACCCTGAACAAATCAATATTACAGGGCCTGTGCCGAGACAAAGTCCCTTTGTTTAATCAAAGAACGCAATGTTTTGACCTCCTCAGAAGACAAAACCTACGTTTACTGAGCAGCAGGCGTGCCAAGCGCTTGGCCAAGCGTTGATTTGGCCGGCCTCGGGCTTTTCGGTAAGGTGCCCCTGTGTCGTCGTTTGGGGAGTCTCTGGAGCGGTTTTCCGCCTTGGATGAGGTTGTGGTGCCGGATCTTTGGCAGCAGGAGGCCGTGCAGCATCTTCGCAATGGAAAGGATGTGGTGGTGCATGCAGCGACCGGGGCGGGCAAAACGTTCATCTTCGAATTATGGTCCAAAGAGGGCCGTAACCCAGGCCAGGCGATCTACACCGTGCCCACCCGTGCTCTGGCCAATGACAAGCTTTCGGAGTGGCGTGCCCGCGGCTGGAACGTCGGCATCGCCACCGGGGACCTTTCCGAAAACCTTGATGCACCGGTCATCGTTGCCACGCTTGAGACACAGAAAAATCGGCTGATCAATGGCGACGGCCCCAAGCTGTTGGTCATTGACGAATACCAGATGCTCGGCGATGCCGACCGTGGCCTGAACTACGAGTTGGCCATCGCTATGGCGCCGCCCCAAACCCAGCTGCTCATGCTCAGCGGCAGCGTGGCCAATCCCAAGCACGTAGTTGCATGGCTTCAGCGGCTTGGTCGCGATGCCGAGTGGGTCTGGCACGATGAACGCCCGGTGCCACTCGAAGAGGTGTACGCCGGGATGCTCAACTACAATTTGTCTTCGGACATACGGGGGTACTGGCCAAGGTTTGCAGCCAAGACACTCGCCGAGGGACTGGGGCCGATGCTGCTATTTGCACCGCGCCGCCGTGCCACCGAGTCCTTGGCGGCAGACATTGCGCGAAACCTGCCCAACCCCAACCCACTCCAGTTGACGCATGAGCAGAAGGAACTGGTCGGCGAGCACCTTGTCAGGATGCTGCACGCACGGGTGGCGTACCATCACAGCGGACTCAGCTACGGCGCCCGGGCCGGTGTGATCGAGCCGTTGGCCAAGGCCGGCCAACTCCGGGTTGTCGTGGCCACGATGGGCTTGGCGGCCGGGATCAATTTCTCCCTCCGCAGCGTGGCGCTCGCGGCGGACTCGTACCGGCGGGATTATCTCGAGATTCCGCTCAAGGCGGATGAAATCCACCAGATGTTTGGCCGTGCTGGACGACGGGGGATCGACGAGGTCGGCTATGCGCTGGTCTCCCGCAACGAGATACGCATCCGCGACGGGTATCCCTGTTTTTTGGCGCGCAACGGCATGGTCGACTGGGCGTCGCTGCTTGGCCTGATGCATGGCGCGGCCGAGCAGCAGCGCGACCCGTACACCGAGGCGGTGCGGGTGCAGGAGCGGCTGTTCACCACACAGCCGATTTTGCTCGGGATGGAGTTTTCGCGAAAACACCCCGACGTTCCGTGCAGTTTGGGCACCGATTCCGAGCGGGCGAGGAAATCCCGAAAACAAGTCCGCGAGATGCGCAACAGCCGGGGCGAATGGGAAACTTGGCCAAGCGCCACCCGTCAATTGTTGAAGGATGTTTTTGTTCCGGCCAAGCGGAGTGAAGAGTTGCCGCTTGGCCAAGCGCTGGTGCTGCGGCCCGCCTTGATGGAGCCGGATGTGCTCCGCCGAACCGGCGCCGGGGAACTGATGCTGCTGGATGACGGTCAGGCGTACGGTCGCGAGCAAAAGGTGGCCGATGAGTTGAACAACCAGTTGCTCGACTTGGCCAAATGGGTGCGCCGCATGACCGGCTGGAACAAGCGGGTTGTGCCGGTGAAGTTGTGGCGAAAAAAAATTCAGCCGGTGCTCGAGGAAAAATTGGCCGAGCACCACACGCCGGTTGTTCGGTTTCACCGGAGCGAATACCGTTTGATGGTGCAGGTGCGGTTGGACTTTCAGTCGGTGTTGGCACATGTGGATTCACACGGCGTGGCGATGATCCGTCCCCCTGAGCGGCAGGTGGTGAACGCGACCTGTGCCGGCTGCACCTTGCATGCCGAGTGTCGCGACCTGAAACCGGCCACCGGCGTGGCGCTTTTGTGGAAGCGACTGCAGTTGGTCGATGCCGATGGCAAACCCACACTGCGGGGTCGCGTGGTCAGTTTCTTTTCGCAGAGCTTCGGGCTGGGCATTGCGGCGGCATTGGAGGACGAAAAGATACCGGTTGATGAACTGGTTTTTGAGTTGGCCAACCTGGACGCCGGGTTTCGTTTCGCCAACGAGGAGGATCGCTGGAAGGGGCGCATCCCGATTGCCTGTCGTGAACGATTCGGAGACACCACAGTTGCCGGTTATCTGGATGCTGGGCTGCCGCCGCGTTATGGCGCGGGCGCGGATCAGGTTGTCGCGGCGCTGCACGCGAACCCGGCCGACAAAGGGAGTTGGGTGACGGAGCTGCTTGGCTCAGGGGACATTGATCGCGCAATCATCGAGTGGCGAAGTTTGCTGCGACAAATCAACCACGCACCGGAGATGGAGTGGCCGAGGTGGGGCGAGTTGCAAAAAATGGCCGGTACGATCCTCGCAGAGACGCAGTCACCCACGCTCGACGAGTTGCCGTCGCTGGAGCATCACCAAAAGGGGAGGATCGATCACCGATTACGGTTGAAGTCGTACTGACTAGCTGCAGGTTTTCTTATCGCAGGCACCGCTGCGCTTGAGAGTGTCGCACGCTGCGGTAAGCTGCAGGTTTTGCGACTTCACGGTGAAGCCCAACTTTTGGCCAATCTCATTTTCGATTTGCTCGATGCGATCGCTGTCGAACTCCACGATTTTTTCGCAATCCTCACAGATGAGGTGATTGTGGTTTGGGCTATCGGAGTAGTTGGGATCGTAAAACTTGTACGGCTTCCCGAAGTCCATCTCGTGTACGAGGTTGCTCTCGGTCAACAGCGGCAACGTGCGGTACACCGTGGCGCGGGAGACGGAACTGTCCCTTTTTCGCGCCCACTCGAGAAGCTGGTCGGCCGTGAAATGCTCCTCAGTGTCGAATACCGTGTCGATGATCACGCGCCGCTGGTTGGTGATGCGAAGATCCTTTTTCTCAAGAAACTCGATGAATTTCCGCTTCGCTTGTTCTCTCACTTCCCGTTGCACGTTGTTAATTCTGCACAGTAAGCGGTAAAATGTCAATGAGACTAGTCTCAAAAAGATTCCTCTTCTCCGTTGTCGCTCGGGAGGGAATCGGGCATCGTTCGCCGACCGCTTGGCCAAGCGCTTGGTCAGGCGACACCATGCCCGAACCCAATCCCAGCGATTCCATCGAGGTCACCGTCGTTATGCCCTGTCTCAATGAGGCTGAGACGCTGGCGGTGTGCATTCGCAAGGCGCTGGATTGCCTTTCGGATAACGGCATATCTGGCGAGGTCGTCGTGGCTGACAACGGCAGTACCGACGGCTCACAAGCCATCGCTGAGGCCGAGGGCGCCCGGGTCGTGCCGGTTGAAGTCAAGGGCTACGGGAACGCCTTGATGGGCGGCATCGACTTGGCCCGCGGGCGGTACGTCCTCATGGGTGATGCGGATGACAGCTACGATTTTTCCGCGCTTTTGCCTTTCATCGAAAAGCTGCGTGAGGGAAACGATCTTGTGATGGGCAATCGGTTTCGCGGTGGGATCGCACCAGGGGCGATGCCGGCGCTGCACCGGTATCTGGGTAACCCTGTTTTGAGCGGACTCGGGCGCCTGTTTTTTCGCTGTCCAGTAGGCGATTTTCATTGTGGCCTGCGAGGATTCAGCCGCGAGGCGATTTGGCGGATGAAACTTCAAACCACCGGTATGGAGTTCGCGAGCGAGATGGTGGTCAAGGCGACGCTGCTTGGCCTGCGGATCGTCGAGGTGCCAACCACACTGTCACCGGATGGCCGAAGCCGGCCGCCGCACTTGCGGAGCTGGCGCGACGGTTGGCGGCATTTGCGATTCATGCTGCTGTTCAGCCCCGCTTGGCTTTTTTTGTATCCCGGTCTGTTGCTGATGATCGTCGGCCTCGGTGTGGGCGGTTGGCTGCTGCCGGAGGCGCGTCAATTGGGCGGCGCCACGCTCGATGTGAACACGCTTGCCTATTCGGCGCTCGCCGTGCTGCTTGGTTTTCAATCGGTGCTTTTCGCGGTGTTCACACGGACGTTTGTCGGTACGCAGGGACTTGGCCCGGAAAGCAGGACGCTGAACAAACTATACCGTTTCGTGACGCTGGAGACCGGCCTGGTCGTGGGCGGGGTGTTGATGGTGCTTGGCTTGGTCGGCTCGGTCTCGGCGACGCTTGGCTGGAGCGAAGTGGATTTTGGCGAACTGAATCCATCGGAAGTCCTGCGGCGAGTGATCCCCTCCGTTCTCGCGATCGCGCTTGGTTTTCAAATCGTGCTGGCCAGTTTTTTTCTAAGCGTGCTGGGGCTGAAACGCAGGGGAGGCGGCGAGTGAAATGGCTCGATCGTGTGATCCGCGACTGGCGGATTCGCAGGGCGCTCCCGCACTTGGCCAAGGCCGACCGTGTGCTGGATGTCGGCTGCGGTGACGGGGAGCTTTGCCGCCGCTTGGCCAAGCGCGAGGTTGCCGGAGTCGGGATCGATCCCCGCTTGGCCAAGCTGCCCGATGTCGCCGGATTCGAATTCGTTACGGGCAACTTTCCTGATGCCCTGCCGGAGGGGGAGCCGTTTGATGCGATTACGATGTTGGCTGTGCTGGAGCATGTGCCGCCCGGACAAAAATCGGCCTGGGCAGAGGCGTGTCACGCCCGCTTGGTCGAGGGTGGGGTGGTCGTGCTCACGGTCCCATCTTCGCGTGTGGATGCCATCCTTACAATGTTGCGTTTTTTTCGGTTGGTCGACGGGATGGCATTGGAGGAGCATCACGGTTTTGACCCGAACGAAGTCGGGCCGCTGTTCGAGGCCGCCGGGTTTCAACCGGTCATCCGCAAATTATATCAAATCGGGTTGAATAATCTGTTTGTTTTCAGCAAAACCACCTAGCCGCTTGAATCCGAAAAACACAAAGCAACTGCCCGGGTGGCCCGAGTCGAAGCTGCGCTTATGGCTGCGGCTGGCTTGGGTGGTGGCGTACGCACTGATGCTCGTGTCGATGCTCAACAACCTGCCGCGGCTCAACACCGACGCCATCGCGTACATGCGCGTGGCCGAGTATTGGTCGACGGGCAATTTCGACTTCGCGGTGAACGGCTATTGGGGGCCGCTGTTGAGCTGGCTGATGGTGCCGTTTTTGTGGCTGGGCGTGCAGCCGCTGTTGGCGGGCAAACTGGCGATGCTGATTTCCGGTGGAGTGTTTTTCCACGGCAGCCTGTTTTTGGTTCGCGCGTTGGGGCTTCGGTTAATCGACGAGTTGATCGTGGCTGTGGTGCTGGCGCTGACGATCCCCGGCTGGATGTCGGATCACGTGACACCGGACCTGCTGGTCGCCGGATTGATGGCGTTCGCGCTTGGCCAAGCGGTGTCGGCGGACTGGCTGACGAGCCGCCGTCGAGCGCTTGGCTCCGGCGCGACTTGGAGCTTGGCTTACTTGGCCAAGGCGGTGGCACTGCCGGTCGGCGCGGTGGTGAGCGTACTACTCGCGCTCTGCTGGCGGCTTGGCCAAGCGGAGAATCGGCAGGCGGCCTGGCGGCAGCTTGGCCAAGCGCTTGGTTTGTTCCTGTTGGTCGCGCTGCCGTGGATGGTTGTGTTGTCGCTCAAGTACGACAAGCCGACGTTTTCAACCTCCGGCGCGATCGCCCACGCGATCGTCGGCCCGGGCAACGACCGGCCGGCGCCGCATCCGTTTGGCAGCACGATTTACAAACCAGAGACCGGTCGCGTGACGGCGTGGGAGGATCCGAGCCGGATGGATTACGACTACTGGTCGCCATTCGAGAGCGGCGAAAATTTCTCGCATCAACTCTCGCTCATCGGCCGTAACGCCGGGACGGTGGTTCAGTTTCTAGCAGCCTTCGACGGGGTGGGAATGCTGCTCGGTTGGGTTGGGCTCGGTACGATGTTTTTTGTATTCGCGATGGTTGCCAAGCCGCCCCGCGCAAAAAACTGGTTGGCTGAGCAGTGGCGCTGGTCGGTTCTCCTGCTGGTTTGCCTCGGTGGCGTGTATCTGCCGGTGTACGTGCTGCCGGTGGATCAGCGTTATTTTTATTTGTTCCCGCCTCTGTTTTTTGTCCTTGCGCTTGGCCAAGCGGAGAAGGCTATGGCCAAGCGGGAGATCATCGCCTGCGCCTGTGCGTTGTTGTTTTTGGTTCCTCTGGCCCTGCGGACACCGGTGCAGCCAGATGCTGGCATTTACGCGCAGGACTTGGCCAAGCGGATGAAGAAAGCAGGCGCAGTGGGGCCGGTTGTTGGCTCGACGTTTTTTTCAGCTGAAGGCCATCGGGTTGGTTTGTACGTCGCCTGGCATCTCGGCCAGCCTTGGCATGGCGATGTTCGAAGCGGGCAACTTGAGGCGTACAAACAATCAGGCGCCAAGTACACGATCGCCATCCCGGGGTCGTCTCTGGCCGAAAAGTTAGCGGCCGACCTGGCATTCCGGGATGTAAGCGACAGCCTGGGAGGGAATTTGACGCTCCGGGTATTCGAGATTTTGCCCGGGCAGTTGTAGTGCATTTTCCTTTTACGCCGGGGTGCGGCCTTTTATCTTCCGGGCACCGTGAAAGTCGTTTTTCGAGTTATCGTTGCGTGTGCCGGTTTATTGTTGGTGTTGCCCGGGGGTGTGCGGGCTCAGTTGAGCGCCGAGCAAAAGGCGAAGCTGCCGCCGGCTGCCGACCACAAGGTCAGTTTTGCCAATGAGATTTATCCTCTGCTCGAGCAGAGTTGTACCAAGTGCCACGGCAAGGGCAAGGCCAAGGGCGGGTTCAGCCTCGAGACACGCGAGAAACTGTTGGCAGGCGGCGACACCGGGGAGTCGGTGGTGGTGGGCGACAGCGCCGGGAGTTATCTTGTCGAGTTGGTGTCCGGGATCGACCCCGACAATGTAATGCCGCAGAAGGGCTCGAAGTTTACTCCGGAACAGGTCGGTCTGATGCGTGCGTGGATCGATCAGGGACTGAAATGGGAGGAGGGTTCGAACTTCGCCAAGGGACCGGTGCTGAACTTGAAACCGAACCGGCCGAAGTTACCGGGACCTAAAGGGGGGCATCCGATCGATCGCCTGCTGAAGCCGTACTTCGCGAAGCACAGGGTCGGGACCGGGAAGGTGGTCTCTGATCGTATTTTTGCCCGGCGCGTTTATCTCGACACGATTGGCTTGCTGCCGCCGGTGGAGGAACTCGAGGCGTTCGTGGCCGACACGGACGCGGAGAAACGCAGGAAGCTGGTTCGGCGACTGCTCGCTGATCGCAAATCGTACGCCGAGCATTGGCTGGCTTTTTGGAACGACATCCTGCGCAACGACTACGCCGGCACCGGCTACATCGATGGCGGGCGAAAGCAAATCACCGGCTGGTTGTACGGTTCGCTTTTCAACAACAAGCCCTATGAAAAGTTCGTGTACGAGTTGGTCAATCCTACGGAGCACTCGCAGGGGTTCACCAAGGGCATCGTTTGGCGGGGCGTGGTGAACGCCAGCCAGAAACCGCAGATGCAGGCGGCCCAGCACATCTCGCAGATTTTCATGGGCGTGAATCTCAAGTGCGCCTCGTGCCACGACAGCTTCATCAACGACTGGTCGCTGGCCGATGCCTACGCGCTCGCGAGTGTGTACGCGGACAAGCCGCTTGAGATGGTCGAGTGCGACAAGCCGACCGGCAAGATTTCCGACGTGCGATTCATTCATCCCGAGTTGGGCAAGATTGATCCCAAGGCGGACAAGGCCACGCGCATCCGGCAACTGGCCGAGGCGGTGACCAGCCCGAATAACGGCCGGCTCAGTCGCACGATTGTGAACCGGCTCTGGGCGCGCTTCCTCGGGCGCGGTCTCGTGGAGCCGGTTGACGAGATGGAAAACGAATCGTGGAACACCGACCTGCTGGATTTGCTGGCGAGCGACCTAGTCGACAACGGCCATGACCTGAAGTTCACCATGGAACAGATCATGACCTCGCGTGCGTATCAACTGCCGGCGGTGAACGGCTCTGAGCAGTCGGAGAAGGAGTTCGTTTTTCGTGGACCGCTGGTGCGCCGCATGTCGGCGGAGCAGTTTGTCGACGCGATCGCCACGTTGACCGGCAACTGGAAAAAATCACCGGCCAAAAAGATCAAGTTCGACGGGGCGAATCTCGAGAAGAAAAAGGACACCGACGTACCGGAGGCCAACTGGATTTGGAGTAACGCTGATGCGGCAAAAAACGCCAAACCGGGGTCGGCTTATTTCCGGAAATCGTTCGATTTGCCCGGCAAACCCAAGACGGCCGACGTAATCGTCTCGGCCGACAACACGTTCGTCCTGCTCGTCAATCATCGCAACGGAATGGCCGGCAACAACTGGAAGGAACTGAAATTCCGCAACCTCGCCGATCGTTTCAAGGCCGGCCGCAATGTGGTCACCGTGATGGCGGCGAATTCCGGTGAGGACGCCAGCCCGGCCGGCTTGTGGCTGGGCATCCGTTTTCAATTTCAGGATGGCAGCACCAAGGATGTGATCTCGGACAAAACTTGGAAGGTCAACACGGAGGATATCAAGGACTGGAACAAGCCCGAGTACGACGACAGCAAATGGGCGACCGCCTCTGAGTTGGGCGGGCTTGACGTGGCGCCATGGCGCTTGGCCAAGGAACTGAAAGTGAACGGCTCAGACCTGGCGTTCGGCGGGAAGTTTCGCGAATCGTTGCAAAACAAAACCGCGCTGACCACGGCGCTTGGCCGGCCAAGCCGTGAGCAGGTCACCACCCAGCGTCCGTCGGTGGCCACCACGCTACAGGCATTGGCATTGACCAACGGCGAAGTGCTTTCGATGATCATCAAGGAAGGCGCGGCCGCCTTGGCCAACGGCGAGGAGAAACGGGAGCGCTTGGCCAAGCGCCTGTTCCACCTTGCGCTTGGCCGCGGACCGACCGAGGCCGAGGCTGGGATGCTCGACGGCCTGGCCGGTGGAGAAAACGCGAAAGAGTCGGTCGAAGACATCCTTTGGGCCGTGGCCATGTTGCCGGAGTTTCAACTCATCTACTGACCCAGCGCGATGCAGATTCAAGTGGGGATCATCTCGGTTTCCGACCGCGCAACTCAGGGGGTCTACGAGGATGCCGGTGGCCCGGCGCTCAACGAGGCCGCGACCGGTTACGGCTGGGAAGTGCTGGCCGAGGATGTCGTTCCGGATGAGATTCGCGACATTCAGCGCGCGCTGCGCACGCAGGTCAATAATGGCTGTCAACTGATCCTGACCACCGGCGGCACCGGTGTGGCGCCGCGTGATGTCACGCCCGAGGCGGTGCGCGAGATGGCGGTGCGCGAACTGCCGGGCTTCGGAGAAGTAATGCGGATTGAGTCGATGAAGATCACCCCCAACGCCATCCTGTCGCGCAACCTCGCCGCCGTGATCGACAAAGCGCTCGTGATTTGCCTGCCCGGCAAACCGAAGGGCGCCGTCGAGTGCCTCGGCTTTGTCGAGGGCGCCATCCCCCACTGCATCAAGGTCCTGCAGGAAGTCCCGACGAGTTGTTAGCTTACTTCGGGATGCGGATGATGCGGCGGGCGTTTTCGCTGAAGAGTTTGTCCTGAATCTTCCGGTCGGGGATGAGGCGACGGATGATCTCGATAGTCCGCGCGCCTATGCAGCTTGGGCCGCGGCCGATAAGGTCGTTGCAGTCGCTCCCATAGATTAATTTTTCCTGGTGCCGCTTGATAAACTCGACCGCGTGGAACTCGTCTCGGATGAGCGCGTTCTGCCCAGAGCCTGCCGACATATCGCCAAACATGTTCGGATAGTCCCTCAGCAATCGATCACTGATCCCGGAGGGTGTCACCTTGCCCTTGGGATACATCACCTCCTGTTTGTGGTTCTTGTCGATGTTCCCCCACCAAGTTTGTGCGTGGCCGATGAAGTTTACCTTCGGGAATTTCTCGAGCACTTTGTGGAACCGCTCGATCCCGGTGTTGTAATTGCCGTGCTCGAAATGCATTAACACCGGCACATCGTATTCCTGCGCGAGTTCGGCGATGCGCTCGATGTGTTTTGAGTCACAATCGACCCGGAACTTTTGTTCACCGATCCCGACGGCCCCTTTTTTGAGGTGCGTCTCGATCGTCTCGATGCACTCCGGGTGATCCGCGATCTCGTTGGCGAAGTGAACGTAGTTTTTTGGATTCTTGACGACCACCCTGCGCACCGACTTGTTGCCCCCGCAGATCGCGCCAAGGCCAAACTTGCGGCCGGCCGGCAGCAGCACGGTCCACTTGATGCCAAGCGCCTTTTGGTGCCGGAGCAGCCGTTCATCGTTGCGGCCGCTGTAGTTCGTGTGCTGGTGCAGGTCGATGATTTCCTGCTTATCTTTCCGGCCAAGCGCTTGGCCGGGCAGGGCGGAGGCGGCGATCGCTGCGCCGGTTGCGGCCAGAAACTTCCGTCGGTTGGAGGGCGTGTTCATGAGAAAAACCAAGTGTGACGAGGCCGCCAGCGTACGTCCAGCTCTTGGCCAAGCGCAATCTTTTCTGCCGGGTTGTGAAACGCCCGGCCGGCCCGTATAATCCGCATGGCCGATAGGACAAACATGGACAAACTCCTGCTGATCGATGACGAAGACGACGTGCGCTACTCTTTCAAGCGCATCTTTGACTCACCCGGGCTGGAGCTGGAAACCGCGGCCAGCGGTGAGGAGGGGCTGGAAGTCATCAAGTCATTTCAGCCGGACCTCGTTCTGATGGATGTCCGGATGGGCGGCATCACCGGGCTGGAGACGTTGCGCCGTATCCGGCAGGACGACGCCAAGCTGCCGGTCATCATGATGACCGCGTTCGGCACCACCCAGACCGCGATCGAGGCGATGAAACTCGGTGCCTACGACTACCTGCTTAAGCCGTTCGACGTGCCACAGCTCAAGCAACTAGTTGCCGACGCCCTCAAGGCCGCGCGTGATATGAAGCAGGTCGTCGCCTGCGAGCCGCTGCTCGAGTCTGATGATTATGACATGGGCATCGTCGGCCGCAGCCAGCCGATGCAGGAGGTGTTCAAGATGATCGGCCAGTTGGCAGGCTCGGATGCCACGGCGTTGATCACCGGCGAGAGCGGTACCGGCAAGGAACTTGTCGCCCGTGCCATCTACCACAACAGTCAGCGCAACGATCAGCCGTACCTGCCGATCAACTGCGCCGCCATCCCGGAGAATCTGCTCGAGAGCGAATTATTCGGACACGAAAAGGGCGCCTTCACCGGTGCGACCTCGCAGCGTATTGGCAAATTCGAGCAGTGCGATCAAGGTACCCTGTTCCTCGACGAGATTGGCGACATGACGCTGGCCACCCAGGCCAAGATCCTGCGCGTCCTTCAAAACGGCACTATCGAGCGCGTCGGGGGCAACAAACCCATCAAAGTCGACGTCCGCATCATCGCCGCCACCAATAAGCGACTTGAGGAAGCCGTGGCCGCTAGGGAATTTCGGGAGGATTTGTTTTACCGGCTCAACGTTGTGCGGGTCAGCCTCCCGCCGTTGCGCGAACGGCCCGGCGATATCCCGCTATTGATCGACTACTTCCTCAAGACCATTGCCAACACCGAAGGCAGCAAGGCCAAGTCCATCCTCGAGGACGCTCAGGCGGCACTCGTCGATTACACTTGGCCGGGAAATGTGCGCGAACTCGAGAACGTCCTGCGGCGCACCATCGTCATGGCCAAGGGCGACGCCATCCGCACCGACGACCTGCCGTCGGACATACGAACAGGAGGGGCTGCTACACTCACTCCGCTCCAGACCCAAGCGCTTGGCCAAGCTAAGGCCGCCGTTGCGCCTACGGCCGCCAACGACATCAGCGCCGTGGCCGCTACTCTCTTTCAATGGGCTAAGTCTCAGCCTGACCTAGCCGTATTGCCTGCCGTCGAGCGCGAACTTGTGGCCCATGCCCTCCGTGAAACCAACGGCAATCAGGTGCAGGCCGCCAAGCTGCTGGGCATTACCCGTGCGACCCTCCGCAAGCGCATCGACAAATTCGGCATCAAACAAGCCGTCTCCGTCGAGTAACCAAGCACTTGGCCAATCCTAAAGAAAGGTAGGGACGGCTGTCCCAGTCCTAGGGCCGAGACACAGGGTTCACGTATTAAGACCTATCACAAAAAACCAAAGAGGCACCAATTGTAGGCTCGGCTCTCCATTGAACTGTAGCAGTAGCCCACTTAGCCTAGCGCGGACGAAA
>CEWJ01037571.1_pt1 | contig 12804 bp, 19 predicted proteins | sample 350291 | NCBI WGS metagenome assembly CEWJ01 (sample SAMEA2622923, study PRJEB7988) | marine metagenome | isolation source: saline water (ENVO:00002010), including | reverse complement strand
CTTCAGGTTTTAATTCCTCTTTAGTTTCCTCTTTGGCTTCAAGTTTTTTTCGACCAAAATCATCTTTTCCCGCAATAAAGAATAAAAAAGCGACAAGAAAAAAGATAACTAAAAGTAATAATTCCATAAAAGAAGAAAAAATAAACAACAATAAAATAAGTTATGATTATAAAATTAATCAACAACAAATAATACAAATAAGCGTACAATTGTTAAATTTTTTTATCAACAAATTTAATCCTCATCAATTGAAACCGCTTCAGTTTCAATAAAATCATCTTGATTTAAATTATTATTTTCATCTATATCAATCCAATTAATTATTTTCGCAACTAAAGGTTTTGAGCCATTATAGATAAAAAGAGAAGTTGGAAGGATACTAATAATTCCAATGATTGGACTTTTAAAAATCAACCTGCCTGCTTTGATATTAAATAAAATGATGAGTAAAGATGGTACTAAAACGCTTATTACTAATTTTAATGTTTGACGCAAACCCGTTCTATAAATATTCCATATAAGGATTAAACCAATTATGTAAAGGAATAAGTAAATCATTTTTACAATATAAGATCTAAATAACTATATTGCTCAAAGTTAAAAAATTTCTTTGAAATTTATCTGAAAAATAAATTATGGTTAAGAATGTTATTATTTACTTTTTGGTAAATTTTAATGAGTTTTAATGAAATAAAAAAATTTTTGAAAAAGATGCAATCTGAAGAAGATTTAAAGTTAAAAGTACTAAATGCTGCTACTGCAGATGACGTTGCATTAATTGCTCAAAACCTTGGTTATGCATTTTCTGGAGATGATTTATTACGATTTAATGGTCAAAAAGTTGACAGAGTGACTGTAAGAAAAGTTGAACATCCTGGAGAATACCATTAGTTATTTAACTCTTTAATTCTTTAACCAAATAGCTAAACCTCCTCCTTTACCTCTTGCACACAACCATTCTTTTCTTTTATCGATGGCAATTAATGAAAAAAATGGCATATTCTTAATTTTTATTTCCTCTATTGATTTATTAATTAAATTAAAATTGCCAACTTTAATGTATAAATTTTCAAAATAAAAATACAATAATGGTCTATCACCTTTTAAAAATGCTTTCCCCAAGAAAACAATTGATAATATTCCAAATTTAATAGAATTTTTAATTTCAAATACTTGTTTATCATCTTTGGATTCGATTTTTGATAGTTCTAAACTTGCTGAAAGTACTTGTAGAAGGCTACTAGAAATATTATCTACTGAATCTGATCCTTTTTTCCATACGTAAAGAAATTTCCATTTGTTTATTAATTCACCAAAATTGATTCCACTCCCATCTTTATTGGCAATTTTTTCTAGACTTAAAATTTTTTTATAGTCGGGCAATATAATTTTTTTTTTCATTATTTAAAGTTGTAAATTTTCATTAATCAAATTAATTACCCTATACAATAACACTATTAAATTTAAATCTATTTGAATAATTAATAATGAATTTATCCAAGAAATTATGGGAGGATAACATTTATCTTGCAGAAAAAAGTTTACAAACCAAATTCGTTCAAAATCTAAAAAGTGGAACACTACCAAAAGAAAAATTTCAATTATACGTAGTACAAGATTATTTTTTTCTTGAATGCTTTGCTCGCGCATATGGATTGGCAGTATCTAAAGCTCAAGATAAACAAATGATAAAACTTTTAAGTGAGCTGTTACTTGGAGTATCCCAAGAATTAGTTCTGCATGATAGTTATGCTAAAAAATGGGGAATTAATTTAAAGTTTAAATCTATTGAACCCGCTACAAAAAACTATACAGATTTCCTAAAGGAAGTATCACAACAAAATAATCTTATCGAAATTATGTGTGCGATGGCACCATGCATGAGACTATATGCATGGATCGGCAAATCTTTGGAAAATGATGTTATAAATAATCCCTACAAAGAGTGGATAGAGACATATTCTGATAAGAGCTTTGAAAATCTTGCTAAAAAACTCGAAAATTTAATAGATAATAGTACTCAGTCAAGCAAAGGTCATAATCTTAATTATTTTTACAAAAAGGCAATGGAATTAGAATTAGGTTTTTTCAATGCCTATTCAGATTTTTAATAATATAGAGATAATCAAATAAGATTTTAATTAGATTTATGTATTCAAATGTTGTTCTTTCAATAGCTGGAAGTGATTCTGGTGGAGGAGCAGGAATACAAGCTGATTTGAGAACATTTATGGCACTTAAAGTTCATGGCTGTTCTGCTATTACTTGTGTAACTGCTCAAAATAGTTTAGGTGTTAGTAAAGTCGAAGCCATTCAACCAGAAATTGTAAATAGTCAAATTGATGCTGTCTTCTCTGATTTCGAAATCAAGGCCTTAAAAACTGGTATGCTTCTTAATAAGGACATAATAATCAATATTTCAAAAACGTTAGGGAGTTTTTCATTACCAAAAATTATTGATCCAGTTATGGTCTCTAGAGCAGGGGCAACATTAATTGAAAAGGAGGCAATAGATGCTTATAAAAATTGTTTATTTCCTCAAGCAAATTTAATAACTCCAAATATATTTGAAGCTACATTACTAGCTAATTTTAAAATAAATTCTGCTAAAGATATAGAGAATGCAGGTTTAAAATTATTAGAATTTGGACCAAAAGCTGTTTTAATAAAAGGAGGAGGCATAGATTCATTAAAAGGGAAAGATTTCTTTATTGACACAAAGGGTAGAAGCAAATGGCTTAACAGTGATTTCATCAACACAACAAATACGCATGGAAGTGGATGCACATTAAGTGCAGCAATTTGCAGTTATCAAGCTTTAGGACTAGATATTTTGGAATCCATAAATAAAGCAAAATTATATGTAAGGAAATCATTAGAAAATTCATATAAAATTGGCGCTGGACCGGGTCCCTTAGGACATTAAAGTGATAAAAGGTAAGTTAGATAGGCTTACCCGAAACTAATCATAAAAAAAATTTGTTTATTTCAGAATATTTCAGATTATTTCGCGCTGAGGCACACAATTGTGACAATTAAACGCTAGTATCTTTACATTAAGTTACCAAGCAAAATGAATTTTATTTCTAAAAAGCAAAATTACATCCCACTTAAAGCTGTACCGTACATCTTCATGTTGGCTGTTGTACTAAGTATTACAACTTCAACATCTACATTCGTATAGTAGAACTTATTCTTTTTAGTTATTTATAGCTTTAATGGATTCGTATGACGTAATTATAGTTGGAAGCGGAATTGGTGGATTATGTTGTGGATCTTTACTTTCCCTAACAGGTAAAAAAGTTCTAATATGTGAGGCACATAATAAGCCAGGGGGTGTAGCTCATAATTTTACAAAAAATGGATATACATTTGAATCTGGACCTTCCTTGTGGAGCGGTATAGGAAATTGGCCTACCAACAATCCATTAGGACAAATCTTATATCTCTTAGGGGAAAAAATTGATACTAGATCTTATAAAAGTTGGAGGGTACTTTTCCCAGAATCAGACTTTGATTTAGAAGTGGGAGATAAGCCTTTTAGAGATAAAATCATATCTTTAAGAGGAGAAAATGCTTTAAGGCAATGGGATGCTTTTATAAAATCAGTTAAGCCTATAAGCAAAGCAATAAATAAGACATCGCTTTTAACCTCATCACCAGATAATTTAAATCTTTTTGAAATTTTCAATCTTGCTAAAAATTTTTTACCCAATATAAATTCACTGAAGAAAATAACTAGGGGTTTTGGATATTTAGTTGACGAAAACTTAGAAGATCCTTTTTTGAGGAATTGGGTTGATCTTCTAAGTTTTTTAATCAGTGGAATGGCAATGCATGATACTAATACAGCTGCTATGGCTACATTATTTGAGGAGTGGTTTAATCCTTCGGCTTATTTAGAATATCCATTAGGAGGTAGCGAAGCAGTCGTTAATGCCCTCATTCGAGGATTAGAAAAAAACGATGGAGAAGTAATGTTATCTTCAAGAGTAGAGTCAATTAATTTTGATAAAAATATCGCAAATGGTATTACATTAAATAATGGTAAAAAATTTTATGCAAAAAATATAGTTTTGAATAGTGATATATGGAGTGCTAAAAGTATGCTTCCTGAGAATATTTCTAAAAAGTGGAAAACCAAAACAAATAAAATTAAAAAATGTGATTCTTTTCTCCACCTTCATTTAGGTTTTGACGCATCAGGTTTAAGTAATCTCCCGATACATACCATATGGGTTGATAAATGGGAAAGAGGAATAACAGCAGAGAGAAATATAGTAGTTTTTTCAATCCCCACAGTTTTGGACAAAAATATGGCTCCAAAAGGGAAACATGTACTACATGGATATACTCCAGCGAATGAATCTTGGAATAAATGGGATATTATTAAACATAATTCAAATGCTTACAAAACTCTTAAAGAGGAAAGTTGCTCAATCTTTTTTAAACCATTAAAAAAATTAATTCCTGATTTAGATGAACGAATAGAAATTAAATTACTAGGTACACCCTTAACTCATCAAAAATATACGAATACATACTGCGGAAGTTACGGTCCCGCCATTTCTGCGAATAAGAATCTTTTCCCGGGATGTAGAACTCCTGTGAAAAATTTATTTTTATGCGGAGCTAGTTCATTCCCAGGAATAGGAATTCCAGCTGTAGCAGCTAGTGGAGCCTATGCAGCAGAAGCTATTATGGGAAAAAAAAGATATAAAGAATTGATTAGTCAAATTAATTTTTAGAGGGAATAAACATTTTAAGATGAAATTGATTAAGAAATACAAAGAAAGCGGGCTTAAAGATTAATGAATGATATTGTTTATATATAAATTATTTTTATAGTTCTTATATGTTTTTCTTATCGACCCCTCAAGCTTGGCATCTTGTTGGTACTTGGGCAGAACAAGTCCCAAATGAGTCTAGTCTAATCGGTATGAATCAATTAGAACTGATGATGACATTACACTTTATATTTGTCCCAATATTATCAATCGTTGCCTTGTATTATTTTCTTAAGATTTCGAAAGAAGAAGCCAAAAAGGCTAGAGGTTAATTAATCTTGATATTTATTTTGCAGAACTTCTTCTGACAACTTTTCTGCCAGTCGAAGTATCAATATTTTCATTAGATTTATTTTCTTCTTGATTAGCATTACTAATTGCATCATCATTATCTAAATCCATTTCAGCACATATACCTACAACCATCGCTGCCTCAACATGATCGGGCAAATCTCCTATAGTAATTAAAGCTTTTAAAACTAATTGAAGTCTTGTTTGCCTATCTACATCAGGCCTTAGCTTTTTTACAGTGCTCCATAGTTCTTTGGTTACTACTTTCAAAAGCTCTCGATCAACTGCCAAATTAAATCCTCATATAATATTATTAATTTAACAAACATTTGGTATTTTATAAATTACTAATACTAATTTCAGTATTAGTTTGAAATTATTATCTAAGCAAATGAAAGCTGAGTATATCCAGTTTTTTTTTGCTTTACATTCGAATATTCCTGAATTTCAAATTTTACAAAGTTTTTATAATACCTTTTTTTTATACGAGCTTTACTCATAGGATCTATTGAATGAGGAGAATTAATTGATGCATTCCAATCTTTGGCAATAAAGGTGGCATAAGGAGAGGAAGAGGTTAAATTTTTCATAAAATAGTACAACTGTTCTAATAATAGTACAAATATACTAAAAAACAATCGCACATGCCTTGCAAGGTTACAAATGAATTCTTTAGGAAAACCAATATTCTCTCGCTTTATTTAGTTATTATTTATGGATCAAAAAATAAATATAAGCTATGCAAATGTTTTCTTGTATAAATTAAGACTTATATAGCTTAACTGTCATGAATACAAAACTTTTATCCTCCAAAAGCCTGTATCAAAGACTTATTTCTTGAAATGGAAATTGACAAGACTTTGATAAGAAAAACTTCTATAAAACATTAGATTCTCAAATATTTTATGTTTCTAAGCAATCAGATTAGGCTCCAAATCCAAGAGATTATTCAGAGAATATCGCTTGACAAAGAAGTTTCTTTAACAGAGAGAATATTTGTGGAGAAACATGCTAAACATAGTTCAACTATCTGGACTTGGCTTAAAAAAGCAAACAGCTTAAGAAGACACGGGGAGCAAGGCCAAGAGAGTATAAATGGTCTAATTCAGTCTTTGGGACTTGACGGCCTTGAGAGTGAAAATCACTTTGATCCCAAAAACGATGACATCGCTGATTGGTTTAGCGGCTCGCCTGATTGGGTTCGTAGAAGCTAAATTCAATCGAAAATATATTCAAGATCTCCAAGCATTTAGAAAAAGAAAAATTCCTGCTAAAAAAATTGAGCCCCAAAAAATCAAAGGTATAAACTTTATTGGTAGTAAATATTTTTTTTGATAAGTTTCCATGAAAAACTTATTATTTCTTTGTTTAATAAAGATATAAAATTTTCTATCTATTGAAAATAGGTTTAAATGCTCTATTAACTAATAAATAATAAGCTAAGAATTTAAAACTTAAGTATTCAATTTTTCGAACTGATTGTATTGATTATTTTTTTCAGACTTGCCCCAGTGCTCTATGAGTTCCTCTAGCTCATGAATTCTCTTTTTTGCATAAGCGATTTTCTCTGTTGTTGTCATTGAAAAATTTTCTCTATATTGAATATGCATCAATAAAATATTTTTTCAAGTATGTTTTAATTATTTAATTAATTATTATCTATCAATTGCTATTAATATAAATTTTTATAAATGAAAATCGTAAAGAAGTAACGACGCTATTAATAGAGAAGCTAAAAAATTTAAATTAACAACATACATCACATATCCACTTCTGCGAGGTAGTTTCAAGACAGAAAAGAAGAGAATAGATGAAAATATAAGTCCTACAATAATTATTATTTTTTCTGTTAATTGGTTTAGATGAAGTTCTAAATTATAGTTTTTCAAGACATATAAATAATTTGATAAAGGAATATTGCCTTCAATATGGCTCAGAAGAAGAAAAAGACTTAAACCAGTTGCTAATAAAATCGAAATAATTGCCAAGTAACTTATTGGCTTAGTTAATCTGTTTATTGTTTTATTAAAACTCCTTAGTAAGGAAAAAATAAATATTGTCATCCCAAAAGGTATTAATGGAAGGAGTATTGAAAGATTTATGGAATTTTCCATAAAAAAATGATTATTTATTATCAGCATATCTTACGAAAACATCAATACAAACCAACAGATTATTTAAAATTCTTAAGTGATTAAAAAATCTATTGCTTCAGATAAAAATACTCACCAAAATTAAATTGAATAATAAAGATTATGTTACCACTATCAGAAATTGTTATTGCAAGTATTGTTTTTCTCTCAATTATTTATATAGAAGTAAAACTTCTTTACAAAAATCAAAATACCGTAAAATAAAAAATTAATCCTAAATTAAATAATCTAATAAATTAAAAAAAATTTAAGAATTAATAGGATCCAAAATACAAATTAATGTGAGAGAATAAACACATTATAATTTATAGTTGCTATGGAGAACTCATCAAGCGATTTACGCAATGAGGCCAAACAGAAAAATTCACAAGAGCATCATTCCTCTAAGGAATCATCTGAATATAAATCTGAGATTGAAAAGCTTTACCTTAAAATTAAAGAGGATTGGCTCTAATAAATAAGGACCAAACTGATTAAACAGTTTAATATTTCATATAAACCAAAATTTAATCTATATTACTAGACCCAAATAATACCAACCCCAAGTAGATCAGATAAACTAATAGTACAAATATACTATTCTACAGATGGCTCATGAGTTTCTTGAAGTTCAATTAGGTGATTATGTTGCTATTAAAAATTTGCAAAGATTATCTTCATCTGAATCAGAAGAAAATTATTGGTTTGGAAAAATTATTGACTGCATCGGCGGAGCAAGAAATCCAAAATCATGGACCTTATTTCAAGTGATGAACATCGATAGCGGAGAAATAACTTTTATTAATGCTGACACTGTTGAAAAGATTTTAAAGGCAAAAAATAATTAAATCTTAACCTAGCTCTAAGCATGCTAATCCATAAACTTGATTCATAGGAAAAGGCGGCTGAACTCCTTTATACATTCTGTAAGTTTTTGAAATTTCCTCAAATCCTAAATTTGATAAAAGATAATTAGCATAAGGGTTAAGCCCAGGACAATCTAATAAGATCTCGCTTTCAAGACCCTGGACTAATTCTCTAATTAATAATTCGGCTAAAGGAGGAGTATCAGCAAGAAGTGGCCCAATCCTCCACCCTTTTTTATTACTTTGCAGGATACATGGCCTAATTCTTCCAAAACCATGGCACATTCCATTGTCATCTATGAGAGCACTTACTGTCCCAAAAGAATTTTTCAACCAATCATTCAGGAAATGTGGTCTAGGGCTTGGCTCTCTCTGTGAATCATAATTCAAAACAGCTTCTGAAGATATTTGACTACCTGGCACTACTTTAAATGAATGGTAACTATCTTTATAAAAATTTTTCTTAGGGAGATTACTGAAACCATATAATTTCCATCTATTAGTAATTGATGATTGCTTAAACCCCCATTTTTGGTAATCATTTAACCTCGAAGGAGCTGCCTCTAAGCCAATACACTTGATATCTTTTAAATATTTGAGAGCATGTTTCCATAACAATAATCCAAATCCCTGATTTCTGAATTCTTTTTTAACTATGAACAATCCAATAAATCCATAAAACTCATTATATTTTACGCAGGCAATACTCCCTATAGGTTCATTATTCAAACAAGCCACCCAAATCCCTTGTTTATCAGTATTTTTATAAATTGATATATCGTCAAAACCAGGAGCAAATCCCTCTAACTTAGCCCAATCTGTAACTTTATCTATCTCATTATTAGATATTAATCTAATAGAAAATGTTTTATTCATATTGATTATATTAACTAAGTAAAACTAAAGAAATGGATTATTTAAGTAAATCAAATTTATAGCAAAAAATTAAATTTAATTTACTATTAGTGAATTCAATATTTTTTATTTCAGTAAATATATCTATTAAATCAGTAACTGTATTAGCTTACAATTTAAATAATTTTAAAGAAGTAATGAGAAGAGAAATTTTGCTTTAAAATATCAATAAAATAATTTCACATAAACAAAAATAAGGTGAATAATTGAATATTAATTGATGTTGACTATTCATAAAAAAATATATAAGAATAATTCCCTTTATATATTAAACTTTAATTTCAAAACTCAAAATCTGATATATTGATTAATAACAAAGTATGTTAGAGGAATGAATGATAATAAAATTTCCTTAAATACAATTATTGAGAGATTAAAACAAAAAGTAATTTCTGGTGAAACTTCAACCTTAAAATGGAGAATTAAGCAAATAAATAAAATCAATCAATTACTTAAGGAAAATAAATCGGAAATAATAAATGCTCTTTATTTAGATCTAAGAAAATCAAAAATCGAAGCTCTTTCTGAAATACTCTTAATACAAGAGGAAATAACTTTAGTCATAAAAAACTTAAGGTTTTGGATGAGAGATAAAAATATCAAAACGCCCTTTTATCTTTTTCCCTCTTCATCAAAAGTAACTTATGAACCTCTTGGATGCGTACTAATTTTAGGACCTTATAATTACCCACTCTTATATATTTTAAAGCCTTTAGTAAATATTTTTTCAGCAGGAAATACATCAATTATTAAGCCTTCAGAAAAATGTATTGAGACTTCAAAACTTTTAAAAAAACTATTAGATAAATATTTTGAAAATGATGTTTTAGTTACTATTGAAGGAAATTCAAAACAATCTGAGAAGTTGGCTAGAAGTAATTTTGATCATATTTTTTTCACTGGAAGCAGCGAAACTGGAAAATTAATTATGAAATCTGCAGCCAAAAATTTAACTCCTCTTACCCTAGAACTGAGCGGAACTAATCCAGTAATTATTTTAAAAAATGCAAATTTAAAAATTGCAGCCAAAAGAATAGTTTGGGGAAAATTCTTTAATTCTGGCCAATCTTGTGTTGCACCTAATCATATATTTGTAGAAAAAATAATCTTCAATAAATTAATTCTTGAATTAAAACAAGCTATCGTAGAATTCTATGGAAAAAACCCTATTAAATCTAAAAACTTATCCAAATTAGAATCAAAACAATTTTTAAGAACCTTTGAAATATTAAAACAAGCGAGAAAAAATAAAAAAGTAATTTTTGGAGGTTTATTTAGCAAAAAACTATCCAAAGTATCCCCTACAATCCTAGAAATAAAGGATGAAAAAGATATTCTTCTTCAAAAAGAAATATTCGGATCATTACTTCCAATTATGGCTATAGAAAACTATCAAAATGGTATTAAAATATTACAAAAGCAATCTAAGCCATTAGCTATTTATATTTTTGGAGGCAATAAAAATATTCATGAACATATCAATAGGATTACAAGTTCTGGATCAATATGTATAAATGACGTAATGCTTCCCGTACTAATCCCAAACTTACCCTTTGGGGGAGTGGGACAAAGTGGGATGGGAAAATTTCATGGATTAGAGGGATTTAAGAATTTCTCAAATCAAAAATCTATCACTTTTAAAAGTAATTTTCTGGATACTGATATTAGATATCCACCATATGAAAAAGTATTAGAAATAGTTAAGCTTATTTTTAAGATATAGTGAACTTGATTAATGAAATTCATGACTAGCAAATTACTACATTAATATTATCTTTAAGTAAATACAAAAAAATTTATGAGATTAAAGCTTATTTTAATTTATGTATTAATCGCATTTTCTTCCTCATCAATTCTTAAATCTGAGGATAAAGATCCTATCTTGAACGAATCTATTAATAATGTAGACAGTATTACTGAACAAAGTGATTTTAATAAAAATAAAACTCACGAGGTTAAAGAAGGAGATACTCTTTCAAGTATTGCAAGAACATATTTGATAAATGTTAGCTCTATCATTGAAGCTAATAATCTTTCTGATGAAAATTTAATATTCATTGGTCAAAAATTAAATATTCCAGAAAACATTTCGATAGATTTAAATAAGTCAGAAATTGATCCAACTAAATTCCATGAAGTTAAGAGCGGTGATACCCTTACAGGTATTTCACTCCTTTACGGCATTGATATAGATAAGTTGATAAAAATAAATAATATTGATGATATCGAATCAATTAATATTGGCACAAGAATACTTTTAGATGAGATAAATACCATAGATGAAATAAAGATCAAAAATGAGGAATTAATTCTTGAAAATAAGATTGATCAAAAATTTGTAAAAGAATATGGCCCACTCAAAATAATATCGCCTGAAACTGAGTTAAAGCATAATAGAGAGATTCTTAATGCAATAAACAGAAATGGTCGGAATATCATAATATCTCTGAATTGTGATAAAGATGAATTAGATGTAAGAGCCAAAGGAAGACAATGGAAGGGTTGGCTGCCTGCAGAAAAAGAATTTGAAAAAAGTTTATTAAATGATTTTTGTAAAAATATTAATGATTAATATGTGTATAGATATCAACTAAAATTATAAATACATACGTTATTATAACGATAGAATAATTTGCATAATGGAAATCAAAAGAGGTGATATCGTTAGAATAAAAAGAAAAGAATCTTATTGGTATAACGAAAAGGGTAAAGTTGCCTCAATTGACAAATCAGGAACAAAATATAATGTCACTGTTAAATTTGATAAAACAAATTTCTATGGAATAAGTGGAACTGATGGTGGTAATACAACCGCAAACTATGCCGAAAGTGAATTAGAGCTTTATTAAATTTGCCAGAATTACCAGAAGTTGAAACTGTTAGGAAAGGTTTAGAAAGTAAACTAAATAATTTTATTATTCATGAAGTAGAGATTTTAAGACCCTCAACAATAGCTTTTCCAACAACTAATGAAGAATTTAAAAAAGGTATTAAAAATTCTTTAATTGAGAAATGGGAGAGAAGAGGGAAATACTTGATAGCTAATTTAAAAAAAACTAATAATGATTTATTTGAAAAAAATGAAAATCCATCATTTATAGACAATGGAAAACTAATAATTCATTTAAGAATGACTGGCCACTTTAACTGGTTTGAAAAAATTGTCCCACCCTGTAAGCATACTAGAGTAAGATTCTTTAACAAAAATAAAAAAGAACTAAGATTTATTGATGTAAGAAGCTTTGGACAAATTTGGTGGGTCGAAGAAGCTCTTAATCCAAAAAAAGTAATTAAAGGACTTGGTTCCCTAGGACCTGAACCCTTTTCAGCGGATTTTAATTTAACCTATCTGTCGAAGCAATTTTCAAAAAGAACTAAGTCTGTAAAGTCTGCCCTTTTAGATCAAACTATTATTGCTGGTATTGGAAATATATATGCTGATGAAAGTCTTTATGAAGCTAGAATTTCTCCATTTAGGAAAGCAAGGTCAATAAAAAAAAAAGAATTAGTTAAATTAAGAGAATCAATTATTCAAGTTTTGAAAAAAAGTATAGGATCAGGTGGTACAACATTTAGTGACTTTAGGGATATTGAAGGATTAAACGGAAATTACTCTATGCAAGCGAAAGTATATAGAAGAAATGGCGAAAAGTGTAGAAATTGCAAAAATTTAATTGAAAGGAAAAAAATAGCCGGCAGGAGCACTCATTGGTGTAGAAAATGTCAGAAATAAAAAAAGATCTACAAAAGTAGATCTTTTTGAATATTTTACCTGGCATTGAGCTATCTTCTCAAGGGGCTACCCCCTAAATA
>CEWJ01089064.1_pt1 | contig 12821 bp, 11 predicted proteins | sample 350291 | NCBI WGS metagenome assembly CEWJ01 (sample SAMEA2622923, study PRJEB7988) | marine metagenome | isolation source: saline water (ENVO:00002010), including | reverse complement strand
ATTACTATTTTAGAAATCAAAGTAAAAAATATTAGAGATCCAGAAAAAAATAGAAATGTCGCCAAAGAACTGGAGGCGCTTGTTAAATGTTTAAGAAAAAATATTTCAGATGTCGATCAATTAACAGATCTTAGAGCATCCCTAAAGAGCATAAATGAGGCGCTTTGGGGTATAGAGGATGATATAAGGCTGTGTGAACAAAAAGGCGAATTCGGTAACAAATTCATTAAGTTAGCCAGAAGTGTTTACCGACAAAACGACAAAAGGGCAGCTGTAAAAAAAGAAATTAATGTGCTGCTAGGTTCTTCAATAATAGAAGAAAAATCCTACGCTGATTATACGCAAGAGTAAAATGACGAATAGGTTTAGAGATAAAGTCGATGCGATAAAGTGGTTAATATTGCTTTTAGGGCTATCTGTATTTCTGCCGGCCGGATTAATGGCAAAGCAGTCTATGGCGGTCATATTCATTATCGTAATTATTACCTTGTTTATTTGTACCTTGCTCACGCGACCTAGTTATTTAATTCCAGATTGGAAAGTTTTGTTTCTTTTCCTCACTCTATGTGTCTACACGTCTTTTACGCATTATCTGAATGATTCCTGTGCACCCTGCGTAAATAAAGCCTTTGGAAAAGTTTTATTTTTTGCTCTGTTAATCTGGATAGCATCTTCGCGGTTGACGGTAACGTCTAGTTTAAAAGTTGGCACTCTTAGTAAATTTTTAATGATTAGTGCAATTTTATCCGTTAGCTACCTGGCAATTGAACTTGTCACGGATGGTTATCTTTATAGGACTGTAACAGATCGGTTATTGGATAACTCCGTCGCACTTTCTCGTTTCAATCGAGGGACTAGTGCATTGATCATTTTGATATGGCCAGTTTCATTCTTGGTTTTTCAGCGAGGTTTTAAAATTACAGCAGTATTTTTGCTAATCAGCTCATTTTGCATATCCACTTTAGGCGATTCAAACTCAGCTAAAGCAAGTTTTGTCCTGGCCTTTATAACGGCTTTCTTAACTTTAACTTTTCCCCGCCTAACTTTGAATTTAATCATTATATCGGTCACGAGTTTTTTTATGCTTGTGCCAATTATTTTTCTACACTTGTTAGAGTGGTCTCAACCAGTAGCTAGTAGGATTCCACCTTCAACATTAGACAGGCTGGAAATTTGGCATCGTTCAGCTGTAGCAGTGATAGAGGAACCTCTACTTGGATATGGCATAGGCATCAGTCGCTACTTGCCTATACCAGAAGATCTCTCTTCACTTTATAAATATTTTACAGTGCCAACAACTCACCCACATAATGCACCCATCCAAATATGGTTGGAACTCGGGTTGATTGGTGTTGTTATAATGCTGTTATTGATTGGATTAGTCTCTGCTCCAATTCGAAGAATTGAAGGGCACTTAAGAATAGTAGCATTTGCAGCCGGCGTTTCGATCATTTTTACTGGCTTAGTTTCTTATGGTTTCTGGCAAGAGACCTGGCTCAGTATAATTGGAATGGCAGTCATTCTTTTTAAATTAATTCACCAGGTCGCTCCTCCTAGGAATGCCCAGGCGAGTTAACTTTCTTTTTTTTGGAGTATAGACGATGTCCAGATATCAAGATGTTAATGCAGTTAAATCTATAGGTATCGTAGGCACGGGGACAATTGGTGCAAGTTGGGCAGCTTACTTTCTTGCGCAAGGCTTTAAGGTTAAGGCGTGGGATCCCGCCAATACTTGGAAAGTAAAGTTAGAAAACTTTATTGAAAGCGCATGGACAGATCTAGAAAAGCTTGGTGTATCGGAGATGGCTACGCCATCTAATCTTACCCTTTGCGATGAACTTGGCTCTGTCACAGAGGGAGTTGATTTCATTCAGGAGAATGCACCTGAACACTTAGGTGTTAAACAAAAACTATTTAGAGAATTAGATAAAACAGCCCCTACTTCAGTGATTATATCTTCCAGTACTTCTGGTTTAATCATGTCAGAAATGCAGGTAAATATTGAAAATGCCGAGCGATTTGTTGTTGGACATCCATTTAATCCACCACATTTGATACCGCTTGTGGAAGTCGTAGGAGGAGAATTAACAGCGGTTGAAGTTGTTGAATGGACGATAGATTTTTATAATTTGATTGGAAAGCACGCTATTAAAATAAACAAAGAAGTGCCCGGTCATTTAGCAAATCGTCTCCAGGCGGCATTATGGCGAGAGGCTGTCTTAGCCGTCCAAAATGATCTGGCATCTGTTGAAGATGTTAACGCCGCTGTAGCGAAAGGCCCTGGTTTAAGATGGGCGCTGATGGGACCACACATGATTATGAATCTTGCCGGCGGAAAGGGTGGATTGGAGCAAATGCTTTCCCATTTTGCTCCGGGTATCCAAGGCTGGTGGCAAACTATGATGGAAACTCCTAACATGAACCAAAAGCTTCAAGAAACATTAGTAGACGGCGTTAACAAGGAGGCAGGAAACAAAACCATTGACGACCTTGAAAAAGAGAGAGACACCAGATTAATAAAAATTCTTCGTATGCTCCGGGAGACCAAATAGATGAGGTAGTTTAACTTTCAGAGTTAATCGCATTCGTTGCTTGTCTTAATACTTGACGTGACCGGTAAATTACCATCTCTAGCCAGTCCGGTGTGGCAGGATAATAATGTCTCTTTAGAGCTTTCTTTATCCTTTTAGTCTCGGGGCAAGACCAGTCTACGGTCCCCTGATTATGTAACCAATGATCTTCTCGTAAAGCGGTTCTGCTTCGCTCTTGGGAATAGGTTCCATATTCTAGTGCAACGTAGGCATAGTTTTCATCAAGCACTCGATCCCATAAATCTCGACTTGTTCCGTTTAATGGGATAGAAAAAGAAGTGCCTTGTTCTGGAATACCAACAGAGTCTCCATAAACTTTGCTAACCCATTCACCACTTTTTGTATTCGGTTTATGCATTGAGATTGGTTCGCCGTAGCCAAATGGTCCTAATCCTGTATGGAAGTCTATTGCCGCAACAAACTTTTTATTTTGAATGTTAAAGTCGGTAATTATTCTTTCTAATGTTTTACGCGCCCAAGTTGGTTCAAACCCTCCAAAAAACATACTGTGTGCATGTTTATACTGGCCTGATTTGCGGGCTTTTTGGAAGGCCAATTCGCCATGCGTTTCTCTATAGTCCTTAATAAGCTGCTCAGCTTGAGACATAGACTTTGCGTCTAAACTATCAGGCACAAAGGCGCTAACGAGTTCGTCATGTCCAATATTATCTGGAAGGGGTTGGTTGAAATCGAGAAAGTTGCGGTTTAGATCACACCCTTCTTCTGTTACTCTTCTACACCAGGCGAAGCCATGTGGATTTATGGCGTGAATAAAAAAAACAGCGACTTTTTCCGAAATTAACGATGGGTCCCAGCATTCTAACCAATCCACTTGGCAACCAGATCCACAAAACCCCTCAACACCATGTGTACCAGATATAATGATTAATGCCTTTTCAGCGTTGATTGATCCTGCCAATGCAACATCACAGGTCAGGTTTTCGCCAAGTGGACCAAGGTTAGGGTTTTCATAAGCGGCGAGCTTCAAACCTTTTTTGCTGGCAGTATTAACAAATTTGCTTCTAGCCTCGGAGTATGTCTCGGAGAAGGATGATTTTATCGTCTTTAATATATCCATTGCACTCATATAATAATAAAATGTAAATAAGGCATAGACTGCCGTGCACCATATTTTTAATAATAAGATATATTTAATTCAACCGGAGAATAACTTACACTATAAGCATGAACTGACGATAAATAGTCAATGCACGGATTTTAAGATAAGTAAATACGCATCTTGCTCAGGTTCCCTGGACATCATTATAAGACATTAAGTCCTGGTGGTTCTCTCTTTGCAAGCTTTGGAAAAAAAGGGCAAATTCAATGGCAATCAACAAAATCTGCGAGAGCTTTGAGGCGGCAGTTTCTGGAATAAAAGATGGTTCAACAATACTAGTATCTGGTTTTGGTGGAGCCGGCATGCCTACCGAGCTATTAAATGCCTTGCGGGAGCAGGGCGCCTCAGAATTGACGATAGTTTCCAATAACGCAGGTGTAGGGAAAGAAGGCATTGGCGGACTGTTATTAGATGGCCGTGTAAAAAAAGTTATTTGTTCATATCCAAGATCAGGTGGTTCAGTTGTATTTGAAGAAATGTGGGCAGCGGGGAAAGTAGACCTTGAGGTCGTGCCTCAAGGAACGCTTAGTGAACGTATCAGAGCTGCGGGTGCTGGCATCGGTGGTTTCTATACACCAACTGGCGTAGGCACTCAGTTAGCCGAGGGAAAAGAGGTGCGTGAAATTAATGGACGGCTCCAGGTACTGGAAGCACCTTTAAAAGGGGATGTAGCCTTTATATTGGCGCGTCAGTCTGATCGCTGGGGGAACCTCGTCTATAATAAGTCTGCTCGTAACTTCGGCCCGGTCATGGCACCAGCAGCAGATCTGACAGTTGTGCAGGTGCATGAAGTTGTTGAACTTGGGGTTTTAGATCCCGAAGTCATTGTTACGCCTTCTATATTTGTTGATAGGGTGGTTAAAATGTCTGGTCCGGGGATGGGCGAAAGACATTAGCCATATATTTTTTGTACAGCGCTCTAATAAGAAAAAGGCCCGGTTCCCACTTTCTTTGACTTTGCCACATGTTCAATCGCGGCGGTTACTCCCCCAGGTGCAAACTTAATATCAAGGTAACTGAGTGTTGCTTCAATTGAGGCGAGAGCTGCAAACAACATAGGTGCATTGATGTCTCCCATATGACCTAGCCTAAAAGCTCTCCCCGCTAGGTTTCCAAGGCCGCCGCCTAGTCCCACCATCATTTCATCGCGGCATACGTCTCTTATCATATTCGCGTCCACGCCCTCATCTGTAAGAATAGTAGTTACGGCGGTTGATCTTTCTTTTGGTTCGATCGCATTAAGGGACATTGTTCCGGCTTGGCTCCATACTTCAACCGCCGCGTGTGTTGCCTCCGCCAAAACTCTATGTCGTTCGTAGATGTTTTCCAAGCCTTCCTCAATAATCATGTCGAGTGCTTCCCGCATCCCAAAAATCATTAGTTGCGGTGCAGTGCCACAAAATTTTCTATAATCTTCAGCCTGGAGTCGAGTGTTCCAATCCCAGTATAATTTTGGCATCGTAGAATGTTGATGTACCTTCAAAGCTTTGGCGTTAGCTGCAACAATCCCTAACCCTGGCGGCATCATTAGGCCCTTCTGGGAAGCAGTTACTGTTACATCGATTCCCCAATTATCCATTTGGTAGTCAACCGTCCCGGCTGCAGCCACGGTATCAACTAAAAATAAGGCAGGATGATTTGCAGAATCTACGGCTTTTCTTAGCGACGGTAGATCATTTGTTATTCCTGTTGCTGTCTCGGTGTGAATTATCAAAACACCTTTGATCTCATGTTCTTTATCTTCCTTTAATTCTTTTTCTAGCAAGGCGGGATCAATAGCGCGCCTCCAATTACCTGGCATATTGATCACCTCCAGATGCAGTGCCCTTGCCATATTTGACCAAGCATTGGAAAAATTCCCTGTTTCTGGGACTAGTACCTTATCTCCAGGCGAAAATGCATTTGCCAGAGCCGCTTCCCAAGCGCCGTGTCCGTTCGAGGTATAAAGAAAAACCTCACCGGAGGTATTCAGAACTTTTTGCGTGTCTTGGAAACATGATTTTGTGGTTTCTAAAAAATATGGGTCTGATAAATCCAAGGTCGGTTGATGCATGGCATTCATCACTCGGTCTGGTACGTGAGTTGGTCCGGGGGTATTTAGGAACTTTCGACCTCTTTTAACAGACATTAAAAAAACTCCATGGCATAAGAATTTAAAATTTTGGTTAAATGAGCCGCGAACATACATCCAAGCGTCTCGAAAAGAAAGGTAACTTTAAAGAAATTTAATCTTGCGATAATTGAAAATAGTTTCGGTGCATAATAGTTGACAAAAGCTCTTTTTTTAGGAAGTTTTTATAGCAAGTTTCTAAAAAAATTGGAAAAGGGCATTATGGAGAAATTATCTAGACGCCAACTTGCTTGGCTTGCTGCAAATGAAATTCCCGATGGCGCCCACGTAAACCTAGGGATCGGTATACCTACGCTTTGTGCAGACCATATGCCTTCTGATAAAGAAGTACTTCTCCATAGTGAGAATGGTGTATTAGGGTTTGGGCCCCGACCAGAAGAAGGCAAAGAAGATTTGGACTTAGTCAATGCGGGAAAGCAACCAATAACTATGCTCAAAGGTGGCTCTTATTTCGTGCATTCTGACGCGTTTGCTATGATACGGGGTGGGCACATTGATATCGCGATGTTGGGTGCCTTTGAGGTGTCGGAAAATGGGGATCTAGCCAATTGGACTACGAACAACCCAACCTTCCCACCCGGCGTTGGAGGTGCCATGGACCTTGCTGCTGGTGCAAAACAGGTTTGGGCTTTGACAGAACATATAACTCGTGATGGTAAACCAAAGATTGTGAAAAACTGTTCTTATCCACTGACATCATCAGGATGCGTAAAACGTATATTTACTGACCTAGCTATTATAGATGTTTCTGATTCTGGTTTAACGGTTATAGGCATGGTGGATGGACTGTCGTTGGGGGAACTACAAGCTATTACAGAGCCCACTTTAGCGTTGTCTCCGGAGTGTTACAAACTAGAGGCTCCACAAATATAAAAATCTCGATGCGGTTTTATGTTTTGATATAATCATTTCTTTTTGTTCTCGAAGCTTTAATAGCAATATGGAAACTGTTAATAATAATGGTAGGCAGTGTCGCTATTTATATGAGATGTTCAAAATGAACATAGCTGGTGGTAAATGATGTCTAAGATCGTCATACGTGCGGTGGAAGAAAACGACCGCGAAGATATACTGGGAATGTTGCAGAAGCTGCAAAACTTTGAGCACGCATTGCATGCTGGCCGGCGTCCAGGAAATGAAGTAGACGAATATCAGTACGTACGGATCTTAGAATCAACAAAAGCCTTTAATGGTGCCTTTCTTGTTGCAGTGGAAAAAGAGGAACTTGTTGGGTTAACTGCTGGTTGGATGATTATTGATGACAATCAGCTCTCGGAAATGCCGCATCGTGAGCATGGTCATATTTCAGTCTTGTTTGTGGATGATGAACACAAAGGTAAAGACATCGCTCGTTTATTACTTGAAGCTATTCAAGGTCATCTTATGTCGGTTGGGGCTAGTAGATTATCGATGAGCTCTTTAGCTAGAAACGGGCCTGTTATAACCGCTAGTAGGACTTTTGGTTTTGAACCATACGAAATAATTCTTGAGAAAAAAGTTGGCTGATGGTGTATAGAAAAATTTTCGCATCACACTTTGCGCCTGCATGACGGAATTTTTAGCAAATCAAAGGAAGTCCTACGATAAGTGGACGCGAGAAATCATCCGCTATGCCGACCTAGATCCTGTGGGACACGTAAATAATAATGCTTATGGCCTTTTTATCGAAAATGCCAGAACCGTTTTATTTATGGATGTGGAGAACAAAATCAAGTCAGATCCCGATAGTTCTTCGAAGTGTGACTGGGTTTTACGAAAACTCGACATTGATTTTCTGAGGGAAATCCATTACCCGGGTGAAGTCGATGTCGGCATTGCAATTACCCGGATTGGAACTAGCTCCATGGTTGTTAATCATGGTGTATTCACGAATGATTATTGCGCGGCAACAGCTGTCGGAATAAGTGTTTATTTTGACCTTAAAACACGCAGTTCGACACCAATACCTGAGAATATTCAACAGGCCATGCTTGAAATAGCCGGCCCAAAATATTGAGTACTAGTTCACTGGAGTCAAAACAGACCCTCCACTAAGAAACGTTTTTAGATTATTGTAGAGTGTCATGCCCATTTGCATCCTCGTGAAGTGGGTCGCACTTGCCATATGGGGCGTGAGTATAAGATTATCTTGAATGTTTAAAAACGCACTTGGTACCTCTGGCTCATTCGGAAAAACATCTAATGCGGCTGCCCCTAATGATCCATCTTGTAAACACCTAGCGAGGGCTTCGTTATCAACTACCGTTCCCCTCGCTACATTTACTAAAAGGCCTTCTGGTCCAAGAAGTTTTATTATTTTCTCGTTTATTAAGCCCTTTGTGTTTTCACCGCCCGGCAATATAGCGATTAGAATGTCGACGGCGGAGGCCATTTTTTCTAAATTTTGAAAAAACTTATAGGGTACATCTTTTCTCTCATTACGTTGATGATAGCAGATATCCATTTTAAAGGCGGTGCATCGATTTGCAATTTCGAGTCCTATTCTTCCTAGGCCAAGGATACCAACTTTAGAGTGGTTAACATGATGGACGTATTCAAAGTTGCCCAACTTCTTCCAATTACCTTCTCTTATATACCTATCCGCTTGGGTTACTTTTCGGCGACCTGCTAATACCAATGCCATGGCCATATCAGCTACACAATCGTTCAATACATCGGGTGTGTTAACGACTTTTACGCCACGGTTAGTCGCAGCAGGTATGTCTACCCCATCATACCCCACTCCAAAGTTTAAAATAATTTGCAAATTTGGACAGGCATCCATTAGGGAGGAGGGGCAATAGTGCATTGTTCCTATTCCCATACATTTAGGTCCATGTTCTTTAAGGAATGCTTCTTTATCTTGAGCTAGGTAAAGATGATGTGTTGTACAGATTTCATCTAACCTTTTCATAGCCGGCTCATACCAGGGAGTGTAAATGAGGACATTTGGTTTTGTTGTCATTTTACTTCCCTTAAAATAGTCATGGCACTTGTTTAGAACTGGGTTGTGTCAAAGTCCATTACACAGTTCCCGCCATTTTTTATTGGACCGACTAAGCTGCTAGCTCTGCTTAGATGGACTTCAGCAAAATAACGCGCTGTTACTAGTTTCGACGATAGAAACTGTGGGTCTCCATTTCCATTACTGATCTGTTTACTTGCCTCTATCGCACCTCTCGCCAACATCCAACCACCGCTAATAAGCCCCATCATCTCGACGAGTGCAGTAGCTCCAGCTGCAGCGTAGCCCGGTTCTAATTTAAATGTATCAAGCATCCAATCAACTGTTTCGCGGAGCGCACCAACGCTGTCTTTAAGATGTTTAGACAGGCTCGCATGAGCTTCAATTTTTAGATCTAGCTGGTCTATTGTTTTTTCTACTTTTTCCATGAAGATTTGTACTGCTTCGCCCCCATCCCGCGCTATTTTTCGGCCAAGTAAGTCCATTGCCTGAACCCCGTTTGTACCTTCGTAAATGGTTGTGATCCTTGCATCTCGGTAATGTTGTCCTGCACCGGTTTCTTCCATAAATCCCATGCCTCCATGAACTTGTATGTTTGTGGAAGTGATGGCGAGACCGGTATCTGTGCACCAAGCTTTCACGACGGGTATCATTAGGTCGAGTAATGATTGTGCTGTCGCGCGCTCCTCGCTGTCTTCTAGCTTATTTGCTCTATCTAAATCTGCGGCGACTTCATAGCAAAGTCCGCGCATGGCTTCGATTTGACTTCTCATACTCAGCAGCATCCTTCTGACGTCGGGATGTTCCACTATCGCAGCATCTGCAGAAGCTCCTTGTATGGGGCGCCCTTGAACACGCTCTTTTGCAAAAGCTGCAGCTTGTTGATAGGCACGTTCGGCTATGGCCAAGCCTTGAAGACCAACTGCTAAGCGGGCATTGTTCATCATGACGAACATATATTCGATGCCTCTATTTTCTTCTCCAACCAAGAAACCTATCGCACCCTCATTTTCGCCATATGACATAACACAAGTAGGGCTCGCATGGATGCCGATCTTGTGCTCTAGTGAAACCGGCCTAACATCGTTTCTTTGTCCGAGAGAGCCGTCAGGGTTTACGAGAAATTTTGGAACAATAAATAGTGATAAACCGCGAGTTCCAGGTGGACCATCGGGTGACCGTGCCAAGACCAAGTGCACGATGTTATCAGTCATATCGTGGTCACCCCATGTAATATAGATTTTTTGTCCTTTTATACGATATCTATCGCCGTCACGAACAGAACTTGTCCTGATAGTGCCTAAATCTGTCCCAGATTGCGGCTCAGTTAGGTTCATAGTTCCGGTCCATTCACCGGAGACTAGTTTTTCTAGATAGGTAGATTTTTGTTCGTCGTTACCATGCCTCTCAAGCGCATCGATCGCGGCTTGGGTTAACAGTGGACATAATGAGAACGCCATGTTCGATGACTCCCACATCTCCCAAATGGCGGTGGTGAGCGTCCAAGGTAATCCTTGGCCACCGTATGTTTGATCAAAAGGAACGGAATTCCATCCTGCGTCCGCCCATCGTTTATATGCTTCGCCAAACCCACTTGCGGGTCTTACGATGCCATTTTCAATCTTTGCACCGTTTCGGTCTCCCTCAAAATTCAGAGGTGCCAACACGTTACTAGAAAACTTGCCGGCCTCTTCAAGGACTTGGTCACTGAGGCTAACTTCTAAAGCCTCAAAACCTGGCAGGCGGGTCAATTTCTCAAGCCCTATAACGTCATTCAGCGTAAAACGCATGTCCGTTAATGGTGGTGCATAAGGTGTCATAATTTATCGTTCCATAAGTTTTGTTTTTTAACCGAGTTTCCAACCGCTAACATAAGTTGTTTTCAATTTCTATCAAACTATTCTGAGGCTTATAAGCACTTTTTAAAAACATTTACCCGAATACTATCCGTCAAGCTATCAAACACAAGTGTTATCAGCCTTCGAACTCATTGATTAGCGTTCGCACCCATTTACATGTCAATGATATTAAATACGGGTCTAGTGGAGTTGCTTGCGAAGAAAACTTAGCAATAACTATTCGCTCTTTAGAATTTATGAAAAGGTTTTGCCCGTGTACGCCTAACCCAAATACCAGCTCTGCTTTTGAGTCATTGGATCCATGATCCACATACCACTTAGATCTGTAATGCATATCCATGTTAGGGAAATATTCAACAAAATTCCCTTCAAGCCAAGCATCCCTGCTGCCATTTTTTTGGATGTCTTGGAGCCAATTTCTCGGTAAAATCTGTTGGCCGTTGGTGAAGCCATTATCAAGAAAAAGTTGCCCCACGAGGGCAAGATCAATTGCTGTTGTACAAAGACCACCTGCCACTCTTGGCGCACCAAGTCGGTCAACGGTGATGTAACTGGGCATTATGGCGCCCAAAGGCTTCCAAAAAAGATCACTCAAAAGGTCGCTAAAGCGTTCTCCGGTTGAACGCTCGATAATCCAGCCTAACAAATCACTATTTGGAGAAACATAATTAAACCGTTGTCCATCTGGATGATTTTTCTTGTCTAGCAACTGATAGAAAGATCTTAAATCAGAGGGTGCCTCGCTATTCCCCAGTGGGTTCCAATTTGTTGCTTTTCTGTAATCAATCATTAGCCCTGATGTTGCAAGATAATCTTCAATGAAGTTTACCCCCGTTCGCATATCAAGTAGATCTCGAATGGTGGCTTCGTTGTAAGCGGTGGAGGTTAGCTCCGGTAGAATAGCGCATGCTTTATCTTGGGCTTTAAATATCTTCTGATCAATCAAAATCCCTGTAAGCAAACCTAAAATAGACTTAGAAACTGACATAAGAATGTGGGGCGTATCTCTCGTCATGCCTTTGAAGTAGCGCTCTTCGATTATTATGCCATCTTTCAGAACTACAAGAGCATCTGTGTCGGTTATTTCTAGAAACTCATCGTAAGTTACCTGGCTTTGATCATCTAGCTCAACGTTTACAGCAGAAAAGTCAAACTCCTTGTATGAGGGATTTTGAACTTGAGAAGGATTATTTTGTATATTGGCTGAGGGAACAAGTTCCCGAACGTGATGAAATGCCCACTTATTGTAGGGCGAAGTTCGCCAATTTGCTAGTGTTGCCTGCTGGTCTGGATTATTTGGGAACTGGTTCATCATATCCAGCTTTTTCTTGGTGTTCATATTATTTTGCCTGGGTTCATTATACCCTTAGGGTCTAAGGCGTCTTTTATAATTCGCATAACATCAATCGCAGTTGATGACTTATAGTTTGGTAACTCGTCTTTTTTTAATTGTCCGATACCATGCTCGGCGCTGATTGAGCCATTGAATTGCCTTACTACCTCGTGAACAGCGTGATTTATATCTGACCACTTAGCAAGGAAATCGGTTGATGAGCTGTTTTTAGGTTCAGCAACATTAAAATGCAGGTTTCCGTCTCCAGCATGCCCAAATGCTATAAGTCTTGCCTTCGGTTCAACTTTTAATATTGCCTGCCAAGCTGTCTCATAAAAAGCCGGTATAGATGAGATTGGTACCGAAATGTCATGTTTGATTGAAGTACCTTCTAATTTTTGTGATTCCGTAGCATTTTCCCGTAGAGCCCAAAACTCCTGCCTTTGTTGTTCTGTTTGAGCAATGGCAGCGTCTAGAATAAGTCCACTCTCAAGAGCTTTTTCGAGCATGTTTTCGAATTTTTGTCTGGTCTCATTGTCAGCTTGCTTGGTGGAAACAATTTCCAGCAAAACATAATAGTTATAGGAGTCTGTCAGCGGGTCTCTCGTGTCGGGGATATGTTTTAACACCAAGTCGAGAACTTGCCTCGAAATTAATTCGAACGTCTCAACGCAATCGCCGCTTTCTATTCGCGCGCAATTCAGTAACTCTAAGGCGGACGTAATACTTGGAACGGCACAGTAAGCGGCATTAATACTCTTGGGCGCTGGAAATAATTTTAAGATAGCCTTTGTTATAATTCCTAAGGTACCTTCAGATCCTAAAAATAGCTGCTTAAGATCA
>CEWJ01143856.1_pt1 | contig 12850 bp, 11 predicted proteins | sample 350291 | NCBI WGS metagenome assembly CEWJ01 (sample SAMEA2622923, study PRJEB7988) | marine metagenome | isolation source: saline water (ENVO:00002010), including | reverse complement strand
AAGGCTTCGATCTGGCGCGGCTTATCAATGGGGGCACCTAGGATCCTGCAATTGTGGGCACCTCGCCCAAACCCTGACAAATTACAGCAAGGGGGAGATTCATACAGCGGCATTGGCCAGACACGGTGATTGGGGTGAAGTTAGCGAAGAATATTGCCCTAATAGCGGGAAAAAAATCGATGAAATCATAGAAACCATGCTTAACGCAGGCCTAAACATTGAAGACATTGAATTCCTCGAAAATCTAAGCGACCCAAAAGTACTCTCGCGCATGAAAGTGAACACTTTAGGTTTAAGGCATAATGTAAAACTCGACGTCATTACATATATGGAAGAATGGTCAAATGTGCTCGAATCACAATTACCTTTGATTTCAAAATCAAAGGTAAAAAATGATGAAAAGCATCCGGCAAAAAAAGCGCTTCCCGGTAATATCCCTCAGCACACCCAAGCCCAGCGGACTTTGGTTCAATGAAATTAGAACCAGACCAAATTAACTGTTCCTGTTCCCACCAGAAATGCGATAATAAGCGCAACAGAAATCCCAACCACTCCTACTACTCGTGTTGGTTTAATTTGCCACCACATTATAATGCCTGAAACCCCCCAAAAAATCAGCATTACCCCGGTGGCATCGACAAAAAAACTCCAAACCCAACGCACATTCACCTCATCAGGATATCGATGAAGTCTATGTAAGCGCGTTAATATAGAACGTATTTCCATCGGTGGCGGCTTGTCGGTTTGCCGCACAGAAAGCTTTCCTGAAATTATATTATATCCAATATTGAATGACGTGCCGTTAGTATCAATAACATTAAAAATTACTTTTGGTTGAGACCTAAACATTCTCGGTTTGCTGTCAGATTCAATTCCCGCGTTCTTAAATAATTCAGCGACACCCGCTTCCAGCTCAGTACTATTCTGATCCAATAAATCAATTACTTGGCCGTCAATATTTGGCGCCTCTTCTTCGGGGAATTTTGAACGACTCTCAATTTTAGAACTACCGTTAACGGTATCTAAATAAAGAAAATATTGTGCTTCCTCGTTATCTAAAAAAAACCCTAATCGGCCTGACACCATGGGGGACATAGAATTATCCAAAGTTAAATTTTCACTAGAACCAGCTTTTTTAATATTTAGCTCATCCACAATCTGTGAAGCAATTTTTTTGGGATCAGGGGGCTTAAACCCTGTTATTTTCTCCACGTTATGCGAATCGGTTCTGTATATAACCTGCTGCCGAGAAAACCACGTTGGATGATTGAAAAATACTCCTGTAATTCCGAATAAAATAATCCAAGGGAGAAGGACTAACCCTGTGTACATGTGCGCACGACGCAACAGCTTCAAAAGCCTAGGATAAAATTTACTGAAAAGCTTCCTATTAAAAAACATTATACGTAATCACGTATGTTCTTATCTGCCTTTTATCGCCAGGCGCCATATTTAAACCTATAAAGCAGTGCTTTAGTGAGTTGATTTATAATAAAAGGCGATGCTGATTTAGATAAAAAATATGAAGTATCGCACTATTCACTTTTACTCCAAGTTAAGGAGCAATTATGACTGGTTACTGCATACCCTGTGCCGCGATCATAACCTTGGAGCGTCTCGCTATACCTTGCCACCTTGAGCATATAAAGACCTTTTTTATCAGGATCTATTTTAATTTTAACGAGTCCATTTTTGTCTGAAGTATACGCCTGTTCCGTTGCATCAGGAGCATAGAGTTTAACTTCCACATCTGCGAGTGGCTTACCTCTGAAGAAAATTTGAACCTGACTAGATTTTCCCGTCGGAACAATATCCAAATTTAAGCTCGGATTTAATTTTTTATCGAACCCGGGTATCCAACGAGCGTAAAAATTTGGTTTACGGCCGGGGTTCCCGCCCCGAGACATGACCGGAAAGCCTGTTTGTGCTGCAATAGAATCTTTAGCTGATGCTTCTACTGCAAAACCCTGCTTCTTCTTTTCAGGGTCAAGCAATTGAAGTTTATTATCCACTCCATATTTCCACGCAGACACAGCATCAAGACTATCCAAGTAGCCAGGTGATTCTTCATGATCTGCTCCAAATTCACCGAATCGTATTATTATCCTATTGCCCTCTATTTGCTGAAAATAAACGGAATGGGCTAAACTTTCCTGCATAATCAGGAAACTGAAAACCCAAATTGCAAATCTGGCAAAAACCCGCCTTGTCATTTTGTTTAATTACGATGTTTCTTCGGTGAATACTTAGCTTGCTGCACTTGCCTCAACGGATTCAGACCAAATATCAGACACAGTATTAATCCAAGAATCAAAATCCCCCTCATAATCCACATCAGCTTCAACTCGATCGGTGATTTTTTTTGCCCCTAACCTTTCCATTTCCTTGTCTAGCATGCGGGCAAACTCATTGAATAACTCATAATCTGTATCTCCCAATCCCATGATGCCATACTGTATTGCGCCATAACTCTCTTCATAGGAAGTCAGTTCCTCATAAAAATCCTCCGCATCCACAGGCGGCTCACCCTCACCCCATGTGCTAACTATAAAAAGGCAATAAGGTGTTTCTAATAAGTTTTCGGGTTTGGCGTCTTCCAAATTCACCACTTCCACAGTGTGACCTTTTTCGGCTAATACTGTTTGGGCTTTTTCAGCCAACTCCTCCGAATTTCCGGACATCGTACCATAATATACTGTAATGTTTTTACTCATAATTTTGCTCCGTTTTTTTTGCTCCGTTTTTAAGCGCTGAAAACTCACCGTCTCTGAGTCTCCTCGCCTGAATAATTTCTTTTGTTCTCAAACTTTTTCGTATCCTTCTTTTGCTGCCATCTGACATACGCACCGTGTAGTGAAGCCACCAATTACCGTTATTGTTCCAAAGATGGTGGTCCGGATTTTCTTTGTTTACCCTTAATGCTAATACAGGAAATGTCATGCTTCAGCCAATTCCTTTGCACTCAGCCAATTAGGGACAATCGCCAGACTCCATCTTCCGTTTGTTGTAAAAGGTTGCTGAACCTTAACTGTACCGCTGCCATCAGGGACGTGGCGGCCATCCACTTCAAAATGATAAGGATACATTCCTGCAGGTAACGGCACACTAGCCTTCCATCCATTACGGTATCGCCGCATGGGTATACGACTTTCCATCGTATCAGGAAACTTGCCGCACAGATATACCTCACCAGTGGAATCACCTCTATAAGTGAAAACTGTCTCTTTAGTCGCTTTCTCGTAGTGTTGCATTATTTTTCTAGTTAAGTGCTGGCAATAGCTTTGTTGTAGATTGACTCAATCCATTATAGGCAATCGAAGCAATTAAGTTCTGGTCACAATCATACATTTCAAGAATCTCCTCTCCGCAAGGGCACTGGCATTGGATTACATATGCCTCAGAAATTTGATCGCACTGGATTACAAATTTGGCCTTATGATTCAACATCTCTAGTGTTTCCCCGTTAAAAACAGATGAAGTAAATTTTAGATCACATGAGTGTTTTATCGCATTATTCATCAGGGTTAAACGAACCAAGCCGTTAAACCCACACAACTGTGAGAGAAAACCAGGAACCCGGCATCGTTCAACCCGCCTGACAATATCCGTACGTTTTTGCCATCGATCATAACGGTTCTGAATCATGCCATCAAAACCCTGCCAAAGCTTAGCGCCAATTTCGGTTTGATAATCTGTCTGATTGAATTCAACAAACCGAATGAGAGCTTCAACTTCGGAATTTCCATTCAAATCTATCTGGTGGACTAAGCCCATTGACCCAGCACTAAACTTCATAGTGAAGTTTTTCTTGCCAGACAAATCAGTCCTCTGAATCGCCCATGACACATCCATTTGACGCACGTCATACCAGCACTCAGGAAATTCTAAGAGCCCGTTTTCGTGGTTACGATTCCATAAGAAGTCCAATTCGGTACACTCTCTGGTTAAAGCAGCCCCAGGCGCATACGTAGAAACACAAGCTTCTCTTAAGTCAGGCCATAATTGGCAAAAACTTTCATTAACGGGGTGGACAGCAACCCTAATCTCTCGGTCAGGAAGTATCCTCAGGTTCTCAGGATGAATAACCTTCTTTAGCTGTGTGGAAAAAGTTTCGTTCCCCAAAACCGAAGGCAAACTTCTATTCATAACTTGTCTTTTTACCAACGGTGTTAATGCAAATGAGCTGAGTACCGGTTCTCAGCACGAAAACTTCCTCTAAGGCAGCCACCCCATATACCGTGCCGTCAATGGATAAATCATTTTGGGCGACAACCGTTTGACTACCTCCGGATTTAATTACGAGTGTTTTACCTGCCTTATCAAAAAAATAAATGTTCCCAGCGGCCGCAAGTGGAGAAGCCCAACAGGACGCACCTAATCGCCGATCCCATTTTTGTTCACCTGTTTTTAGATCTAAACAACTCAAAATCCCGGCACGACTAACAAAATAAACATGGCCTTCATGTATCAACGGCGAACCAAAACTGGAGGTTGCTTCCTGCGCCTTCCAAGCCACATGTGTTTCAGTCACATCACCCGAACCTCCCCGGCGAACCGCGATGCAATTACCTTTAGCCGAAGATCCCACAATCACCAAATCACCCGAAACAGTTGCTGAGGCAACAGTGTTTCCAGTCAAATCACTTACAAACCAAAGTTGTTTCCCTGTAGTAAAATCAAATTCCTCAAGTAATCCATTGGAGCTGATAAAAAGCGAATCCCCAACAAGTGTAGGAGTTGCCCAAGAAACGCGTTTTTCGCGCTTAACTGACCACACAGCCTTGCCGTTCAACTTGTCAAAACAGAGTAGATAAGAGGGATCGGGGTGATCCAGTAATAATCCCAAACACGTATCTGACTGAAATAAGGATGAGCCGAGACCATGATGGCCGGTTAAAGGGCCATATTCATTGCCTAAATTTTTCCGCCAAAGTTCGGTACCCTCATGATTTAAAGCCAGCAAATCTCCGCTTTCAAAAAAGACATATACCCCTTTACTGTCAACCACCGGAGAAGGCGCTGCTTGGCTAACCATCTTACTGCGCTCAATCGGGCTGCTCGAGGAAAACGATCTACTCCAAAGCTCCTTCCCATCCAAAAGAGAGGTACAGCGAACTGAGACTTTCTCGCTATTATCTCCTTCAGTGGAAGTGGTAAACACACGCCCATTCCAAACCACCGGGCTGGATTGCCCATAACCTGGTAATTTCACATTCCAACGAATGTTTTTCTTATCCGACCATTCCACAGGTAGATGTTTTGCTGGTGACCGGCTGGCGCCATCTCCCCTAAAACTAGGCCAACTATGGCCGGTAGTTTTTAAAGTTTCCCCTTTAGTTCCTGGTCTTTGGGATGCCCTATACTCTTCTATATCGCCGAGATGATTTTCAAAATTAGCTCCCGCGACAAAAAGCAGTCGATCGTGTGACACAGGTACCATGCGGTGAAAAAACCTACGATTTGAAAGCCGAATACTGGCATCTTCCCAACCATCACCCTTTTGATTAAGATAACGAACCGTACTGCTGTAACTATTAGCATAAAGACGGTCATTCCAAACACAAAGAGCCATCCCAAAACCCTTCATTCTTCCCTGGCCGGGATACTCAAGGCCAGCTTCCCACTTATTTGATTTTAGGTCTAAAACATTAATTGTATTCAGGGTCCCTTTAGCTCCGATCCCCCCGGCAACGTAAAGCTTTTCTTTATAAACCTCAGTTGCATGCGCCCTGACGACCCAATCAGCCTCAGGTAATTTCTTCCAAACGATCGGTGTCTGATTAAGGTCAGCAACTAAAGCATGTTTATACCACTGCTCTTCGCGCGGTTTACCATTCCCCATATCCCAACCTCCGGTGACATAAATTTTTCCATCAGGGGAAACCGCCGCATCATGAGACGATCTTGGAGCTGGCAATGGAGTTATTTCCGACCACTTCTTTTTCTTAACATCAAACACCGAACAACTGGCTAAAGAACGAAGATTTGAAGGTTCGTCCTTTGAATTGGTGGCTTGAGACCCACCGATTCGGTATATCCGCCCTTTGTAGGCAACCATCCCAAAACCCTGCACTGGAACATGAACCGGCAGCTTCTCCCATTTCGCATTTTTCAATCCCAGATTAACCCTGAGAAAATTTTTAGAATGAGTTTCCTCAGAATAAACGTGGGTAGCACCCACATGGCCTCCATGGACATAAAGATGGTCATTCACTACACAGGCGCCCAGACTTGCGGTTGCCTCTGGAAATTTGAGACCCCAAGTTTTTGCCTTAGGTATTTCAACAGTTTCCTCAGCGATGGCACCCCATACAATGATGAGGGCCAAAACGCTGGAAATATTTTTAATCTCTCTAATCATCTGGATTCAATATATCTCCAGTTTTGATCATCTTATACTAAATATTACTTAGACTCATTTTGCATTGCCTCCAACTCCTCAGGAGTTGGCGGAGTGGTTTCCGCATCCATATCAGCCGAAGGGTCTTCAATCGGCGTGCCTACATCTGTTGCTGAATCACCACAAGCAATTGCCAAAAACGAGCACGCTGTGAATACCGCGAATTGTTTTATTATTTTCATTTGTTATAAATTCTCTTAAAAATGTTTCCCCTAGAGGCTTAACAGGAGAGTGCATCCCTTATGCAAGCCCCTAGGAGAGGTTTTTCTGCAACGGAGCCGTTAGCAGAAATATGTGGTTTAATAAGTTGGCACTGTGATGTGCTGGTTTACCCCGAAGATATTACCTCCGGTTGCTTCATCATGCTCCTTTAGAGTAGCCTGGAAGTCTGCAGAGCTAGCCTGCTTCACATTCCCATCACTCATCACAACTTGACCTTGATCAGCATTTAAACCAGACAGAATCAAACCATTCTGGCTGTCGGTGATGGATGGCGATGGGCCATATCCATACTTATGGACCGCATTGGCATATTGGCTCGCTGTGTCTGCACCCACAAAGGAGTTTAAGGGGATGTCTGACACTTGTCGTCCACGAGAACGCAATACCTGACCACTCCGAGTAGGATCAAGCCACTTACCACCTGGAACATACTCAGCATACATTGCCATTCTGCCGGTGTAAGCAGGGCTATTGAAATGACCGACTCCAGCCTTACCCGCAAACAGCGCCAAACCGTCTGCCATCACATTTTTTGTAACCATCAGAACACTGGTTTTGGCTGCATCACCGCCCATATGGAAGCCGTAACTGGCTGCCTGACGAGAAACAGCATAGTATCCACTCCGTCCTGTACGGGTAGCACCAATATTCCCTGTAGAAGTGGTTAACTTACCTTGTGTTTCATCAAGTTGGGCTCCTCGGGTAGTTTTTGGATCTGAAGGCGAGCTGATTTGTGCTGCAGCAATGTCTTCGCGGAAACCAGGAGCAGTATAGAGCGCACCATAAAACATCGAATTTGCATTCTGATGTGCGTAAGCGGGCCTTGTAGCACCAATTTCCTTATTATTGAAGTCCCAATAAAAGTTGGCGTCTTCAGTAGTCATCGACCAAGGGTAATTGTCTTCATTATCCGTGGCGACTCCGGTCCAAGCCTTACCCATTCCGCCCATATTTGAAGAGCATTTGAGACGACTGGCTTTCTTTTTAGCTTTTGCCAAAGTAGGCAATAACATGCTGGCCAATATGCCAATAATGGCAATGACAACCAGCAACTCGATTAGGGTAAAACCCTTGGTGTTTTGTATTTTCATTTTTTTGTTATGTGTTATGGTTGTTTCTATATTTCTGCGCGCTCCGTTGCTGTTTTTCGTTGTTTCTACCTAACCTGTTATCATGCCTACCCAGACACTTTCCAAAAATCGTATCTGCTGTAGTCACCCTTTACGGTTATTTGTAACCCAAAACCGACTGTTTTTTATCAAGCCGGAGGATGACACTAGGCCACCGCAAACCATCCGCAAAAACGGGATTCGCAAAGGCGATGCCTTATTGATACTGAGTCTCAATATTAAGTCAACAGTTTTTTGAGATTAATTCTCAGTAATATTCTTGTCGGTTTTGAGCGAAAAAAAGAAACCCCGCAGTTTCCTGCGGGGCTCCAACGATTTAGCACCCTAGGGCGTCGATTAACTAAAAAGCTCTGGAATCACCGTACCATCGCGCACAAGCATGACCGGCCGACCAGTCGGCGTGTGATATTCCTTGTGGTGATCAATCCCTAAAGAATGCATGAAACTCGCGGCTACATCATCTGGAGATATAACCCGATCCTTGGGGGCTTCACCCTTTGCATCAGATTCACCAATAATCTGACCACCCTTCATTCCACCACCAGCCATTAGGCAGAACATTGCCCGGGGATAATGATCGCGACCCGTACGCTTGTTGATCTTCGGAGTCCGGCCAAATTCACCAGTCACAAATACTGAGGTGCTTTCAAGGAGTCCTTTTTCTTCCAAGGAAGTAAATAGCCCACTTAAACCAGCATCAAGAGCAGGAAGATTTGTATTTTTAAGTTTATTCCAGTTATCGAAGTGAGTATCCCAGCCACCCAGATTGAGAGTCACAAACTTTACCCCCGATTGCACTAGGCGGGTTGCCAAAAGACAGCTTTGAGAGAAAGACTGATCATCAAAGAGTCGGGTAATTCCGGCGCTTTCCCTAGTTAAATCAAAAGCCTCACGAGCCTTGGTGCTGCGCATCATTTGATAGGCCTTAGCGCTGAATTCATCCATGCCAGCCAAAATCTTATCTTCCTTGGCAAAGCCACCGAAAGCCTGATCATACTTGGCAATCATATCTTTACGGCGATCTATATCATCGAGAGTAACTCCGCGTAAAGCCAAGCCGCGCACCTGCATCGCCTGTCCGGCAATTGGCGTTGCGCCCGTTTCAAAGGGGCCATATTCTACTGGCAGGAAACCCGTCGGATAATTGCCCTGTTTGGGAACTGCGACAAATGCAGGCAACTCTTTGGTGCCGCCAATCTCCTTGCTTACTACTGCACCATAACTCGGATACCGAAGACTGGGGAGCGGACGATTCCCGGTCATGAGGTACTGTGTGCCCAATGCGTGTGCTGCCAACGTGTGACTGACCCCGCGCAAAATGGCAAATTTATCGGCCACTTTGGCGAGCTTAGGCAGGTGCTCACAAAAGCGAATCCCGGGCACGTTAGTCTTAATTTCTTTAAACTCACCACGGTGCGTATCAGGAGCCTTTGGTTTAAGGTCAAAGGTATCCATATGGGTGGGGCCACCAGACAACCGAACAAAAATTGCTGACTTGCCCTTGGCGTTGGGGTTTACCCGACCCTCACTGGCACTAGCCAAAAATTGGGGCAGGCCTAAGCCCAAACCAAACCCGCTCACTGCGCCTACTTTAAGAAAGTCGCGCCTTTGAACTCCGTCACAAAATGTATGTGCTGCCATTGTATGTAGTATTTATAGGTTTCCTCAGGGCTAGTGGTTTACCATGAATTCCTTGGTATTAAGCAGAGCTAGTAACAGCTCCTGCATCCCCTCAACAATATTTTTAGATTTTTCCAAGTCCGCGCGGGCCAATTCCATCTCTTTATTTGAAGGATAACGACTCACGGTGCGCAAAAACGTTTCAGTAATCAGGTCCTCAACCCCTTCAGGTAACTCGGCACGCTGCCCCGGTTCGGACTTCTTAGGAGTCAGTGCTGCCATTTTTTTCTGATAATAACCTACCTTACGAATGAGAGCTTGCTCCCGTTGTTTGTGGGCAGCTAATTCTGACTTATATTTTTTCTGGGCTGCAGCATCAGCTGAATTGTCTGGTTTTGCCGGTGAACCGGCCTTCAAATTAGCCAACTGTTTCTTTGTGGCAACCAACTTAACCCGGTACTGCCCTAATTTTTTACGATCTATACCATTATTCCCGTTCTTAATCTTATAACGTCTGGCTAATTCATCAATCCAACCTCCCTTAGCACTCAATTGTGAGAGCATCTCTGGATCGTTACGAGTGAAGATGGTCTGCAGCAGAGTAGGATCCACTGTTCGCTCGCAATCACAATTATTTTCCCGCGCCGGCTTACCAAAGATTCCCAGCATATAATTATTGTTACCACGGTAACCTCCAATGGAGGTTGCCCCAATCATGCGCATCTCCATGTTACTAGCGAACTCCTTAACGCGTTGCTCTGAGCCAGTCGCCTGTCTAATCGCATCTGCAGCCACCTCAGCGGGCAGTCTGCGGATGACATACCGGCTGAAGTTTTTATCATCATGCTGATTGGTAGCATTCACCTTCCACGAACGCTGGTAAGCATCAGAATTTAATATCTCGCGATGCACCCATTTCATATCAAAACCGCTCTCTACAAAACCATCTGCCAAATGAGCCATCACGCCGGCATTTGTGGGGGGGTTAGCCAGGTTTAAATCATCAGCCGGCTCTACGAGTCCCCGACCAAAGTAGTGCGCCCAAACCCGATTAACAAAAGCCCGGGCAAAGTAAGGATTTTCATCTGCCTTCAACCATTCCACCAATGGAGTGCGGGGATCGGGATATTTCACATCCATGGTTTCTCCACCCAAAACTTTCGGGGTAATCACGCGGGCATTAAAATTGGGATTGCGTTTCTTGATTTTGGCAATCTCGGCCGGCGTGTATTTATCTTTTTTCGGGGTTTTGATGTAAACTTCAGACCATGGAATGGGCTCACCTTTTGCTAGTCGCTTATCCGCCACTGGTCTCAGCAGGCGGTTCCTGTTTTGTTTAGGATCCTTGCGGTTATAGCCAGCCTCTTTTTCAAGCTCCATTTGAAGGGTTCTGGGGCTAAAGTCCGGGTCCGACCCTTTTCCATTACCTGTGTAAGCAATCGGTTCAAAGAATGCCTTAAAAGAATTGAAATCGGATTGGGTCCATTGATCAAAAGGATGTTTGTGGCATTGCGCGCATTGGATGCGTACCCCCAAAAAACTATAGGCAAAGGCCATCGCTTTTTCCTCCGGTTGGCGCAGGTTACGGCGCGCCCAAAACCAAGGCATATTATCACGTTCAGAGAAATCTACAGGATTATCACGCCTAAAGTAGGAAGCCATCTCATTAACAAAATCCTTATAGGACTGGTCTGGTTTCGTGCGACTAGTTCCCATGACTATGCCCTCAACAATTTCGTCGTAGGGCCTGTTTTCTGAAACACGCCTGTAAACCCAATTGTACCAATCACGACTAGGATCTACCTTTCTGGCGTATTGATTAATTCTCAGCTGAGCAGGACTATTACCCTGAAAATCATTTATCTTGGTCGCCCACCAAGCCGCATAAGCAGGACGATTTAAGAGTTCATCAACCTTGTTGTGGCGCTTATTCTTATCTTTACTAACTAGGAAAGATTTCACCTCTTCGGCCGTGGGCAAGGTTCCAGTCACATCCAGAGTAACACGCCTTAAAAACTCCTGATCTGTGCAAACTTCACTGGGGATTATCCCTACTTTTTGGAGCTTAGTCGCAATGGCTTTATCAATTGGGGTGGAAGCCCTGGTTTTGGGATATTTAGAGCCCACCAGCTGACTCACTGGCAACATGACCGGTATCGGCAAAACGCCGTTGTCATAAAAAGCCACTACATGTGAATCCCCCTTCCCTTTGATCTCCACTTCACCCAGTTCATTAACAACTGCCACACTTTCATCATTGGTATCAAAGCGGGTGAAGCTTGTGACATCCTCTACTGTGCCATCTTTCCAATAGGCCAAAACCCTGAGTTGCATTGTGTCACCAACGCTCTTGGCAACAAATTCTTTGGGAAATACCTCTAACCGGTCGAATACGCCAGTTTCCTCCACATCCAATTTTGCACCATCCTGAATCCACTTGAGCATCACATTATGCTCCCAACTGCCTTCCTCAAAAATGTCACCCCCCTTATGCTTAACCTGCCCTATGGGCTTCTGCAGAAACAAGCTTTCCTCAGGGGCATCAAGATTAACCCTTATGCGATGCTCCTTGTCGGCTGTGATTGCTTTGTGATCCTTCGCAAAATCGTACCCAAATAAGCTCAACTGGAAATCGCCTCGTCCCTGAAAAGACCCGTGGCACTCACGGCCGCTACAACCAAGTTTGCTGGCCAGGGGCACCACATGACGGCGGAAACTGGGGCTCTCAGCATTCTCAGTTTTCCCGCCGAAACGTTGCTCTGCGGGCTTCAACCCGTCAGCCAAAGCCGAACCACCAATGAATGCAGCCACGGCAATTAAGCAGGAAAAAGATTTCATTTTACTTATGGCAATTGGACGCAATGAATTTTATCAAATTCACGTCAATCTTTAGGAAAGGATGCCAATTTAAGAGGTAATAAACAAGTGAATTCAGGTTTCTGACTAGAAAACACGGACTTTTAAATAATAAGCAATAATGCCGGTTTCAGCTCATTATTTTATATAATCCGAGCAAAAAACCGATCAAAGCCAAGATTGCAACCACAACCATGACCTTATCAAAAGACTTGCTTTGGGAACTATCACCCGGTTCTTCCATGTAAGTACACTTGCAGACGTGCCAAAGGTGAAAATTGTTACACCTCAGACATTCTTTGTTATAAAAAAGACGCTATTTTGGCATAATTATTCAAAATTAAACCGTTATTTAGCGGTTTTTACACTAGCTAACACATCCCGCAGGCGCCCGGGTTCCCGGTACATTCGGCAGGAGGAATTGAAGAGGAAGACCCATCAGCAGTAGCGGGCGCGAAAGTAGAAAGCTGTTTTAGTATTTGATCGGAGCCACAGTGAGGACACGTTTCATTACTCCAATCATTGGAGCGCACCAGTAATTCACTGGCTTTGTCACAAGCCGAACAATGAAATTCGTAAATTGGCATAACCTATATCAATGAAGTTTTTCTATAACTTAACC
>CEWJ01017656.1_pt1 | contig 12917 bp, 9 predicted proteins | sample 350291 | NCBI WGS metagenome assembly CEWJ01 (sample SAMEA2622923, study PRJEB7988) | marine metagenome | isolation source: saline water (ENVO:00002010), including | reverse complement strand
TCTTGTTTGGCTCCGTGGTTCCTTTCACGGCATCGGCCGATACAGTCATCCGTTCCGAATCGGTCGACTTGTTCCCTTCGGGGACTTTTGATGATGCATCCGAATGGACGGTTTCGAGCAACAAAGCGTACAGTGAAGATATCGCGGAATACAGTACTTCCATGGTGGCCGATGGTCGTTTGTCAATGACACATGATCGACCTGCAAATTTCAATGAGATTACAGCCTGGGCAACCTATTCACCCACCGGCGATAATCTTTCAATCGGTCAGCCTGATTGTTTCAAGCCCGCCTCAAATCCAGTCTGTGACAATGACTTGGATGGCGATTCGGATGGCGGGTATTCTTGGACAAAGGGGCCGGTCATCGAACTTGCAGGCTTTGATTTTACTGCGGGTGAGGGGTTGGACATCGTGAATGTGTCCATGGCCGTTGCCTTCAGGGTGCCGGATTCTCTTCAGCAAGATAGCATTCAATTCATTGTCGAATCCAATGGCAGTCAAAGTTTGGTCAAAACCTACGCTCACACCATGGGTGAAGTCAATCACATGAACTACAACACTCGCATTTTTTCTCTTGATTCAATTCAATCGTGGTCATGGGATGAATTGTCGAATCTGAAAATCATCTTGGATTATGTTTCAGTCGGTGAATTTGATGACAGTGAGTTGCAGATTGATGCTGCGGGATTGATTGTCAAACATCTGCAACCTTGGGGTACCTTTGAACTTGCCAAAGCATCTCATTCTGTCACATTTGATGAATTCCCCATCCTCTCAGCCGACATACAGGCTGGCTCAAAGTCGGAATTGACCATGGCTCCATGTGGTTTGCAAAACAGTGGTTCGACAGATGGTCTATGGGTGACTGAATCGCTACAACTCCCTTATGATCAATCATGGGGTCGCTTCCATCCCAATGTTTCTGGAAACACAAGTTGGGAGTTTTCCTCCTCCACAGATGGTGCCATTTGGTCATCCCCAATCGCCATCGCAGAGGGAGATTTAGTCAATACATCTGAAGAATATCTTCGTTTCCATGCCACACTGTTGGATGGATGTATCGGTGGCGCTACGATTGACATTAACAACCCCACACTGACCATACAAGGGCAGGTTTTGGGAGAGATTCATTCCATGGTTAGTGCATTCTCGAAGTTGCGAATCGCAATGAATGGAGAAGAAATTGCTGCAATCAATATTTCCGAAGGCGCATTCAATCACAGCGTACCCGTAGGACATCTACTTTCACCCGGGGGTGGCCAGATTGAGGTTGGCCTCTCTGCCCGATTCCACTGGTCTAGCTCGGGTGAATCAGAAACGATTGTCGTCCAAGTTGAAGAAATGAATGTTGTCGGGGGTTACCTGATTGAGTGGGATCGCGACCCGCAGTGCGAAGCACTATCAGACCAATATTTCGATGAAGACGGGGGGGGACGATTATTGGAATTCCTGTACACTTGCACTGACGACCTAACCAGCAATGGTGACTTGATTCCTACCGCAACAAGTTCAGACCCCTCGATTTTAGAGGCAAGTTTCGTAGATGGACAGATTCGACTGCAACCGGTTGCCGATGCCTCCGGACAAACAACAGTCAGCATTACCGTACTTGACGAACGGCAAAACGCTTGGACCCATTCATTTGGTGTGTTTATCTCAGAAGTCGACGATGCTCCTGAAATGGATGAACTCCCTGTCGAACTGACGATGGAATTGAATCAACCCCTCACCATTCCATTCTCCTACTGGGATCGCGACACGCCCTCCTCTGAACTCAGCATCGAGATTACACCCGAATGGGCCACATTTTCCGGTGGGGAGATTACCTTCGAACCTACACAATTTGGCCGTAAAACAGTGACGATTAAGGTCACAGATGGAGTAAATGAGATTGAACAGACCACCGATTTAATCGTCACTCAAAGAGCAGATTTGTGGGTGCAAAGTATCGATATTCTCAATCAGAATACAGGTGATTCTACAGTTTCCGAAGGCAACGCAATCGAAATTTACGTCTATGTACGCAACAGTGGCAATAGTATCGCTCAACCAGTAACGATCCGTTGTTCGGTAAATGGGCAGACTTTCGGTACACCACAAATTGCCATGATGTCTCCAGGGGATTTGAGCTCTGCCGTTTGTGACCAATGGGGCCTTTTGGATGTTCAACCCGGTGAAGTTTTGCTTGAAGTTGAAATCGATTGGACAGGAGACATCGATGAAACCAATGAAGTCAACAATGTCTGGTCGGGCACAATTGTGGTTAACCCCACCCAATCAGATGCAGATGAAACCGCAAATGCAGATGGTGCACTTAGTGCATACAGTTCGTATCTATGGGTCGGGGTTGTGATTCTTGGGCTTCTCGGGATTTTGGTCTTCATGTATGGGCCAAATCAAATCCAGAAGATTGAGTAGCGATTGAATCGTTCAGAAACAACCGTATGGGCTGATAATGCAAAAATTCGCCTGAATGGTTATACGGGGTCGTCTCATCTTAGGGATGTTCCCGCAATGATTGGTGCTCCAATCGGGGGGTGGGAACGGGGTGGTGTAACACATGGCGAAATTGAAGATTCGACTAGAGTCGGAGACTTGGGTTTTTGAGGAATTTGAGCAAGCATAGTGTCTCAAATTACTCGCTCTGAGCTTTCTTCCAAGCCTTTGGATAGGTTTCGGGTGGCAAGAAGACCAAGTCAGGTCTGGCGATTTCACCAGTCTCCATCTCTTGGATCATTTCTGTGCGCGTCAGCATTGACCCCAGCGAAACCAGTTCACCCTTTAGTGTCAGCAAACGTACGAGGTCACCTCGCTCTAGGTCATTTTCGACCGAAACAATTCCCGGGCGCATTAATGGGGCGCCATGTGCGATTGCACCAGCAGCACCATCTTTGACAACGACTGTGGGCAAGTCGCTAACGAGTGTTTCGATGGGTGCGAGAATTTTCCGGATGGCTCTCTCTTCCCCCTTCTCTTTCCACAGCCACACAGCATCCTTCAACTCCTGTAACGTGATGCAATGTGATTCCATGAAACGTCCGGACTGAGTTCGCCTCAATTCCTTTAATTCGACTGGATGGCCGAGTAACAATCCCAAATCTCTTGCAAGAGTTCGAATGTATGTTCCTGCCTCGCATGTGACTTCAATCGCAGCATCACGGCCATCTACATCCAGCAATTTAGTTTCCATACGCCTACTGCGAACTTGAACTTTAACTGCAGAGATTTCGGGGGGGACATTGTACACTTGCCCACACATTTGTGCAATGGCTCTCTGTAGCGCATTTTTGTCAAAGTTATTGGGTGCCCTGAGAACACCAACATACGTCTTGTCATGCGAGAGTACTTTCTTTGTCAATCTCATGGCTCGACCGGATAGTAGGACAAGAACGCCGGTTGCAAACGGATCCAGTGTTCCACCATGACCTAATTTTTCAAGTCCCAAAATATCTCTAGCCCAAGCAGAAACCTGGTGGCTATTGGGGCCTTGGGGTTTGTCGATGACGAGCATTCCAGCTTCAAGTAATTCGTCAATCGTCCTTTCTGCGGGGGTACACCCATGGGCCGGAGATGTCTTGGCATCTCCATCGATGGTAATCATGAGTATTCCTCCAAATGTTTCAGCGCAGCACTGAGCACTTGTTCGGCATTCAGTGAATCAGAATCGATGATACAAGTGTAGGGTTCTTTCGATTCAATGTCAATATCATACAACTGTTTGTAGCGAGCCCCATCGTATGCCATCCGTTCACGAATCAATACCAATTGTTCTTCGACATTGCCACCTTCCCGATTGACAACTCGACTCGCCCGAACTTCTTCACTGACTTCGATCCAAATGCGTGGACAATTTAGTTGATGTTTGAATGCCCACCATCCTGCAAGTCGGCTTTCAACGATTTGCGGACTGTCTTCCGATAACATGGCATTGGTCAGCATCTGATCCAATTCCTTGTCGACAGATTCATCTTCGACACAATACTGTCCAAATGCTTCGAGTGTCATGCCCTTTTCAGCAGCTGTATTCCGGAATACTTGACCCCCATTCAACATGCCCCAATCGAGTTGTTGGCAAAGTCCAGCAACCAGCGTACTGGTCCCAGAACCTGGATGCCCGCTGACGGTCACACGTGCAGGCAGATCATCGCCTCCACTCATCGAGGCAAACGGTACATCGGTTACGCCCCGAATCCGTACGAATGACATTATTTCCACCACATGAAGGGCAGATGACGCCTTCTAATGCCCGACCTCTTGCGTGGGATACGACGATTTTTTCAGGTTCATCTTGTTCAACAAGATCTGCACTTCCGCCACGATTTCGCCGTTGGCTCCTTTGGGTTCTACGATTACTCTGTTTCTTGTTTTTCTTCTCTTTGAGCAACGCCAGTAGAGGTTCTTCTAGCGTTTCACCTGATAGTACAAGTGGGTGAGAGCGGTATCGCATAAGTTTGAGGTGTCGATCGACTATTCGACCCAATGGCGCACTAAGTGTGATGTAAGCGGCAATCCACGCCGGGAAAAATAGAACCTTGCCATTGAAGCTCCATTGTGGGTTCCATGGGAGACTGATGTGTTCAACACGGAATCCTTCAACCATGACATACATCCAACTGAAGATTCCAATGATGAAGATCATCGTAAACATCATCGGTTTCATCATCGACATTTGCAATTTCGTAGTTTCTGGCATTAGATGCATTTGCATTTTCTGAATCTTCTCTAGCCTCACATGGTCTCGAGAGATTCGAGCCTCTTGCATCAGTTTGCGAAGTTGTTTATTTCGATGATTCAAGTGGGCTTGCTTCATTGGGTCCATGAAAATTGAACGAAAAACAGTATTCACAATCATGATTGATGAGCCCACGATCAATACAGTGGGGACAAAATACAGGTCGTGAAATGGCAAAGCAGGTTCTAGAACACCTCCGGCCAAGCCGGCCATGGAGACTCGGAGTCCATCAGACATTAGGATAAACGACATGCCGATTAGCAACACGATGGGCATGAAAAGTTGCCCCAGAGGCATCTCGGGTTGCTCGGGTAATTCCTCAGCCACAATCGACTCCTGATGAAGGCGCGCCATCAACCCTTCGGGTTGAACAAGTGTATCAATCCACTAATAGGGAACATTCAATTTCACGAAGCCTATGCGTGAGAATATGGAGTCGCCGGAGGACGCCCTGCGCGAAGCACAGGCGGCTGAGGTCGGAGGTGACCTTGCACTGGCAGAGTCTTTGCTACGTGCAGCGAGCAATCGTTGGAAGAGAGAGCCGGAATTCAAATTACGACATGCTCGTGTTTTGCGGGCATTGGGCAATGAACGGAAAGCTCTCAAGTTGTATCGATCCGTTCTCAAGGCGCACCCTCAACGTGCTGATGTTGCGATGAATGCCGCACAAACCGCAACATCGCTGAACAAGTTGCGTCTCGCCGAATCACTTTGGTCACGCGCGCTCTCTGTCGGTGCACAGGCCGACATTGCCACAGAAGGGCTTTGCCGAGCCATCTGGACGCGCGGACGTAAGGAGGAATCGTGGGAGAGAGCAAAAGTCGCCTTTGTTCAAGGAGGAAGTTCAAGTCGAGTTCTTCATGATTTTCTGCGCGAATGCGCTCCGATTATCGGGACCTCTGTTCCTGAGATTGATTTACTCGAAACCAGCCAACTCGACGGAGATTTCGCACCTTCAGAATCAAGACGTGAATTGTCGTTGAAACCCGCTACCTTCTCTGGCGATTCTGTTGAGTCGATGGCGGGTATTAGTGCCGCAGATTTATCGGCACCTGCGGATCAAGAACTCACAGAGTTGCTTGGCGAGAATGAATCACGTCAACAAATCGATATGAGCGCATTACAGACTCAAAGCGAGGCTCCTACTTCAGTAGTTGAAGTTGACATCCCTGATGATTTACTCGATTTTGATTAATCAAAACGTGAATGAGCAAACCGGACATTGTGCCATGCCCGCTGCAACTTCAACGCTGCAAATTGGACATGTTCTTGCTTCAGAGTGGTCACTTTCAGCAGATTCACTCGCCCCGGTAATCTTGGCCAATGCAGCATCCATTTCATCATCGGAATCATCAGATTCAGGTGCTTCGGCATCAGTTTCCTGTTCGTCATCGTCGGAATCATCGTCTGACTCCTCCTCTGATTCAGCCACTGTCTCTTCTTCCGTGGCATCTTGCTCGTCAGCTGATTCTTCAACAGTCTCTTCTTCCGAGGATTCTTCCTCGTCAGTTGATTGTTCAACAGCCTCTTCTTCGACAACATCCTCAGATATGTCCTCTTCTGAATCTTCGACAGGAGCGGGTGCAGATGTTGTATCATCTTCCATCTCTTCACCCACGTCAATCCCATGAATTTCTTGTGCGTCACTGACCTTGAAGCCAGCCTCCGGGTCACCCTTGAACTCGTAGGTTACTTCGATTCTTTCTCCACTACCGACAGTACCGATATTCCAAGACATCTTCTTCCCATCTGTCGTCCCTTCTTCACTCATGTCGCATTTGATTTCTCCTTGATGTGAAGAGGTCACCTTCCACTCCAGCAATTCAAACGCACCAGGGATGATGTCGTGAATGACAACATCTTGTAGTGCTGAATCAGCGCGATTGTTGAACATGATCATCGCTTCATAGCGTCCGGCTCCCCCTGCGGGGAAAACTTCCTTGCCTGAGTCATAGTTCACCTTGCGGTGTGTAACGCGAACCACAGGTGATACACGTGGTGAGCGAGTGGCAATGGGCCCGTATCGCTCCGCACTGAAGTCAATTCGTGCCGGTGCAGCGACCACATCATTTGCTGGACTCGGGTCAGGTGCAACGAGCGGGTAATTGATGCTCATCTTTTGCCCAGGATTCAACCCAATGGGCCCCTTTTGACCAATTGTGATTTCCATATGGAAGCCAGGACCATCGGGTGAAACGCGGTTTTTCTCATGCTTGATTCCGTCATGAACTTCGATTCGGACCTGCTCTGGGTTCAAGTCTTTGCCCTCGATACTGGCTTTTACGCTGGCAGCATCAGGTGCTTCAAAGAGACCGGGGATATCATCATGAATTCTGAGCAGATTGATGATTGCTGAACCGGTATTCTCGATTTCAATCGTTGCATTCAACTCTGTACGTCGGTAATGACGCAACACGTCAAGTGAGTAGGTCTTGTCAATGTCCGCTTCTAGAACTTCGATATTTTGTGACTGCAGGCTCACGGTACCCTCGGTACTTCGGGAAACACGTGGCAATACAGTGTACAGCAACTCCTGGCTAAATGTGGGCTTATCCAAAGAGTGGACAACCTTGACATCACTTTCCCATCGTCCATCGGGCAGAACATCCTCTTCGACATCCTCAATCTCGAAAAGATGCTCATCCGACCCAGTTTGGGTCACAGTCAGTTTCGTCAAATCAACGGTAAACGAAGATCGATTTTCAAATACGGCTTGACATCTGTAGTTGTCAGGGCGCTCGTCTTCGTCTACAACCATGTATGAGAACCCACGGCAGTGGGCGTCGACCTCTCCGAAGTTCATCCCCGATAGTGTTGCTTCAGCAGTGTACGTGGCAGAGGCTGAACCCGCATCAATGGCATCAACGGCTTCAGCAGTGACTGCAGCGGGGATGGTCAGAGTTCGAGTTTCACCAGCAGTAAGTCGGCCTACACTCCAAGTTATTGTATCTCCTTGTCGTTCGTAATCGGCTCCTTCATTGACCTGAATTTGAACAGGGAATGTGCGTGTGACAACAACATCGTTTAGTTGAACTGAACCCATGTTTTCAACTTCAAGCTCCAACCCGATATCTTGTGCATTAGCGCTTCGTTCAATTGAAAGACTTCGCTCCTTGTCACGTGCTGTCCAAGTGTCAATTCTTTCTCGAAGACACAGCATACGTGGCCCCTCTACATTGTATCCAACGGTCTGATCGGCACCGGGTTCAAGTTCAGAGTAGGGCAAATCTCCCTCGATATCTGAAAAATCAGAGTTTTCCAATATTACATCGATGTCCCAAAGCCGGTCTTTATCGCTGGGATTTGTCAGAGTGAGCAATCCCTTTACCGACTGTTTGACAACCTCGCCATCTGCAGTCAGGGTCGCGTTTTCTGATTCTTCAAGAGTTGCAACGAGTTTGTGTCCTGGAATTGCATCGACATCAGCGGCATCACGGATTTTTCCTCCAGCCAAATCCAATTCGACTGGAATTTCGGAAGTATCTTCCTCAGTTTCAGACGTATCAATGGGCTTCAAATCCAAAGCAGGGGGTGGTGAATCTTCACCTTCATCGTCATCAGACGTATCATCCTCGACCGGTGCCAACAAATCGATTCCCGGAGGAGCCGGTGGCGCCTCAGGGGGTGTCAGATCCATTCCTGGAGGGGCCGGTGGTGCCTCAGGAGGAGCCGGTGGTGCCTCGGGGGGCATCAGATCCATATCGGGTGGAGCCGGTGGGGCCTCAGGAGGTGCTGGTAATTCCTCGGATGAATCCTCATCATCACCCAAATCACTTAGCAAATCAAGAGGGTCGCCGAGATCATCGTCATCAGAGTCACCAGAATCATCCATCATTGGAGGTTCTGGGGGTGCTTCAGGAGGTGCAGCGGAGTCCTCATCCATGGAAGGTGGCATTGGAGGTGCAGCCGGAGGATCCATGGAAGGTGGCATTGGGGGTGCTTCAGGAGCTTCCAAACCAGGGGGAGCCGGTGGTACAGGAGGTGTGAGTCCAGGAGGAGCAGGAGGTGCAGGGGGCTCAATACCCGGTGGGGTAGGGGGTGCTGGTGGTAGTCCGGGCGGTGGCGGTGGCATGGTTCCATCATCGTTTTCTTCACTCATTTTCATTCCTCCAAATGGCGTGGGATATTCTCCCGACGTTGTTGGAAGCGGTATAACCATTATTGCGAGGCAAATTGCCCGGTCCATAGGACCGTTGAGGTGTCGGAGGGTTGATGAACCACAGTCAAACGCCTCGTATTGTGAGTGTAAGCGATAGTAGTATGCCCCCCGTTTTGTTCGTCGTCGGAACCGCAGGTGCAGGGAAAAGCACTCTTGTGACAGCATTCCAGCGTTGGACGCGATTCCTTGAAGTCGAATGCCTAACCATCAATCTTGATCCGGGTGCGGAACGCGTTCACTATGATCCTGAATTCGATGTACGTGATTTGATTTCACTGCATGAAGTCATGGAAGAATATGACTTGGGCCCTAATGGTGCTCAAATTTTGGCAGCCGATTTGGTCGCAGCTCAATCATATGACATTCAAGACGAACTAGAAGGACTAGCCGGTGATTTGTTGGTCATCGATACACCTGGACAAGTCGAATTGTTTGCTTTCCGTGAAGCCAGTTCACACATGGTCGAGGTTCTTGGACAAGGGCAAGCCGCCTTGATTTTCCTCTTCGATCCGATGCTTTCACAATCTGCATCCGGTTTCGTCTCTCAAATGCTATTGTCAAACATTGTTCACTTTCGATTGGGACTCCCTACAGCAAATTTCCTCTCCAAATCAGATTTGCTCCCGCCTGAAGATTTAGATCGAGTCCTTGGATGGGGCGAAGACTTGGATTTACTTGAATCAGCTCTTTTTGAAGAAGCAGGTGGCCAGCGCACTGAATTCGCAATTGGACAGTTGCGAATGATGCAAAATGCACAGATTCAACCGGGTTTAGTCCCTCTGTCAAGCGAACAAGAAGAAGGCCTCGCAGACATCCTATCCTTTGCTCAAAACATCTTTGGTGGCATGGCAGATACCCGGGATGGATTTGCCGGAGATATCGAAGGAGAAAGAAACTAGGTGTTCAAATGACTGAAGTTCAACATTTACTCGCAATTGATGATTTGGGTGAAGATTTTCGAGAAATATTGCAGTGGGCAATTCAATTCAAGCAAGATCCAGATACAGATTATGATTTCAAACCCCTTGATGAACTAAGCATCGGATGCATTTACGAGAAACCCAGTACACGTACTCGTGTTTCGTTCGAGGTTGGCATCCACAAGTTGGGTGGTCAGGCATTGACGTTGCTTAAAGGCGATATTCAGATGGGTAAATCAGAGTCCATTGCCGACACTGGTGCGGTTCTTTCAAGATTCTTGGATGGTATCACATACCGCTGTTTTGGACACGACATGGTCACGACTCTCGCTGAGAGTGCTACCGTTCCCGTTATCAATGCGCTTTCGGATGAACATCATCCCTGTCAGGCCGCGGCTGATTTGATGACCATCATGGAGCGCAATCCCACGCTTGAGGGTGAGCGTGTCGCTTGGGTCGGTGATGGCAACAATGTTTTGCATGACTTGATGCTTGCTTGTGCGATGTTAGGCGTGGATTGTACCTGGGCTGTTCCCAAGGGTTACGAACCGTCGAAGGAAGTAGTGGAACGAGCTACTTTGCTCGCTGAAAAGTCGGGTGCTAAATTGGTGCAAACTCATGATCCGGTAAAGGCTTGCAAAGGTGCATCCATCATTTACACAGATGTATTCATCAGTATGGGTGAGGAACATCTAACCGACAAAATGTCTGATTTTGATGGGTTCCAAGTGAATGAGGCATTAGTATCTCATGCGAAAAGTGACTATGGATTCATGCACTGCTTGCCTGCACACCGAGGTGAGGAAGTCACCGACGCTGTCATTGACAGCGCAAACAGTATTGTTTTCGACCAGGCGGAGAATCGAATGTGGGCTCAAATGTCAATCCTAACTTACCTCTGTAACCCAGCCGCTTTCCACGCCTACAAAGAACTGTACTAAAGGGGGATTAGTACACTGGCTAGAAAGCCCGAAAGTCCGAGCAACATTGCCATCCGAAGACTCCTCTGTGCCGAGTAATCTTCGCCTCTATAGAGTTTGGGCTTGACTGAAATTAGGACCAACATTGCTGGGCACTGTAGCAGAAGATACTCCATCGGTAACATCTCTCGTGCATATGGTGCAACAATTGGAATGAATGAAGCGATGATTAACAATTGAGCAAAGGCACGAGCTCTCTCAGCACCGACGACTTTGGGCAGTGTTTCTCGATCGATATCGCCCGCCTCATCCTCGATATCTTTGACGATTTCACGAGCGGCATTAACCAGCATCGCCACCAGTGCTACAATCCAGACCAGTGGATTTGCAATACCGTTGACAGCTGCAGCACCAAATACGATGACAATTCCAACCAGTAGAGATACCGCAAGATTCCCCATCAATCCTTTGTGTTTGAGCATGAATGATGCGGGGACGACCATCTCGTAATGGAACATCAATAAGAATGCCAGAAACCAAATGCCAATGCTAGGCAACCATGAGGCCAAGTTCTCAGAATACAATGCCGCAACCGTCATTGCAGCAAGTAACGAGACAATCGAAAGCAGAAATGAAGCTCTACCGATTGCCTTTGCTTGAATCAGTGTCAGCGCACCACTGGGTATTGGCCGCTCTGGATGATTTTTTGCATCTACTTCGTGGTCAAAGACGTCATTGAATGCATTCCAAGCACCCATGAATGTCGCTACACAGCATGCATGCAGCAGCACTAGGGTGAATTCTATCGTCGTGAAGTCGGTCTTTACCATCACAGCGCCAACGACGACGGTCGAAGCTCCAACAAGGGCGTTGCCGCCACGTAGGAGTTGCCAGATCGGATGGGCCATTGTCATGGGCCTGTGCAGACAATACTTGAGTCTACGCCGTGGCTTTTGTCGGTCCTGAGTCTCCCAAGTGTCTTCCGGAAAGGGACCAGATACAGACACTGTATCGAGCTCCTCTGAAGAAATCTCGTACACTACCAACTTTTTCAAATCTCGAATCTTTTGCGAGAATATTCCCCACCTGATTCATTGTTGCACCCCAACTGAATCTCTCGTTGAGATGATCAAAGACTTCTACGGTGTTTGCTCGTCCACGTTCTGCGAGGAATTTGTGAACTTCTTCTCGAAGGCGCTTGGTTCGGCTCATGCCTTTGCCTCCAAACTGCGTCTGTGGACGTGCTGCCAAGCATTGGTTCTGACAAGTGGCCTCCACGCACCTGAGGTTTCCAATCCGCTTGCGTGTACCAATGCGCCATCTTTCGGGTTTCGCGGTCGCCTGGTTGCCATGAGTGAGGCAAAGGTAACCATGTTGTTTTGTTGCAATTTTTGTTGTTGCATGGAGATGGGCAATGTGGGATTGCCTATGAAGAAAAGTAGGTCGGTGCAAATGAATGTGAATCTTGTATCGACTCGCAGTCACCTGTTTTTCACATTCAACCTGCCGTGAAACTGAATGTAATTGTGCATCGTCATAGCGTTCTGTTGATATACGGGCATTCGGTCGCCGGATATACGCTCGTATGGTGTAGCGGCCCATCATGGTGGACTCTCAATCCATCGACCCGGATTCGAATTCCGGTACGAGCACCTTCTGTAGAAACTCCACTTAGGAGATAATTCCGTATCATGAATATGTGATGGTGTGTTCAAGCCACATATTCCAAAGTTCGATTCCGTGAACACCATCGTTCGCACTAAAGTAGAACTGACCATCATAAACGATTGACAGCATCGAACCCGGGGATGAACTCGGGTCAGAGCCAGTACTAGAATTATCGGCCTTGTGTATATTCGCTAAGAGCCATGTAGATCCATCTTCAGGATCATGTGCCCAAAGTTCTCGGCCATATTCTGATGTTGCAGCATCGAAATAGAGAATCCCATTGATTGTCTCCATGATGCCCAAATCAGTTGAAGTACCTTCATTTGGAACAGTAAAATTCGCTACCATCCATGTAGATCCATTTTCAATATCGTGAGTCCAAAGGTCGACAACAGTATATGGGTCGACATCATTTGTTTTGAAAAAGATTTGATTGCCAATTTGGACCGCGTGAGTCGTTGGTTGCGGTGTTGTATCTGTAAACTGGTGAATCTTCCAAGTTGTGTCGTTTGAAAT
>CEWJ01022456.1_pt1 | contig 12954 bp, 7 predicted proteins | sample 350291 | NCBI WGS metagenome assembly CEWJ01 (sample SAMEA2622923, study PRJEB7988) | marine metagenome | isolation source: saline water (ENVO:00002010), including | reverse complement strand
AGCGTGGGTTTGAGATCGGAAGTGACACGGTCGGGTGCAAACTCTTGCCGGCTGATGTCGTTCATGTCGGCGGTGGCTGATGCTCGAGCTCGGCTGCCGTCGTCGAGGAACTCTGGATGTGACGTGTTGTGGTAGGCACCGAGTCGCTTACCGAACCGCTTGCCGATGAAAGGAAACGTTCGCAACGCTGTGATCAGCGTGATTTTGAACGGGTACCAAAACAAGTTTCTGAAATTAGGCTGTGCGTGTGGATGCATTGGCATGGTTTCACCTCACTCCCGCCCCGGGGCTACCGTCCCCGCGGCTTTGTCCGTATGGACGTGGAACATGCGTTCCTGATTGATCGATTTGTCCTCATCGTTGAGGTACACCACGAAGAGGCCGAGCCAGAACAACGTGGTCAGGATGGGGACAAGGGAGGGGATGCCAAAGGCGCCCCAAGCCATGCCGCCACCGATGTCGTCGTAGGCCGACATGCCTTCGGGATTGAACAGGTAAAGCCTGTAAACGAACGCAAGAATGACCTGGAGCACGGCCAGCGGGAGAAGCATTCGCCAACCGAATTCCAGGATTTGGTCGGTTCGGATACGGGCGAGCGAGAATCGAGCCCACACAAAGACGATGAGGAAGACCAGCCATGCTTTCACGAGGGTTACAACGGCTCCGGGCACCAGCGTGAGAAGTTCACCAAGCGCCGGAGAAAGCGTGCCTATCGTGCCCTGGAAGGGCAGGTGCCAGCCACCGAGGAAGAAGTGCGTGAAGAGGAAACAGGCGGCATAAGTCCGGATGTATTCAGCCATGAACAGCATGCCAAAGCGCATGCCACCGTATTCCGTCCACCAGCCTTCCACCAGTTCAGCCTCCGCTTCGGGCATGTCAAACGGCACCCGCTCGACTTCAGCGATCATGGTGACAAGGAACAGAACGGCGGCAAGCGGCATCAGGAAAATATTCCAAGCACCAGCGGCATGTTGGAAGTGAATGCTCTCAACGATGTTGAACGTCCCGGACAGGATGGCCACCGAGAGCAACGTTAGGAGAAGGGGGATTTCGTAAGCGGTCAGTTGGGCCGCCGACCGGATACCGCCGATGAGGGTGTACTTGTTGTTGGACGACCAACCGGCGAAGAACACCCCAATGGGGGCGATACCAAAGATGGCGATGGCGTAGAGAATGGACAGGTCGGGGTTCGTGGCGTAGATGCCGCTTGACAGTGGGATCATGCCCAGAATAAGCAGCGTCGAGGAGACGATGAGGAACGGCGAGACCTCGAAGATAAGGCGGTCTGCACGCTGGGGCACCATGTGCTCTTTGACAAGGAACTTCATGCCGTCCGCCACGTTTTGGAAGAACCCTGGCAAGATGGTCTTCCCCATCCACGAGCGGTTGTTCACCCGGTCAACGGTTGGGAAGTTCTCGTCGCGATTGCCGAAGTTCTTGTTCAGCCATTTGTTGACAATGCCGATCGGTTTTCCAAGGCCAAAGGGCAGCATGTTCCACCACTCACCGGCCGTAACGCCGTTTTCGCCAACCCACAGCGAGCGCAGTGCCGTGGTGGCCCCGTACCGGTCTTGCATGCGAGCGACGGCCTTCCTTTCAATCCAGAGAATGGCGAATTGGGAAAAGAAGAGCATCAAGAACACCACGTTGGTCAACGCAAACGTGGCGGCGGCGAACGACAAACTGCCAGCGCTCTCCTCGAGCGGTGTGCCTTCAAGCGCTCCGATGATGGCGGAACGCAACAGGCCGTCCTTGCTGAGGAAGAAACCAACGAGGTCGTACTTGTCGTTCATGATATCACCTCAACGATCGGTCTCCCCGATGCACGGATCGAAGCTGCCCATGATGGCAGGTATGTCTGCCACTTTGTAGCCAATCATGGTCTTGGCGACATAGGGAATGGTGATGAACATCGGCGAACGAATCGACAACCGGTAGGGGTTTTTCCCCCGGCTGTCGCCGCCGCCCTGAACATAAAATTGTGAGGCCCCTCGGGTGCACTCGTAGTTCGAGAAACCGGTGGCGCCTTCCGGAGCACGGGAGGGGGCTTTGGTGAGAATCATCTTGTCGCCCTTGGCGTAATTGGTGTTCTTTCCGCCCGGAATTTTCTCGATGGCGTCGAGGATCATGCGGCACGATTGGCGCATTTCTTCCATGCGAACACGGTAGCGGTCGTAACAGTCCGCACCCTTGACCGACGTCGGTTTTTCAACCGCCGGCTCCCAGTCCACCTGGTCGTACACGGAGTAAGGGTGCGCCCAACGAACGTCGTAATTGACGCCAGCCGCCCGCACGTTGGGGCCCGAGACGCCGGCGTTGACCATTTCCTCGGCGTTGGCGTAGCCAACACCCTGCAAGCGAACCAGCCAGATGGTGGATTCGTCCAGCATCATCTCGTATTCGTCGATGCGGTGCTCGAACAGTTTTGTCTTGGCGATAAGGCGGTCGGCAAAGCCGATCGGGATGTCTCGCTTGATGCCACCAACCCTCGGGAAGTTGTAGTGCATTCGTGAACCGCCGAGTTCTTGCAGAAGGTCGAGGAACATTTCTCGGTCTCGCATGCACCACGTCATGAGCGTCAAGCTGCCGATATCCGGGCCGTAGGCGCCCAGCCACATCAAGTGAGAAGCAAGGCGCTGGCATTCTGCGGCGATGAGGCGAACGTATTCAGCACGCTCGGGCACCTCCACCTCCAACAAATCCTCGGCAGCGTAAATGTAGGAATTGGCCCAAGTCATGGCGCTGACGTAGCAAAGGCGGTCACAGTACGGCGTGATTTGGGTGAAGTCGCGGGCTTCGGCGATCTTCTCAACGCCTCGATGAATGTAGCCAAGTTCCGCCTCCGTGTCAACCACGGTTTCGCCGTCAACTTTGACCCGGAGAGTCCACAGACCGTGCGTCATGGGGTGCTGAGGGCCCATCGTGATCCACATTTGCGCCATGATATCACCTCACTTAACCCGGCCCTCATCGGTTGGCTTGCGAAGAAAGCCCTGGGCATCGTCGTACATCTCGTTGAAATCGTGGTAGCGAATTTTGTGCTGTTTTTGCAAAGGATGGAATCCGTCAGGGCTGTCGTGCGGATTCAAGACCCGATGCATGTTGTCGTGACCCTCGAATTGGATGCCGACCAAATCCCACGTTTCTTTTTCGTTCCAGTCCGCTCCCACCCAGATGTCCTGAATACTCGGGACCGTTGGGTTCTCTCCCTGAGGAAGCGAGACCACGGCTTCAACCTCAAGAGGTACATCGGCGCCGTTGAGTTGTTCAGCAACATGCACGGTGTGCGTGTGCGGCTTTTGATCGACCACCGGCTGGCGCAGGAAGTGGTAAACGACTTCCCAGCCTCGCTCCGCACCGCCTTCCGGGTAGTGTGTTCCGGTGACCATCGAACAGTAGTTCACGCCGAGGTCAAATCGGAGGTGCTTGGCGACGGCGACCCAGTGCTGCGGTGGTGCGACCACCCTGGTAAACGCCATTTTGTAGGCGTTGTTGTGGTGCTCGACGGTCGCTTGAACGTCGGAGCCCCCAAAACGCTCGTTGATGCTGTTGGCAGCGTGCTCTGCCGCTGCCTGTGCTTGTTCGTTGGAAATCCGCATGCCCATGCTCAATCCTCTCCAACGATGATGGGTTTGTCGCCCTTGCGCCCGCTGCTTGGCGCTGCGCCGATTCGAATGATTTTTTCACGGAGCAACCCGAAACCGTCGATGAGGGCTTCGGGTCGCGGTGGGCATCCCGGGACGTAAACATCAACGGGAATGACGGTGTCGACACCTTCCAAGATGTTGTAAGATTGGAAGTACGGCCCTCCTGAAATGGCGCATTCACCCATCGCAATGCAGTACTTTGGTTCGGGCATCTGCTCCCAAAGACGGACGATTTTGTCGGCGAATTTCTTGCTGATGGGGCCGTTGACAAGCAGAACGTCGGACTGCCTTGGAGAGGAACGGAACAGCACACCAAACCGGTCGCCGTCAAACCGAGGTGTGGCGGCGGCCGCCATCTCGATAGCGCAGCACTTGATGCCCAAGTGGAGCGTGAAGAGCGACTTTCGGCCGGCCCAGTTGAAGTAGCGGCCCGCTAAAACGCTCAGGAACTGTTTGATCTTCGTGGCCTTCAGCGCTTCGTCGGTGACGTCACCTACCATCTCGACGAGCGCCCGACTGTTGAACGCAGCGTAATTTTCGTCCTGACCCGCCATGCTTCTCACCTCAGATGTAAATGCGGCCCCGCTTGCGGAAAACATACCACACGCCCAGCGACATGGTCGTGAAGAAAATTGCGAGGGTGAAAAGGGCGTCGGTTGCCTTGTTGATGGCGTTGGCGTCCTCAACGCCCGCAGCCGTTGCATCCGAAGCCACCATGCCGCCCAAAACCAAGAACATGAAGGCCACGTCAAAGACGAGGAAGATGATGGCGTACCAGTAGTACTGGAAGTGGAATTGGATCATGGCTTCACCCACGGGTTCGCTGCCGCACTCAAAGGTGGTCAGCCGGCGCGGGTAGAGGCTGTGGTCCCGCTCGTAGCCCTCCAGCAGGTACGACCGCGTGATGTGGGGGCGGGCCGGGTCCACCTTGGGTCGGACGACCCACGTGATGAGGAAATTTGTCAGGGGCATAATGATGCCAACGACGGTGAGGAAACCAATGGAAAGGTATGCACTCGGCACAGATTCAAGCCCCGACATCGGTTCACCCCCAAGGAACGCATACGCTCCTTTGTAACAGCGACTTGAAACCCCTCCATAAGCGTTGTCTGTCGCCTTCGTGCAAAGGCCCACTGAATCAGGGTCGAAACATGCTCGTAGTGCATCGTTTTTGTGCGTGACTGCAGGCGACTGCTTGGCTCAAGTTCGGCGGGTTATGATCGCCGCAATAAGCAAGACAACGAGAACGCCACCGACGACCTGTGCAACCATCACTTCCGAGAGACCAAACACGCCCTCCGGAGGCGTACCTGACACGGCGAATTCGATGTTCTGTCGATCGAGAACACCGGTTTCTGTCGGTTCGGCCGAGACCGTGAACTTGTAGACATCGTCCATCTCTGCACCATAAGGCGCTCGCACGGTGACGTTCACGTACAGCGTTTCTCCCTCGTCAACCATGCACAAAATTTCGCTGTTCTTCAATTCACAATCGGTGTTATCGCTGTCCAGGACAACCGACCAACCCCGTAGGTTTTCGGAACTGAACACGCGAATTTCAGCGCGTATGTTGCCAGTGTTGACAATGCTGATTTCCTCGGTGACCGCAGGTTGGCCGTAAACAATGTCCATCTCCTGACGCTGTCCTGCTTCAACAAACGCCAATTCGTAGATGGTGCTGACCTCCAACGAGACGGTCACCAGGCCGGACCGGTCTGCAGCGTTCTTTTCGCTCGTGGCAAGAATTTCCAAGAGTCCACCTTGCCCTGTCTGGGCACTTGGGTTGACGCTGATGGTCAGTTCGAGGTAAATTTCGTACTCCCTGGCTTCGTAGATATTCAACAAACCGTTCTTGCTGATGTGGATGTTGGCAAGTTCTTCATCCGCAAACACGTAGGGTTCATCCGTCGTTTCGTTGAAGTAAAAACCGCTGGATGCGTTCCAGAGGCCGTAGCCTTTTGGAACCAAGAGTTGGTCGGCGACAGGATTGCCGTTGACGCGAAGCGTACGGGTGGCGATGCCCTCGAGCCCCCCAATCGTGAAGAGGGCGGTGTCGTCGTTGCGGTCGCCCGTGTTTCGCAGCCACATGCCGATCGTTTGTTGACCGTTTGGCGGCAGTACGACAGAGGTGGTGGTGGCCGTGTCTCCATCATCAAGGCGGAGGTCCATCGAGAAGTTCAGGTCCGAAAGCCGGGCGGTGAACACGGCTTGACGTTGGTTGTCAGGAATACCGTCGCCGTCCCTGTCCTGCCCGTTGGGGTCGTCCTTGTTGCGAATCCGCACGGTCAGCCTCGTGTAGTCGGCCTCTTCTTCGCCGTCAACGCTGACCACGAGGTACACGGTGGTGGTGGATTGCGGGTCGACATCGGTCTCCGTGAACGGGGTGCCGTCTTCGGTTTCAAAAGACGAATCCCATCGCGGGCTTGCGGACTGTGAAACGACGGAGAGGCCGATGGTGTCGCGGACGTTGCCCTCGTTGATGAGGTCAATTGGGAATCGGACCTCCGTTCCGGAACGACCGGTTTGGTCGATGGCGGGCGTGTCGACTTCCACTTTGTGAACGGCGGCCACGGTCACCTTGAGCGAGACGGTGTCGTAGGCGGTGCCCCCTGATGACGGAAGAACGCTGAACACCAACTCGATTTCTTCGGTGGCGAGAGCGTCGGTAGGCACCCGCACGGTGACGCCAACTTGCGCAGATTTCTCGTTGCCATGGCGAGAACCCACAGAGACCGAAGAGGCATCCAGCTGCACCGCCCATCCGGTCGGAGCGATGGACGAAGCCACGCGAAGGTTGTCTTGGCCGTTGCCTTGGTTGGTGACGGTGATGGTGGTCGATTTGTTGGTGCCCGGCTCGATGTTGGAAAGAACGCTGGTCGCCAGCGATATGCTTGCGGCTCGCGACTGCCCAACGGTGATGCGGAGGTCCACCTGGCACTTGATGGGCCCGGTGTTGCCGTCTTTGCCAACAATCCTTACCACGGTTTCAGAGCCGGCATCAACCGAATCGTCCGGAGAGACCACAAAGTCAAACGCACGCTCACCGTTGCCGTTGTCGTAGGGCAGAAGACCGGAAGACGTTCCTTCAACCTGCACCCAAGATGACTTGCTTCCAACAGGCGAGGCGAACACGGTCCAATCCGCATTGCCGTCGTTGGCATAGGTCGCCGTAACCTTGGTTTCATCGTCGGGGTTGACGCTGACCGCAGTCTTGCTGAGTGAGACGGTGCACTTCCTTAATTCCGGGACGACCAGTTCGAAGTCCTCGGTGTCTTTGGCTTCCTGTGCGGGGTCGTTGGCCACCGTTCCAGTGACTTCCCAGCAATAGGTGTCGGCCGTGGCACCTTCAGGAATCTCGACGGTGGCCGTGACCGTTTCGGATTCTTCTTGGTCAACGTTAACTGACGTTTCGCTCAGGGTCACGGTAAAAGCTGATGTCGAGCCGCAGCCCGGTCCCGTGCCTTCGCTTACGGCGAGGTTAACCGTCGCATTCGTTTGGCCCGTGTTTTCGACCTCAATCCTGTAGTCGAGCTCTTCCTCACCGTTCCAGTTCTGGCTTCGCTCGCTTTCGCTGATAATGAGGTCCACGCCAAACAGTGCACTCCCGCTGCCGTCGTCTGCCGACGTCGTGACGGTGACGGATTCCTGGGCCGGTGCACCCGCCACGTCCGGGGGCGTGGCCTGTTCGTTGGCCGTGACCGTGACGGTCGTGTCGCACTCACCTTCGGCCGTTTGGGTCAGCGTGATGTTCATGGTCGCTTCTTCGTAGGAGCCGGCGTCGATCGGTCCGGGAATCTGGGTGATGCTTGAGGTGTAAGCGTTGCACTCCTGCGTGGCCTCTTCGGAAGTGGCGAGCGAGACGGTGACGGGGTTGGAGCCGGTGTTGCGCACCCTGATGGTGTATTCACCGGCTTCACCCGGGTTCACGGCCAGCGAGGTGGGAATGGCGGTGACCATGATGGAGGCATCCCGCCCGTCTGCCGAGACGACCGGTGCCGTGAGGGGCAGGAGAGCGCTGCACAAAACGAGAACCAGAAAGACCGCCGTTCGGCGAGAAGCGTTTACGTCGCTTGCCCTAGGCATCATGGCCCTGCCTCACCGTTCTCCTATCAAAACCCTATGCCTGTCATGCATCGCAAACCGACGATGCGTCAGGCTTTGACAAAGGCGCTCGTCGACCCCCCACAGTTGGCACAGGCGGGGAGGTTTTGTGCGCCACATCCATTGAAGCCATCGGCGTGATACCTCGCACCGCACGATGGGCAACCTTGCATGCTGGTGGTGATCGGTTGGCGGCAACTCCAGCACATCGGTGGTGCGATGGAAGGTGAGGGCGAGGATGCTCCCTGTACGGCGGTTGGAGCCGGTCGAACTTGGAACGGGAGCGGCGCCGCCTTGGGGGCAATCATCGCCGTTTGTGACCTGCCTTTGCCACGGCGAAGTTGGGCACCGATGGCGAACACCGCAGCGAGAAGAATGATGGCGATTGCTACCGCCATGAGGCTGGAGTTGAGGCCGCTGTCTCCTGAGGTCCCGATGGGCTCACCTGATGAGGAGACATTGAACGAAAAACTGGCGTCGGTTGCGGAGCTTGTAGCGAGGTTCAAGGATATCGAAGCCGTTCCCGGCGCATCGGCTCGGATATTGAGGCGAACCAAACTCGACTGCCCGACAGCGAGATCGACGATGTCTGCACTGGCAAAAGATATCGACCAATCCTCTGGCACCTCAGCGACGACTTGCCGCTGAAGCGGCATGTTCCCTGTGTTGGTGATTTCAACGGTCACCTGACGCTCTTGGCCCGTGTTAAAGACGGGAACAGCGCCGATGTCCCAGGCCACCTGTTCGTTTGGCGCCACCAACAGACCAACCGTTGTTGAGCGTTCAACGCCGGCGTCGTTGAGGACGAGCGTGAACGAAGGTTCGGCCATTGGCGCCATGCTGGAGGCGATGAGCACGTTGCAAACGACGGGAGAAACATCGCCTTTCCCGACGGATTCAACCGGAACGCACTCGCCGAACAAGCCCGTATCGGCAAGCAAACTCGCGCTCGGACTCCAGCGGGTCTCCGCTTCGTTTGACAACAACCAAGTGAACCTTAGATTGACGCCGGACGGGTGGGTTCCAGAGCCCTCTGGCGTGGTGAAAGACGTGCCGTCCTGGAGTTCCAAACTGACGAACGTGAGGGTTGGTTCCGGCAAAATTTCCACACTGACCGTCCCTTCCCAGGTGAACCTTGTCGAGCCGTTGTCGAAATTGAGTTTGATGGTCCCCGAACGGGCGTTACTGCCCGCTTCAAGGGTGTAAAGCAGGTTCTTGCTGGTCGCCCAAGGAAGTTCGACAACCTCCAGTGTCGTGGCGACGCTCCAGCCGCTGGGCACCTCAAACGAGGGTTGAAGGTTGAGGTCAACGTTGCCCTTGTGCTCCAACGAGTACCGCAGGGTCAGGCTGGACTCCGGACGAACGGTACCGATGGTGGATTCAATGTCGACCAGAACCTCTCGTACCGTGGACACGCGTATGGGAATTTCAAACACCTCGAGCTCGGATTCTTCGGTCTGGCTCACCGCCGTCAATTTGACAATTCGCTCGGCCCCTGCGGCCGTCATCACTTGTGGTGGCGTGAACGTCAAGCCGACCGAACGGAACGCTTCGTTGTCAATCAGCCCGGTGGAGCCCGAAATCGCCCCGGCTTCGCTGCCGAGGTTGGTGAAGCCGACCTGCCAGCCTGTTGGCGCCTCGAGGAACAAATCGTACCCCATCGGAGCGTTGCCGTCGTTGTAGAATCGTACGGTGATGTTCGTTGGTTCCGATGGATGAACAGGCACCACGTCGTAATCGAAAGCGAGCCGGGCATCCGGCAGTTCAGGGACCACGAGGTCCAAGTTCAGAGGGTAGTCAACACCGTTGTCCACATCCAAGGCCAGCAAATCAATGCGGTACGTCCCCGGAGCGGGTGGTGACGGGTGAACAAGGGTCACGATGATGGATTCTGACGCTTGCCCCTCCATGGTGAAGTTGGAATCGGTGCTGCCAATGTACCAAGGCAATGTTTGGCCCGATTCCACATGAAGAACGTTGCCCGTTTGCATGGAGGCGTTGGTGGAGAGCAAGGCCGTGTTCGTCAAGGAAACGTTCCACGAAGTGGTGGAGGATTCGCTCGATGTCAAGACCTGTATCGGCGTTGCTGTTTCCAGCTTCACACCGGGGGCCGTAACGTTCACCTGCACGTCAAGCCGGTTGTTGTTCTCGCGAATTTCCTCAAGGTCGTCATCAGGGTCGAGCACGAACGATAAGATGGTGGATCCGGATGCTACCGGGGTCCAAGGCCAAACGATGGCTTTGCTTGAGCCGGCACCGAGTTCAATGGTCCGACGGTCGTACTCGACACCGTCCACTTCGAACACGACCGGGAACATGTCGGCCTTGGCGTTTCCAAAGTTGAAGAACGTCGTGGACAATTGCACCTGGTCGTCCACTTGGGGAATAGCGACGTTCATTTCGAAATCTTCCGCCACAACCATGGGATCGGGGCGCAAATCGTTCACCCCGTGGCCGAGGACAGCCAGAGCGTACGGCTGGGTCTTGCTGCCGCTGTGTTGCGAATCCTTGACCATCACCGTCCATGTGCCTTGGGCAGCGCTATCGATGAGCACGACCTCCAGGTTGTTGATGTCGTCCGCTGTTCCGCCGGTCGTTGAACGGCCGTTTGCAAAGTCGTTGCCGAGGTAAACCGTTCCGTCAGGCGAGGTGACTTCCAAATCCAGATCGTTCACCAGCTGGGCGGTGGAAAATCGCGAGCCCCGCTCGTCTGACCACGACAGCACCACTTTGAACAATCCAGAGGACTGGGTGACGTTGAACGAATACGACTTGCTGTTGCCCGTGCCGGACATGACCGAACGGTCGTCCACCCATATGCCCTGACCGCCTGGTGGCGCAAGGCTGTTTCGAAGATTGATGCGTCCCCACCCCTCGTCTTTGTTTGGAATGTCCCTTGAGCCGATGTCTTGGGCCCCGAGAACGAGGAGGCTCTTCACCAGAGCGCCCTGAGGTGACGGTCGTTGAGCGACTTCTTCGAGGTATTCACGCACCATTAACGCAGCACCGGCAGCGTTTGGCGTCGCCATTGAGGTACCGGTGTATTCCAGGTAGTACGAGTTGGTCCACGTGGAACTGCCCGTATCCGTGGCTTCCTGAGCGCGACAAGAGCGAACGTACCCGCCCGGTGCAACAAGGTCGGGTTTGATGCGCCCGTCTTCGGTCGGGCCCCTGGACGAACCGCTCATCATCACGTCGGGAGAACCGCTGTACCGGTTTTTGTGGTTGCCAACGGAAATCACGTTCTTGGCCGTGGCGGGTGGCGAGACGGTGCCGGAATTCGGGCCGTCGTTGCCTGCAGCGAAGAGGATGGTGAGGCCGTCTCTTCCGCTGTAGTAGCGGTCAAAGTAGTTGGCGCGGTCGTCCACATCTTCGGTTTCGGAGTTGTATTTCGATTGCTCACTGGCGGCAGAAGAGCCCCACGAGTTGGTGTGCGTGCGGGCGCCAGCGTTGTAGGCGGTGTTCAGCAAATTGTTGAGGGAGGGCGATTGAAAGCGACCGGTGTTGTCGTTTTCCATGGCTTGGAAATACAACTCTGCCGCCTGGGCGACGCCACCATAACCGCCACGAAAACCATCGCCAAGCACCGTGCAGGCAACGTGCGTGCCGTGGCCGGAGTGGCGATCGGCGGTGGAACCGTCCCCGATGACATCGTAATTGCCGACGACGCGGGTACCGAAGTCGCCGTGGTCTTCATCAAGGCCCGAATCGGCAACGGCCACAACCTGTCCAGAGCCGTCCAAATCGGTGGTAAAGTAGGTGGTCATCGTGTTGATGTTCATGTGACCCCTGGCGTTGTTGTTGTGAGCAGCAAAGGCAGGATCGGGACGAAGGTGCATGACGGAAGGTTGGCGCAACAGGGTTTGGAAATCAACGGTGTCCACAACCCCCTCGTACCTTCCTGCATCCCATGCGTGCCACGACGTGAAACTCTGTCGCACCACATCGCCGATGTTTTGCTGGAGAGTTCCGCCAATTTCGTCCGAGAGCGAGACAACTTCGAGCGGCCCCTCCTCGCCTCGCCAACCATCAAGCCGCAGTCGCATTTGCTGAAGGGCCGATTCCCCGTCCTCAAGCAACAACAGGTCGAGCAAATCACCGTGGAGGAACAACGCCACGGGAACCGCATGACTGGCATGAACGCCTGCATGCAACTCGGCTTGTTCCAGAGCAGCAGGCGTGCCTTGAACCATCAAACCGGACGGCGAAATGAACTCGCGAACTTCAAGCCCCGCTATTTGGTTCAACGCTGCGCGGACGCTTGTCATGGGCATGCCGTTTGACACGATGAGCATCAACACGTCAAAGCGCGGTGCGAGGAGATCCTCGGGAACAGGGCGATCAAGCGTCAGTCCGCTTGCGTCAAAGGTGCCGATGGGCGTCGTGGCGAAAAGGCCTCGCTGTTCGTCGGTTGTGGACGCATCAAGAACACCGAGCGCCTCCTGGTAGACATCGTCGCGAAGATCGAACTTGACCCACTCTGGGTCATAGGTGCCAAGCGTGCTTGTTTCTTCGCTTGGAAGCAGCAGCGAACTCGAGGTTGAGAACAGAAGCAAGAACACGAACAGCCCGGCTGAGACGCAACGAGAGCCTCCAGCCATGTCTTTGCCTAACACCCCTGTCCTTTATCGGTTGGGTTTGACTGTGCCTACAATGCTCAGTTCAGTGGCCAAGTGTGCCGCTCGGCTTTGTCGTACAATATTTCTTGAGACCAATAGCCCACCTCGTGAAGGAAATTGTCAGGCTGGCGAAGTTGACCCGAGTAATCCCTGTATTCCAAATCGATGGAAATGATGTATTCGCTCCATACGGTGGGACCGAGAATCATCATCTCCAAATCGTCACCGGAAAGCGAAGAATGGGCCTTGACCACATCTCGCTCAAGCGACATCGAACCGAGAAGTTCCCCTTCGATGGACAAGAACTCGATTTCCAACACGACATCGGTGATGGCTCGGCTCCCGTCGTTGTGGAGTTCGCTCATCATCAAATGCCCACCACGTTGCATGTAGTGGGTCTCCACGGTCACGGAATCACGGGGCAACAGCCAGTACCATCCACTCGCCATGAGCGTGATGAGCATGAAGAATACAGCGCCGGCCATGGCCACACGAGCAGGTGTGACCTCTCGCTTGATGGAGGTCAGAATTTTGGCTGCCTCTTGCGCTGCTTCCCAATCTTCGATATCGTCCTCATCCATGGAAAT
>CEWJ01013649.1_pt1 | contig 12977 bp, 9 predicted proteins | sample 350291 | NCBI WGS metagenome assembly CEWJ01 (sample SAMEA2622923, study PRJEB7988) | marine metagenome | isolation source: saline water (ENVO:00002010), including | reverse complement strand
GCGTCAATGAAGCCAAGAGCCTTGCTTAGCGTCTATGATAAAACAGGAATTGTCGAGTTTGCCAAAGCACTGGATGAACTAGGTTATGAGTTAGTATCTACAGGTGGCACGGCCAGAAAATTACGTGATGCAGGTCTGAGTGTAATTGGCGTGTCGGATGTTACCGGCCATCCCGAAATATTTGACGGACGCGTAAAGTCCCTCCACCCTGCGATACACGGGCCGTTACTTGCTAGGTTGGAAAGCGAGTCTGACAGACTGGGCTTAGAAGAACTTGGCTACCCACCAATCAGTATTGTGGCTTGTAATTTGTATCCGTTCACTGCTGCAGCAAGTCAGGAACCAAAATTAGACGATCCAGACCTGTTAGAAATGATTGATATTGGCGGTCCAACAATGGTTAGAGCCGCAGCAAAAAATCACCGGAATGTAGTGATTGTTTGTAATCCAAATAACTATTCCAAAGTCATTGAAGAACTACAGTCTGCCAATACTGTTGACGGATTAAAACCTGAGTTTAGACAGCAGTTGGCCCTTGAAGCATTTGAACATACGGCATCCTATGATTCGGCAATCTCCGATGAGCTACATGCACGTTGGGTTGGCCGTCCAGAAATGTATGCAGATAAACTAGAACAAGAGTTGCGACTCCCGCAAACATTGCTAAATTCAGCTGAAAAATTATTCAATTTGCGTTATGGTGAAAACGGACACCAGTCTGCAGCACTGTACCTTGACCCAAAAGCAATAGGAGGACACTCAACCTTAGTAACTGCGCATGTTGAAGGTGGCAAACAAATGTCATACAATAATTACTCAGATGCAGACGCAACTCTAAGGTTGTGTCGTTCATTGTCGACAGACGAGTGGCCCGAGACGCCTCACGCATGTGTTATTGTCAAACACAATAATCCATGTGGTGCAGCACTTGGCAAGACTCAGGTTGAAGCCTATGAGGCAGCTCTTGCTAGTGATCCAGAATCAGCGTTTGGCTCAATAATATGTTTCAACGAACCGGTAGAGGTTGCGACAGCCAATGCAATGGAACCACTATTCATTGAGGTATTGATGGCTCCAGATTATATTGCAGAGGCCAAGGAAATTATCATGATGAAAAAGAATCGCCGAGTTTTGACCATCGAATCACCTAACAATCGGCTTGCGCCTCTAGAGAGAATACTCGTCAAGAAGCCAATCGAAGGTGGTTGGATTGTTCAAACAGAGGAAGCCCCAATAATCGACTGGAACAAAGCAAAAGTGGTTACTAAAGCCGAACCTAGCCAGGCGGAAATCGATAGTATGAAATTCGCCGTTAGAGTTTGCGAACAAGTAAAATCCAATGCCATCGTAATGGTCCAAGGCACTGCGACTGTAGGTATAGGCCCTGGTCAAACCAGTCGTGTTGAAGCGGTAAAGATCGCAGCCCGTAGGGCAGGCGAGCGTGCAAAGGGCTGCGTTTTGGCGTCAGACGCCTTTTTCCCCTTCAAAGATGGATTAGAACAGGCGGCTAGTGCGGGGGCATCAGCGATAGTTCAGCCCGGGGGCTCGATAAGAGATCAAGAAGTGATTGACGCAGCGGATGAACTGGGAGTTTCTATGCTTTTCACCGGTCATCGACTATTCAGGCACTGAAAGTCGAAGCAATCAAAACTCAACGCCTCTTCCTAATGTTATGTCAACGCCTCAGAGTCATGTGCGTATTGCGAAGGTCACTGAACCACTGAGGTGTGCCATACTGATTTCAGGCTCCGGTAGCGGAATGGAAGCGATGCTGCATCATCAACGAACCTCAAACTGCCTTCATAGAACGGAAGTGGTGATTAGCAATGTTGCTGCTGCGTACGGAATTGAGCGAGCAAAACATCTCGAATGCCCTGTTGAAATAATTGAGTTGCCAACCGGCCTGACTGGTGTGGAGCGAAGACTAAGTCACGAAAAGGCCATCGAGAAGGTATTGGCTCATTACCGCATTGAATTGATTATACTGAGTGGCTATATGCGGCTTTTAAGCGCAGATTTTGTTGACCGATGGGCAGGCAAAGTAGTCAATATTCATCCGTCGTTGCTACCCGATTTTCCCGGTGCTCACGCACATCGTGATGTGATTGCGGCGGGTGTAACAAAAACTGGCTGTACGGTACATTATGTCGATGCCGGAATGGACACTGGGCAAATAATCGCTCAGTGTGAAGTTGAGGTGTTAGCCGATGATACCGAGGCTAGTTTAGCATCAAGAGTAAAAGAGTTCGAACATAAATTGTATCCATTAGTAATAGATGCTATTGCAAGCGGTGATTTTTCAGATCTTCCGGGGAATTAAAATTGGTAAATTCAGCAGCAAGGGTTTTACTTTGATGAGTATCAAAATCTTCGAATAAACCGCTGATTGAATTTGCTTGCCAATTAATTTGACTCTTATCGGTTATCCTTGCGTGTAGTGGTTGCCTAGCGCCCAATTCATCACTTGGCACGCAATTTGTTAACAGAGTTAGTTCTGTAATGCCGTTTACTGTAAGGTTGAATGCATCACACGGGATTAGTATGATGTCATCATTTATCCGATTTATCGCCCACTGAATAACCTGAATCAGGTTCTTACATTCTTGTGGATCTGTCCAGACTTTCCCTGGAAAATTACTGCGCCGTTCTTGACTACCACACAAAGTGATTACTTCGGTAATTTTTGCGGCTACGCATTCATCATACAGCCGGCTTACTCCGCCGAACATTTTGGCTTTGTCTCGACCCATACGTGTGCTAGTGCCGCCAGCGAAGATAAGCGCTGTTGTCATGTTAATCATCAGTGTAGTTCATCTAATTTGTTCATTGCATCTTCTAGTTCATCGAGCAAACTTCTCACTCGTTCCATTAATGCCCTACGTTCTCTGCTGCTGCGCGCTTCTGGCAACCACTCTAGTAATCTTCGAACATCCTTGGCGTCTCTCTCAACAGTCCATTGAAGCACAGCCTCCATAACAGGGTCATCAGTTGGTAGAAAACGTTCCGCCATAAGTCGGCTATTCCCCTCGAGCCCATCAATTATCCTGCTCTAGTAATTTATTTCTAATCCTTTCAAAGAGTTCCCCTCCGCCCGGTGCCGAGATTATCAAATCGTTTAGCGTGGTAGAATTTCTTCCTCCTACCGATATGAAGAGCATAGCGATCTGATGCCACAGTGGGCTTTGTTGAGCCATTGCAATCAGCCAATCATCATCAGGTATGGTGTGGCCGCTTCGATTCATCTCCTCAGCGATTTCGAGAATAATTTCCATGGGCTCTTTACTTCCGAATAGATGAATTAGTGCCATCCACGGGTCCTCTCCTAGCTCTTCTGGCGACAGATTTGCTAACAATAAACCGGCCAACTTCAAGTCTTCTCTGCCATGTCTCCGCCATAGAGCTGGAATTAATTTAGCAAGTCTACGTGGCTTAGCTTTGCCATAAGTCAACAGCCATGATGCAATGGTTCGCATTTCAGGATCGGGGCAGCCATAATGGGCTGAGAATCCACCGTGGTCGGCTGTTATATCTGCTTTCGGCCGGGCTATCATGCCCGGATTTCCTGCAGCATATGCCTCATTAAGAAATTTCAGACAACGACGATTGGATTTGAGCACTTTCGGCGAAGACTCCTCGAGGAACTTGTCGAGTTTAACATTCATTTTCTGGCCCCATCTGCCGCCTTCTTTCGAACGACATCAAACAAGTCTCCAACTAAACTGACAGAATCTCTCAGGGTGCCAAGCATTTTGTCTATAACATTAGGATCCTCAAACTTCTCCCTTACTATCTCACGCAACTGCTCTTCAATTCTATGGTGCTCGTCATCATCTATTTCGAAGATGTCTCTAAGATGTGCTAGAACTCGGAACTCATCCCTAGATAATGATGCATTAACAATAGCAATCTCGAATACTTTGGTGTATATTTCGTGAGCCATCTTGTTATCAATGGGTTCGCCTCCTTCAACAGTTTCACCATTTCTAATCGCTTGATAGATAAGCGATGGCTCATCCTCTTTTAGTCCCAAGGCGCTAGCTAACTTGATAATCAATCGCTTTTCTTCTCTAGTCAGAACTTTGTCAGCGAGCATCACAGAAATAGTACTGTGAAAAGCCTCGAGACTGAAGGAAATAGGTTCGGACACAACTATCCCATGCACTTGCTATTATTGAATTAGTTGCTGTCAAAAAAACTCTAAAATTACGGAATTATGACAAGAGCATTCAATAATGATGTGCCTCTAGGATTGTTTGTTCACATTCCATTCATGCACTGTGCTTCGGCCAGTGTTTTGGTTTCGAGGGCTTTCCCTCATCCGTTTGAGTAGTCTGTGGACTATGAGGAATTCATATGTCAAAGAAACACAATAATCGAGGAGGTAACAACTCGAAAGGAAATAAAGCAATGAAATACATGGTTCGTGCTGACATCAAAGTCAACGGAACCGTGCAGAGAAAGGACATCATCGGTGCGATAATGGGCCAAACAGAGGGGCTACTTGGTGACGAGTTAGAACTGCGAAAATTGCAGAGAACTGCAAGAATTGGGCATGTCGATGTAGAGATGGAAAGTAAAGGCGGCAAGGTTCACGGATTGATTCTAATCCCTAGCAGCCTCGATAATGTGGAAACTGCAATTATCGCCTCATCGCTCGAAACCATTGACAGGATTGGGCCGTGCACCGCCAAGATTTCAGTTATTGAAATACAGGATATTAGAGCGACAAAACGCACGGTGGTTGTTGACCGTGCTAAAGAATTACTACTTGATTTGGTTAACTCCGGTGAAGCCGCTTCAAAGACGGTTATCGAAGAGGTAAGGTCAGTACTTACGGTTGGCACAGCCAAACAATTCCATGGACTAACTTGTGGACCAAATATCGAATCCTCTTCTTCACTAATTGTGGTTGAAGGAAGGAATGACGTCAGAAATCTATTGAACTGTGGCGTTAAAAACGCCATCTCTGCTGATGGGGCAGGTTCGATTAAACAGGAACTCATTGATTTGGCCAACAGCAAGGAAACAGTAGTCTTAGCAATTGATGGTGATCGTGGGGGCGAGATGTTATTCAGCCAACTAAATGAGATGATGAAGGTCGATTTTGTCGCCCAGGCTCCAGTTGGCCAAGAGTGGGAATTATTGCCGCAAAAGACGGTGACTAAATGCCTATCAATGAAAATTGAGGCGAGTAAATTCGCTCATCAATTAAAACAAAAGCAGGCAGCGGATGATCAAAAAGCCGGTGTTGAGGATAAAAATTGGGCCGATGATATGGATGAGACTTTTGAGAAAAAATCAGCACCAAAGGAAGTTCAAGAACTGTTTTCTCATCTCGAAGGGCTCGCCCCAAGAAAGGCAGTTTTTGTTATGATGGATGGTAGTGTCACTGAACCAGTTGGGCCTAAGGATTTAGCATCTGCTGCCAATGAAGCAGATGGCGCAATAGCGATTATCTACAACGGTAGTATTAGCGATAAAACTCTGGATATCGCATCTGAAGCTGCCATTGAAACGGTTGTTGGAACTAAACAGGGCAAGGGCTACGGGAAGCGCGACGACGTTCAATCATGGCTAACAGAAGTCCATCGTTGACCTCAATTTAATCGAGCATATAATGAATCGAAACCGCTCAGGGACAAACATGAGCGATGAGCCAGCGACTTGGCCTGATGACGACGAAGACCCGTTTGCCACACCCACGCCCTCAGATGATGGACCAAACGGGACATCGAATGATGAACCATTAGACACAGCACCAGAAGTTGAGGAACCAGATGCATTGCCCGAGCAAGAGTCACCCGCTATAATTGAGCCCGTGCTTAGCAGTAGTACCGATTGGACTCTACCAGTAAGGGTAGCACCAGTATTGGCATTGTCGGGGGAAGAGGTTGCTGAATACCCTTTACATGAATCAGTTGATGGGAAAAGAAACACTTCACTGGTGTTTAGTGAAAATCTGATTCGTGTTATGGAGGTTACTTACGATGACGACGGGCAACGCAGATTAAATGTCAAAGCGGTTTTCAACAATGAACTAACAGGATTTTCGCATAACCACAATGAATTAATGCATAAGCATCAATGGATGTGGATTGCCTCCTTCTTTGGTGGTTTAGTTGCGACCTTCATTCCTGTGGTCGGATTTCTAGGCCAAATCTTACTCGCAGTTGGTATAATTGGCTGGTCTTACATGCACCTTGAGGTACATACGCTTGAATTTTCCACAAGCGGTTCAAAACATAAAATCGCCTTTACCGGTTATGGGTCAAACAGAGCACGTTTCAGGGCGAGCATGGCTCTAATTGGTCCAACGATTGCCAAATATATGGATACTGGAGATTTTGATACTGAGTCGATTAACAGTCTGCATAAATCGCTATCAGCACCGACCCCAGCACCACAGCCACCACAGCTTCCTGCCGTCGTTATTGAAGAGCCACCGCTACCACTTCCACCGCCACCAGAGGCAATCCCACAACCACTAGCGCCAAATGCAGATGAAAGCTCGCCTCCAGCACCAGAAACCCCACTACCTTTGCCAGCGGAAACCACACCACCCCCTCAGCCAGAAATATCCGGCCCTCCCGTTTCTAGCCCTCTGCCTGACCCTCCAACTATTGTTCCAGAGGGACAAGATTCGCCAACACCAGCCCTACCACCTCCGCCGGCGCCCCTCACCCCACCATTACCTCCGCCATTGCCGCCTGCGACTTTGCCTCCACCCTTGCCCCCCGGCCAGATGATGGCGCCTCCTCCGCCAGGCGGGTTTGATCTTGGCGAGGTTCCTTTGGATGCGCCGTTGCCTGATGCTCCTGAGATATCCGTTGCAGCCGCACCGATAGAAGAATCTCTATCAGATGATGAGAAAAATGAGTTGCTTGAAGAACTAAAGTGAAGCCAATTAAGCGTTTACAACAACTCCACTGGCGTTGTCTAAGTTCATTGTAGATAGCAAAAAATTAACCTCTTTAGTTAAATTATCGATATCGTTGAATGGTGGTAACTCCTTTTCATCTTTCTCCAGTGGAACACTAAATCCGGGCCCTGGGATCCTTTGTAGCGCTTTGCCGAGAATTTTTGAATCGATTATTAAGCTACCTTTAGCGGCTTGATGGCGCGCCTCTAGCCGCATTTTCACCCAGTTTTCATAACGCTTGATTCCGCTTGCTAGTTTCATAATCAGCAATTTGCGCTGGTTATCATGTTCATTCCCTTGCGGCAATAGTCTTAATGTCAGTCTGAGTAACCGGTCAATTCTAATATCTCTCGGTTCAATTCCAACATGTTTGGCTAAGCTGCGGCGGATTGATACAATCGTGTCTGCCACTGGGCCGCTAGCGTCGTAACTGTCACTAAGCCCGAGCTTTTTCATCATCAGATGTAGGTGTTCTACGTTTGCATCACCACTGTTGGCAGATTTTTGTGGGGTTTTTCGTTTTGATGGCGCGTCGGAGACTGGTTTTTCCGCCAAATGGTCACGTGTAGCTTTTTTTGGTGGTAATTGCTGTTGGGTTTTCGCGCTATCATCAGAAATTGACGGTGTCACGTTTGCTTTAATCGTTTTAGTCTCGTCATCAAACTCGTCCACATTCGTAATTTCCATCGATTCTAAAATGGCTTCATGGGCATCATCTAGTGTGTCATTGAGGCCATCAACCATGCCAGAGGACAGATTTTTGTTGAGTTTTTTTGGCGCCCATGCTGAAAATGAAAAATCATCATCTTCAACTGGAAGCATAGCTAATTGCTTCATCATCGCTGGAATCTGTTCGTTTAATTGGGCCAATTTCAACGGATTCTGCATTTCCTCTTGAATCTGCAGTGCTAGCGTTATGTTACGATTCCATGGTAAATTCGATAATCTTCTTCTCAAAACACCGTGCTCTTTCATTTGCTTTCGAATTTGGCTTAACAATCTTGCAACTTGCAGTGGGTCGCTATCAAACATGCTTCGTAACTCGGTGATATACCAGCCAGCAGCCTCATAGCGATCTAACTCATCACCAACCTTCTGCTTGATTCTTTCACCAACTCCTCCTCTAATCATTGTGCCTTCAGATTCGCTAATATTGGTCTGCGAACCGTGTATTCTGATATGTGCCACGAGTTCTTCAAATTCTGCTAGATTGAGAGTGTTGGTTACAGTATTCTCGTCTGCTTTACCAAGAGAAATCAAACTCATCAATTCCTTTTCCAATAGGACTCTATGTCTAGTTCGTCGTTTTATCAGCCGCTCAATCAACGCAGTGGTATCATCGATAACCTCCGGTCCGGCATCAATCTCACGTAGTAAGTTGATGCGCTGTTCAACTTCGGTTTCACCGTCGAATGAAACATCAATTTTCAGCAATTCTTCGATACAAGACAAACGATTCTGCCATTTGTTTTCGTGCATTTTTATTAGTTTTAGACAATTTATCGGGTCTACAGCAATTTGCTCTTCCCAATTGTCCATAACCAATCCGAGGTTCTGATATCTCTCTACAATTGAATAGCATTCAAGTTCAGCATCTTTCCAACCTAATTCTAGGTTATCCACAATTTCAGCTAGCATCCCGCTTTGCTCTAAACGTCCAATATACTGGTCTGCTGAAACAATATCTTCGCTGCGTTGTTCAAAATAGCGATAACGAGTTACCAGTTGTAGATGGTTTTCAACCTCTATAGCTAATTCCGGCATGTTGGTTTCCCATTCAAAAATCTCGTGACCTTCTATTCTAGAGGTTTGAAAATGTATTCCTGCATCTTCCCATTCTGCTAGTTGTAGGTTTACTGCTGCCAGTCGTTTGGTAAAGTCTAGACTGACAGCCGATATCTTCTTTGAAAGCTCATTCAAATCTTCTTCTGATTGAGTATTTAGCAAGACTTTCCGTTCAACCTCATACTTTTCGGCAAGCTTACCATCAAACTCTGCTATTTCATCGATAATCTGCAATCTTATTATCTCATGAAGGTTGTGAAGTTTATGCCGATGACCGAGTTCTTTCAGCGCATCAACGAGGTTTAATTCCGCAATATTCTCGACATCATATCCATCACTCTGTAAGTCCTGAATTGCGGTATAAATAATACGCTTCTGACGCGCTTCGTTCTCTTCAATTTCGGTCAGGGCTACATCAATTACCGAAAATAAATTAGGATCATGCAGCTTTGATAATAATAGATTTAATTGGGGTTTAGAAGACTCATCCAAGGCATCACAACGTGCCAATATGAGTAATCTTTCATCACCCATCATTACCGCTTCCCAATCTCCTCTTGAGTTTTCTAAAATAAGCTCCCAGCGGCGATTTTGTTTAGCCCAATCGCGGTATTGAGTCGCAATATCTTCGTAATTCATTGGGTTATTTAATTCGCCAATCCACCCCTCAAATCGGTCTTCAAACAAATTAATTCGTTCAAGCCATTGGTGGGTCATACGTGATATCAATCGTTCAGATGAATTAATGAAATACTCAACTTTTGTCATCGCTTCAGTAGCGTTGTTGGCATTGTCATTCAGAAAATCAATGATATCTTCAATATACCAGCCTTCATCTGCCCAATTGTCAAGGTAATCATTGAACCGGTCGGCATCGGTTCCGTTGAGAAAATCCTTTGGCATGACTTGACCTATTCGAGTGTGACAGATGATAGTCTTTCAATGTGAGTCTTGTATTGTCAACTACAGATGTGTTTTACTGCTAATCTCTTCATACGGCTATTTTCAAGGGGTTGCAAAAAGGCACTGTTGAACTTGATATCAGCCGGAGGGCATAAAGGTTCATACCAAACTCGAAACGCATGGAACCAATTACAGCCTTGTTTGGGATTGCTTGCCTAGGAGCAGGCGGGGGCGTTGGATACTGGTTGAAACTAAACCACGAGAAGATGCAAAAATTAAGCGATGTGAACGTCGTTCTGCAAGAATCTCAGAGTGCGCACTTTAGTCAGTTAAACAATCAAGTCGCTGAAGTAAATTCTCAACTATTCGCATTGCGAAGCATGGTCGATGCATTACGAGCCGCGAAGCCAGAGTTGGACGGTGCGTTAAAGGCATACAACAGCATAACTCATCTTGAACAGGTAGATTCTTTCGGCCAATCAATTGATGACAAGCATCATGTTGCCAATGCGGTTGAAGCCCTTGAAACACTAGTATCAACGGTTTCTGTTGAAACCAAAATAGGAGCTACGGAGTTACTCAGCCAAACTAACAGCAACATGGTTATGCGTTTGATCGAACTATTTGACAAACACCAGATAGATGTCAATAAATTAGGACTGAAACCGGTTTCTGCTCATAAACTCGGTCATGCAACAATGGAATTGCGTCGTTATGATTGGGCGGAAACCTGCTTCGGTATAGCCTATGCATCATCTCCGGGTAATTCAAATGTGTTAGAGGCTTTAGAATTCATCGCCATAGAACGAGGAGATGAACCATTACGTCGACATTGGTTAGAAGCAAGAATGACGGTCAATCCAGACAACCCTGAACTTTTGCGAGCGCATGCGCATCTTCTTGCTAAAATGGGAGACATAGAGGCAGAAAGGGACGTCCTACGGTTGGAGGCGCTTGGCCTAGATACGCCTGCTGATCGCTCATTATTATCCGGTCTGCGAGCTAGGGCAGGAGCTCGTTCTGAGGCTCTGGAAGCAATCGAGCAGGCTTTAGCCGAGGACCCCAATCAAGCTGCTGACTGGTTTTCCTATGCGAATTTATTATATCAAGAAGGCGAGATTAGTAAGGCACTCGATGCTGCCGATAAGTGCCTGGCAATAGACCGTCAAAATGGCTCTGCCTGGGCTCTAACTGCAACAATTCTTGCAACCAAACAGCACCGTCTAAAAGAGGCACTTAAGGCAGCCATTCATGCTGTTGCCCTAGACTGTGGCGGGGTTGAATTAATTCTATTAAAAGCAGACTTATTGCTGGCCGACAATCAACCAACAGCGGCTGAAGAATCACTCACTAAAGCTCTTGAAAAGGATATGATGAATGGTGAGTTGAGGGCTAAAATAGCGACTAGATATTTACTCGATGGCCGGCCAGATGCCGCTCAACAATTACTCGATACAACCCCACTAGGGATAGACCACGCTCTTTTGCATGTTGTTGAGGGGCGCCTACACTTGGTTAATGCCGATAAGGTTAGAGATGGGACGGGCGAGACGGATGCGACACTTCTTTCGGTGGCAATTGCAGCATTTGAAGGGGCATTGAAATTGGACCGAGAACTTGGTGTTGCATGGCTCGGCATGGCACGGACTCAAAGATTGCTGCGTAATTTAGATGCTGCTGAAGAAGCATTAACACGAGCTCGAAGGCTACTTTCAGAAGACGATCCGTCATCTGCTGCTGAAGCAGCACTATTGGCTCTTGATCAAGGCGACATTGCGTCGGCGGCGAATCTAATAGATGCGGCAGATATACACGGAGATAGCCCAGTTATCACCTATGTACGCGGCAATATCGAGGCTCGTTCAGGACATCTTGAGCGTGCGCTGGATTATTACAGTAGAACTCTAAAGTTAGACACCAATCACATTCGTGCCAGATTGAATAGATGTAGTATACATATGGCGATGGGCGAGGGGAGAAAGGCTCTGGATGACGCCGAAATCCTTCTCGATTTGGCGCCTAATTTCACACTGGCAAGATTCAGAAAGGCTGAGGCGGAAATGATGCTGAACGAATGGTCTAGGGCTAGAGAAGATCTAGACGTTGTGTTAGAAAAAGCCCCACATCATCATCAAGCATTAACACAACTTGCAGCCTGTTTCATCGCCTTAGACCGACCGGAACGTGCGGAAACTCCGTTGAATGAAGCACTTCGAATCGCACCAGATTACGCCCCCGCATGGCATCAGCGAGGACTGTTATACCTTGAATGGGGCAGACATGATAATGCTATGAGTGATTTTGAAGCAGCAGTAAAGGCTGACACTCAACATTTAGACTCAAGACTACACATTGCGGCGATGCATCACGAGGCTGAACAGTTTGATTTGGCAGCAACCGCATGGCGTTCAGTGTTACAGATAGACCCAGATAATTTAGTGGCTAAAACCCGATTAGACGAGTGTGAAGTAAAACTGATGGCGTAAGGTCACTCATTGTTTTGCTGCTTGCTCTGCCAGAGCGACAGTTGCTCGCACTGCAATGGCAGTGTCCGGGGTCACTGATATGCTAGTAATACCGCAGTCAATAAGGAACGGGGGGAATTCGTCAGGGAAATCTGACGGTGCTTGACCACAAATACCAATCTCTAAACCTCTGGCTTTGAATTTTCTAACAATGTCTCTAATCATCGATTTAACTGCTGGTGATCGTGCATCCACAGGATTTTGATAACCCTCTAAATCATCTCTTGATACCGCATAGACGGTCTGTACTAAGTCGTTTGAACCGATAGAACCGCCGGCTAATTCCATCATTTCCATGAATCTGTCTGCTTCAATCGCATTAGATGGCAACTCCACCATAACGAATAAGTCAGTTCCAGAACTAGGACCAATATCATTGACATCGAGTAGTGTTTTGACCATCTCACCCTCTTCCGGGGTCCGACAAAATGGCACCATCAACTGTAAATTGTCTAACCCATAGTCATATTTCACCGATTTCATTGCTGCGATTTCCATTTCAAACGCCGGCTTGAATTTTTCATCCAAGTATCGCGACGCGCCGCGCCATGCAATCATCGGATTTTCTTCTACAGGTTCAAAGATTGAGCCACCGAGTAATTCGCGATACTCATTTGACTTGAAATCTGACAGCCTAACCAATACAGGTCGCGGATAGAACGCTGCGCAAATGAGTCCAACACCCTCGCGAAGTTTATCGATAAATAGGCCGCGTTTGTCCTCATAAGCCCAAGCACGACTCTCTAATGATTCAACCAAGCCTCTGACATCGTTGATATCTGCATCAGTAAAAGCCTCCTGGTAAGGCTTCAACCCGGCGGATAGCTCCCCTGTCTCAACATAGT
>CEWJ01013989.1_pt1 | contig 13016 bp, 7 predicted proteins | sample 350291 | NCBI WGS metagenome assembly CEWJ01 (sample SAMEA2622923, study PRJEB7988) | marine metagenome | isolation source: saline water (ENVO:00002010), including | reverse complement strand
TCGACCAACCCAAGCGGTTCAACGAGACCCGGGCGCTCGAGAAGCAATCGAACCCATTCTAAGAGCAGTAATCGACGATCCAATTCGTCGTTTTCAAGACAGTTCAACAACCATCGCGCAGCGTCAACTCCAGTGTCGTGTGCGACTACAGTAGTTGTTCTCGGGACCACTGCATTTGGATTCCAGCCCATGTTCTGTGGCCCATCCATAGGTTGCGTATGCCATGTTCCAGGTCGTTCAGCCAGAGCAATTGATTCAACCAAGTGGTATCCTTGGTGGACAGGTTGCCCGTATGGTTTTGCTGCAAGCCCGTTAATCAAGGCGATTGCAAGCCACCAGCGGTCGGTATTTGGAGCAGTCGGATCGAACGCCTGAGCAAGCCAGTCTGTTGCAATACAGAACAACATTCGTTGAGCAACAACATTGGTTCGGCGCTTCAACCACTTTTGATGGACTTCAAATGGATCATCGCTCAGGTTCATCCGATGTGGGACAATGAGGTCGACGATGGTTGACAGATGTCGGTCGAACATTCCAACATCAGCATGCAACATTGACAATCCTTGAGCGATGAGAGCTTGATCTCGCTCCGGTTGACGTGGAGGGAAATCAGGGTCAGTCATTGGAGGAGGGGGCAAGGGCCACACCTTGGTACCATCTTCTAGGGCATGGACCAGTTGTGTTGCAACAATCTCGAATGTTGCTTTCGCAATAGCATCTCGGCTCTTGCTCATGAAGAACCCTCTTCTGCCTCAAATATCCAGTTCGATGTTGAGGTTCTGAATCAATTCCTTGTATCGGTTACGGATTGTGACTTCAGTTACACCGGCAACTTCAGCAACTTCTCGCTGGGTTCGTCGCTTTCCGCACAAAACGGATGCAATGTAAATGATGGAAGCTGCGATTCCAGTTGGCCCACGGCCACTGGTCAATTCCTTCTCTTGAGCTGCTTTGATCAATTCGTAAGCCTTCGCTTCAACCTCTGAATCCAATCCAAGACCAGAACAAAATCGAGAGATGTAGTCTTCTGGTCCGGTTGGCATGATCTTCATCTTGAGTTCACGAACCATGAATCGGTATGTTCGTCCGATTTCCTTTCGGCCGGTTCGGGAGGCTTGACCAATCTCATCAAGGGTTCGAGGGACGCCACACTGACGGCATGCTGCGTAAAGGGAGGCAGCTGCTACACCTTCAATCGAACGACCGCGAATCAATCGCTTGTCGACTGCTTTCTTGTAATTCACAGCAGCCGCTTCACGTACAGTCTTTGGTAGTTCGAGACGACTAGCCATACGATCAAGTTCAGCGAGAGCCATAGCAAGGTTACGCTCGGTAGCATTGCTGACACGGCTACGCTTCTGCCACTTCCGCATTCGGTAGAATTGGGAGCGGTAACGTGAATTAATTGTTTTACCAGAGTAATCCTTGTTTTGCCAGTCGATATCTGTTGACAGACCTTTGTCGTGGAGCATAACGGTCATTGGAGCACCTGTTCGGGCGCGCTGATCACCTTGTTCAGGAGAGAACACACGCCATTCTGCACCTTGGTCAATAACGTTGTCTTCTAAAACAAGCCCGCAATCGTCACATGTGACTTCTCCACGGGTTTCGTCTCGCGTTAGGCTTCGTCCGCCACATTCAGGGCATTTTACAATATCTTCAACTTGCTGATCATCCATAACATCTCACCTCAAAAGTCTTGAGAAATAGGTATTTGAACGATTGGAATGTTGTTTTTAAACCTTATCCCCAGTCGATTTTCTCAAGACTGAGGCTTTGCTATCGAATTGGTTAAACATCAAGGGCTGCTGAGGAGATTGGGGATGGGGATGCAAAACGGACCGGGCTCGATTTCGCTCACTCCCGGTAAGCGTGTCCTGTTTCTAACCAAGGACCTCGATTTGATACGCAAGCAGTTGTATGAAGGCCTCGATTTGCGGATGGAAGATTTGACTGTCGAAGATCTTCTTGACGACATCAACACCGATGTCATGACCCCTGCATGGGTTTGTTTTGATCACGAGCCAGCAATGATTGCCAAGAATGCCTATGCTGGCCTCATGCAAAACGGTCTGCGCGTCTTCAATGAAGACGCTCTCATCAACGGGAACTTCGAAGTGATTGTATCAGGACAACGAAAAGGCACGGGGTCGAGTCGTGAAACCGCTGCTCAGTGTGAGCGATGGGCTGGAATTCGTATCGTCATTGCTGCATCGTTTGCTCCCATCCACGAACGAAACAACATCAACCTTGGACAGTTGATGGGCAATCATGAGATGTTAAAACGATTGCAAGCCGGTGAATCCATTGCGCTTGAAGAATTTACATCCCAGTACGACGAAGTCACAGCCCTTATTCTTGAAGCAGGTGGGCTCTTTGAATTTTCAAAGCGATTGAAGAACGGTGAACTCCAATTACCAGAATTGTCCATGCAACAACGACCTATGACGATGGCTGAGAAAATCATTGCACGGAATCTTGTTGGACAACCGACGGGAGTATGCGTAAAACCCGATGACCCCGTCATTGCTCAAGTGCAGGGCGGCTATTCTCATGAATTTACAACCGCTCAAGTGCACACATTCCTACAGGAAACATATGGCATGGATTATCAATTGACCAACCCGAAGAAGTTTGGTGTTTTTGAAGACCATTTGTTGTACGCACACCACAATCCGAAGTTCGTACCGTTCATGGACAAAGTCGAAACATTACGAACCTTACAGAAGGCTTTCCAGGTACACACAGGAGTTCGAGATTACTCCGCAGTCGACGGCGTTTCACCGGGAATTTGTCACCAAGTTGCCAGGGAAGAATTCATTGAGGTTTCGGATTTTATCCAAGCCACTGATTCCCACACGTGCATGGGTGGTGCTTCCAATGCCCTCACATGGGGCGTGGGTGCTACCGAGTATGCAAATTTGGTCTCAGCAGGGTTTACCTTCGTCAAGGTTCCAGAATCCATTCGGTTCGAGCTCTCAGGAACACTCAACGAAGGATGTACTGCAAAAGACGTCATTCTCTACATTCTTGCCGACCATGCACGCAAGGAATTAACCCTCAATCGTTCAATGGAATTCGGAGGGCCTGGATTGCAATCACTTTCGGCTGATGAGCGGGCGACACTTTGCAACATGGCAACAGAATGTTCCGCTCGTACCGGAATATGTGAAGCAGATGAAGTCCTCTATGATTGGATGGAAAATCAGATGCCTCATCTCGATATGGTCGAACAACGCAGTCGGGCAATCGCTCCCGATGAAGGTGCAGAATACCATGGAGGTGTTCATCAGATTAACCTCTCTTCGATTCGCCCAATGGTGGCTCACCCCGGGAATCCGGACGAAGGAATCCCAAGCGACCCAACGAATGGGGCATACATTACAGACATTGGTGATGTTTCAATTGACATCGCTTACGGCGGTTCATGCACAGCTGGAAAAATCGATGATATCGCCTATTACGCACAGGTTTGTCAAGCCGCAAAAGAGCAAGGGCTCTCCGTAAGGGAGGGTGTTGACTTTTACATCCAATATGGCTCAGGAATCGTCAAAGATGTAGCGGTAACGAAGGGATGGCACCAATTGTTCCTCGATGTTGGTGTGAAACTCATCGACCCCGGTTGTGGTGCTTGTATTGGTGCGGGCCCCGGCGTTTCGATGAATCCGGATCAGGTCACAGTATCTGCAATCAACAGAAATTTTCAGGGCCGGTCCGGCCCTGGTAAACTCTACCTTGCAAGCCCACTCACAGTAGCGATGAGTGCTTTCAAAGGCATAATTCACTCCTGGGAAGTTGATGCTTTATAGACGTACAGAAAAGAGTTTAACCTCCACTCTCATCGTTCTTTCATGCAAGGAATGCCTCCTCAATCTCAGATGATTCAATCCAATCAATTGGGGGGTTATTCGCCAACACAACAAATTGCAATGATACCCAGTACAAATGCAGTAACGGCTCTTGTGTTGTCGATTATTGGACTCGTTGGTGGTTTTTTTTACGGAATTGGTCTTTTGTTTTCAATTCCTGGCTTGGTTATGGCGTACAAAGCAAGGTCAATTACAACGCAGATTCTAGGTCATCCTGATTCAGGAATGGCTACTGCTGCAATGATTGTGGGGTGGATCGGCGTCGCTATTGGTGCGATATACGTCATAGCAGTACTAGGTGTGTTATTCTTCATCGTTGTTGTTCTCGACGGGGCGTCATTATAGCCCTGCTGAATCCAAATTCTGCCGAAATATCAAGTAGCCTCGCCAATCGACTGCTGTTACCTGCTGGCCCGAAGTCATGGACGGAGGAGGACCAGAGGTGGGTGTTTCACTATGAGCATTGCAGAAAAGATGGCAGCAAATCAAAAGCAAGTCGCTATTTCAGAATTTTTTGAAAAGAACAAGCATTTTCTCGGTTTTGACACACTGAATCGAGCGCTCATTACCGCAGTTAAAGAAGCGGTTGACAACGCACTGGATGCATGTGAAGAAGCGAGGATACTACCCGATATCGTGGTCCAAATCTCAAAACTTGACAATAAGAAGGACATTCTTCAACTTGAAGTCGAGGACAATGGCCCAGGCATCCCAAGAGCAAGTATCGAGAAGGTGTTTGGACAGTTGTTGTTCGGGTCACGATTCCATGCAATCCGGCAATCAAGAGGCCAGCAAGGGATTGGTATTACCGGTGTCGTGATGTATGCTCAATTGACCACAGGCGATCCAACGCATGTTGAATCAAAAATTGCAAAGGAAGCTACTGCAGTGTCTGTTGACATTGGATTGGATACGAGGAAGAACAAAGCGATCAAATCAAATCAAGACCGTATCGATTGGGGAGAGAAGGTTCACGGATTGAAAATCAAAACCAAAATGAAAGCAAAATATCAACGCGGTCGACAATCTGTTTGGCAGTATCTCAGGATGACAAGCATTGTTAATCCTCATGCCGATATTCTCTTCATCGACCCTGATGGTGAAAAGCATCACTGGCAACGCGTAACAGAGCGGTTACCTGGACGCGTAGAGGCGATTAAACCACATCCGAATGGCATTGAATTAGGCCAGCTGCAGAGACTCTGCTCAGAGTCCAAAGAGTCGAGAATGACAACGTTCCTTCGCCGAACCTTTTCGGGAGTGTCTGGGCGTGCAGCAAAGGAGTTGTGTGAAGTTTCAGAACTCGAAGAGAAGTTGAAGCCAAAATCTCTGTCTGCACAACAAGTTCGATCGCTCCTCGAAGCGTTTCAAGGTGAACGATTGTTGAAGGGGAAGCCTGTAAAATTGCTCAACCCTCCTACATCGTGTTTGTCGCCTATCGAGGAGCTTCTCATCAAAAAGGGGCTCTCAAAGACCATCGATTCAAAATTCGTAACTACGATGACTCGCGCTCCAAGTGTTACTCAAGGGAACCCGTTTCAAGTTGAAGTCGGATTAATTTTTGGAGACGGGATGGCTGCTGACAAACCTGTTGAAATTCTCCGTTTTGCAAATCGCGTACCGTTGATGTATCAGCAAGGTGGATGCCTGTTAACAAAAGCAATTGAAAGCGTTGATTGGCGGCAATATGGCCTCGATCAAGCCGGTGGTCGCGGTGTTCCAAAGGGGCCAGCGGCCATTCTTGTTCATCTCGCGAGTACCAACGTCCAATTTACATCCGAAGCAAAGGAAGCACTTTCAGATAATGAAACCGTGATGGAAGAGGCGCGCAAAGCAATGCTCGAAATGGGACGTGGTCTGCGAAAACACCTTGAGAAACAAAAGAAGATGGGGAAAACAAAAGAGAAATTCGAACTCATCAATGACATCATCCCCGCAATCGCCGAAAAATCGGCTTCTTTGCTTGATTTACCGATTCCAGACCTCGCAGCCTCCATTACAAAAATTATGTCTGCAGTTATTGCCGAAACAACGACAACATGGAACAAAGAAACGAAACAAACCGATGTCCACATTACGCTCTACAATTACACGTCAAGAGCTCGTTCCTACACCATGCTCGTGAACTGGCCTGAACGTCAAGGAGGGACAATGATCGGAAACGAATTAGGAGGCAGAAAAGAGGCAATGGGTGTCTGGGCATGGAAGCTTGAAACATTACAGCCTGGTTCGCAAACGATCATCACGTACAGCATCGATGGTCTCGAAAAGGGTGATTGGAACGAAACCGACGTCTTTTACCGAGGTTCTCAAGAAGTCATTGGTGCTACGAAAATGGACGAAAAATTGCTTGAAGAAATTCGACGACAAGAGGAAGCTCTCAATGCTCCTCCGCCTGAAGATGAAGAAGAATCTCAAGATGATGAATTGAAAGAAGAAATTAGAGAGAATGACATCGAATCCAATCCGGTTTCATCGGCTGGAGATACCAAACAAACAACACTCTTCGGAGGTGATTACTGATGGCTGAACGCAAGTCGATTGAAGAAACAAAAGTTGCGTTGCATGATGTGGTTCGAGAAATGTACGACCGCATCGTCAAAGGAGAACCACCAACGATGACGCTTCCTGTTCGTACCAAAAACAACATTGGCTTTGATCCAAAACTTGGCGTTTACAAATACGGTAAGAAACAAACGATTCGTGATGCTACAAGTCTAGGTTCTGCAAAACAATTGCTACGTGCGCTCCATGTTATCGAATTCATCGAGAGCATGATCGACGATGGCAAATCATCTACCCTCCGTGAGATGTACTACATTTCTGAAGGTTGGGGTCTTGGTAAATTCCAATCACAGAACGAGAGCAACAATCTTGCTGAAGATTTGGAAATTGTAACGCGATGTCTTCGTGAAGACTTCAAGTTACGACCTGAAGAGGACGGGGCTCGAATGATTGGAAACCTGACGTTGCGCGAACGAAACCGACGTGGAGAATGGATGCGCATCAATGCCCGAGACGATGTCGGCGATAGTGGGTATGGTGTTCCCTACAATGTCGAGGCAGAGAAGATTGAATTCCTTGAACACGACATCAACTTCATCATGGCCATCGAGACTGGTGGTATGTTTGATCGTCTTGTCGAAAATGGGTTTGATGAGGATTTCAAATGTGCACTTTTGCATTTGAAAGGACAACCCGCCCGTTCAACCCGCCGAATCATGAAACGAATGAGTGAAGAATGGGACCTGCCGGTTGTTGTTTTCCTTGACGGTGACCCTTGGTCGTTCCGAATTTTCGCTTCAATCGCCTACGGGGCAATCAAGACTGCGCATATTTCGGAGTATCTGGCCACTCCAACCTCGACCTACCTTGGGATTACTGCGGATGACATTCTCGCCTACGATTTACCAAGTGATGATTTGTCAAAGAAGGACATCGAAGCACTCAACGCAGAATTGAGTGATCCGCGGTTTGCTGACGGTTGGTGGCAAGAACAAATCAACATGATGCTCGAAGTTGGAAAGAAAGCTGAACAGCAATCACTTGCGAAGTACGGTCTCGATTTCGTTACTGAAACATACTTGCCAGAAAAACTCCAACAACTTGGATTGTAAAAGGAAAAAGCGAGGCTTCTTTGAGGAGGGGTGCATCCAGTGGCCATGGAGAGCGAAAAGAAGAGCCCATGGCCTCTACGATTACTCGTCGTCTCCATGGCGTGTTTCGTTCTGGGAAGCATTATTGTTCTTGGACAAATGAGTACGTTTGAAGATGCGCTCAATCCAGAGCGAAACAACGTTGAATCATTGGAAGTTGTAGGATCAGGGGCTCAGAAAGCAATCGACATCGACAGTAGCGGATGCTACCGGGCATATGGGGTTAGTTTCAACGGCGATGTCACGCTTTCCGAACTCAATGGATCAGACATCGAAGGGACTGTGAATGAGTCAGAATGTAAACTCGATTGGAGTGCAATGTCGACCGATGGAAGTGTAACGTACTCAATACTTGGTTCATGGGAATTGAAGGAAGGCAGCTATCTTCTCCGTGCCGAGTGCGAAGAGACATGTGTCAACGAGACTGTATGGTTAACGTCAATCGATGAAATGGAAAGCAGCCTTATGAGTTCACCATGGGTCATCATTGGTTCAACGATGTGCTGTCTTGGTATCTTCCTCTTACCGCTGTCTGGAGTGATTCTTGCCTTCTCGCAAAATCGCAAACAGGGCGCAATGATGGTTGTCGGGCCTGACGGCACTCTTATGCCATTAAGCGACCTAACACCAGATGTTGTTCAAAATCAAATCAATGCAATCAACCAAGATACTACGGAAGACATCGGTTTCGATGTACGGACAGGAGAGTACATGAGACAGGAGAACAATCTCCCTCCACAACAAATGGACGGGACAAGTGATGTTCAATCAGGGAGTATGCTCACCACGGAACAAGTGTATGCGCTCATGCGGGGGGACGTTGAAGCGGCAACTCCACAAGAACAGAACGTCGCAGATCCATTCCCTACACCAGCAATTCAACCAAAATCCACAACAAAAAGCAATGAGGCAACGCCAAAGCAGCAGGTTGACAGAAAGATACCGGTAGCGAAAAATGAAGATTGGCAATCCTGGGACGAAGATTGACTGGCGACGTTCGTTTTTTCCGACGAGTTCAAATGAGTCCTTCTCTACCTAACTACAGGTTGAGTAGTATGGACCAACTCGAACGCTCTCTCATGTTGCTGCAAAACAAAACACGGCGCTCCATTCTCGAACGATTGGTTCGCGAACCTCACTACCCTATGCAACTCGCAGAATTGATCGGAGTCAGTCAGCAGGCCATCGTCAAACATCTAAAAGAACTCGAGCAAGGAAACTTGGTCGAGAAAATGAAAGTGCCGAGTGAGAAGGGGGGCCCTCCAAGAACAATCTTCAGGGTCTGTGAAGCGTTTTCACTTCGTGTAGATTTAGGTCCTGACTTGTTCAAAATTGAAAGGAGAAAGCTTCCCTCTGGAGGCCCACTTCGCCTAAGTTCGCGATTACCTAATCAGGCGCAAACCATTGCAGAGGCCGTTAGTGGACGGAAGAAAATCAGCGTAACAGAAGGTGTTGTTCACCTTGAACAATTGAACGATCAACTCGAGCAACTGGATCGACAACGTGACGCTCTCATCGCACTTCACCAGCAAATACGCGGGCGTGTCTCCGCTGCAGTCGACACCGACTTCGAGGATTATTCACAGCGAACCATGGTTCACGCATTGATTGAAACGCCCCGTATCAAGCCCGATCTCGGATTGATGGCAAGAGAGCTCAATCTCAGTGAGAAGGATATCTCCGCAGTCATGTCGAGAGTCCGTGAACTGGTCGAGCAACAGCGCTCGGATCGTTCAGGCGAAGTTGTCGCAGTTGACGACAACCCCAACCTACGCTGGTGGCTTGGTTAAACAACTCAGTTATCGGCTTCATCACCAAGAACAGACATCAACGATGATTGCTCGGCGATTCGGTCCTTGACCGCTGCACGGCGGCCGCGTCCAACCAGATAGAGGACACCGAAGAGAGAGAAGGTAAGCAAGACAATCATGGTCGGAAGTGCGACCTTTCCTGCAACTTCTCCAGCAACGTCAAGGAATGGGTTTGAGGACCCAAGCTCTTCAGAGATGCGAACGATGTTGTTGTTTTCTTTGGCTTCGACAATGGTGTTTCCAGGATCAACCACGACGTACACGTTCTTGTTACCTGCAGTCACCGGGTAAAGCATGTACAACTCAATCGTGCGTTCATCTTGTGAATCATCTGGCTTGTCCAGTGCACCAATAATTTGACGCATGACGATACTTTCTTCATCGCACATGTTGTTGTTCTTGCGAATTTCTGCCATCATGTCATCGTCTTCGTATTCACAGAGGATGACCTCAATGTCAGATGCGTGAACGTTACCAGTGTTCGCAATCTCAATTCGAATTGGGATTGATTCCCCTACATCTGCAGAGTTTGCATCTGTTGTGGCGGAGTTAACGACAAGGTCAGGTGCTCGAAGGTTGATGGTCACAATCTTTTCATTTGAGTCCAAGAAGTCACCAGACCATGATGGTGAATCATCGTGGTCTCCACCTTGTTCTGCATTGCCCATCTTTGAAACAACCTTGAGTCCGAGACTACGGGTCAACAATTGTGCTCCTGGGTCGATTGAAACAACCGCAACCATGGTGTATGTTTCATAGGGGTCCATTTCTGGAAGACGCCATGAATCAATATCGGAAAGGTAAACACAACTTTCCTCTGGGAATGAGGCTGCTGTAGAGGTTGTCACCACACAGTCTTCCTCACTTTCAAGATCGAGTCCAACTTGTCGGATGATTCGCCATGAAACATCCCATCCGTCAAGTGTTCCCATGTCCGGAACTTCCTCAACCTCAATATCGACACCTGAACGCGTGGAGGTGTGGTTGTCCAGTGTTGGGACATCAGGGACGTTTCCAGCGTTTGTTATGTTGACAATGAAGCGCACAACTCGTCCAGGTGCGGAGGTCTTCACATCGTTTTCAACGGTCGGATCCATTGAAATCTGCATGTCATAGAACTCTTGGACTGTAACCGTAAGCGTCGTCACATCTCGCAAGCGGGTCATACGGCCAGATGCATCCTCGTCTTTTTGCTCGGATTTGGTGTGGAAGACCACGGTGTATTCGCCGGCTGGAACCTGTTGTGGAATGTTCATGAGGACATCGAACGTTTGAGAGGAACCAGAATCGAGCTCCTCCAACGTATTTCGTGGTACGGTGATGTCCCATATCACATCAACACCCGATGAGTCCGTTACACGTGCAAGGGTGTAGTCGAAACGATCAGGTCCGTTTCCGTTGTTGTTCACCGTTGTAGTAAGCGTAATCGAATCGCCCGGATTAACTGTGAGTTGATCGTCGTCAACAAGAGCAACATCCGTGGACAGACGGTATACATGGTCAACGTCCACTTGGAGAATCTTCGCAGCGGAGATCTTTGGATAGCCTTTGAGATGTGCCTTGATGGTCACAGCCTTGCCCAGACCCGCTGGTGCATCATCGGGTGCGCAAATCTTGACCTTGACGATGTGCATTCTGTAATCGTCGCCGGACATCAAAACCCATGGGTAAGAGACGCCATCTGGATTCAAGGTAAGGCCGGTCGGGAAGATTACTTCTGTGGTCCAGTTGTCATCGTTTCCAGTGGTACCGGGTGTTGTGAAGACAAGATCGCCTGTATCGAAGTATTTCTCGACTTCAATTTCAAAGACATGGCAGTTTGGATTGAGTGCATTCGGCGCGTACGGCGCAGGAGTAACCATCGCCATTTGGTCAGTGATGTTGAACACAATGTTGTTTGAAGAACGGATGGAAACAAAGACGCCCAATTCAAGGATATCGTATGTTCCCTTTTCGACAGACTTGACAGGTTCGCCCGCAGACCAACCCTTCAACAGAATAACGAACGCTCCTGGATCTTCAGAGGTCGGAACGCTGATTTCTAGGTTCTTGGTGACGGTCTGTTTCGGATCAAGTTGTACGCTTAATGGGAAGTCAACGTCCCAAGCAAATGGTAGCAGCCATTCTTGTCGACCTTCAAGCGTTGCCGGATCCCAAAAGAGGAACGTGTCTGCAACGTTGCCCGTATTCGTAATTGTAATCGAGAAGATCGCCGTTTGTCCTTGCTCGACGTCAGCTACACTGTGCGATGCATCAAGGTCAATGCCGTGGACAACGTCCATGAGTGTAAGTGTGGTTATTTCTGAACGGATTGCAGGATCCTTGTACGACTTTGCATCGACACGAATTTCTGCAAGTTCGTCCGCATTCGCTTGATAGATGGACGGGGCGCGAACTCTCAGGTAGAATCGGATTGATTCACCTCCTTCGAGGAATATCTCCGTATCTGGGAAAATTGCAGTATGGTTATCTGCGAAGAACAACGTTGCTGTCCAGTTTGTTGGAACGCCCGTGATGTTGAGTCCGTAAGAGTCTGCAACCAGATCTTTTGGCCCCGGTGTAGAGTTGTTCATCGTGAGGTTGTAGATGGTTTGATCACCAGGCTCAATAACGTGATAGAACGTTTCCCCGTCGTCGAAATCAACGTCGACTTGCCCAGTCAAAACGTGCGAGTAACAGATGGTGAATCGGTTGTTGTTGGTTTCATCGTTGCACTTGTTGGTGTCAGACCAAGCGACGTGTGCTCCGCTACCTAAGTCATTCGAGAATGCTGGCGGCATACCTATGCTCGGTTTGTACCCCGAGTTTGGACCTAATTTATTCGAGGACCATGAAGTAATAGCAACGGTTTCCCACGGATCAAGTGCCGTAAGACCATCGCCCTCAAGTGAAGTGTGATTTAGACGGACATAGAGCAATTCTTCCCCAGCCGATGCGTTGCCAGAATCAACCCATGCGATGTGGATTTGATTCTGATCGTCGGTCAGCAATGACGGGAACACTGAGTTGCCGCCCCAAGGTGCATTTGCGGGTAAACCAGCATTCGTTTCTACGTTCGAAATCGGAGTGTCGTTAATTTTCTTGATAGCGTAGGTTGACAATCCATCGTCTCGTCCATCAAATTCCCCTGCTCCTTGAAGTCGGAGTTTGGTGTAGTAAATCTCGTAATTGACATCTTTATCAAATCCGTAGTCACGACCATCCATCCAAGTGATGTGTGTGTTTCCTTCCATATCGACGCCAATTGATGGGTGGAATGAATGTGCGTCATCAATGGTGACACGGGTGTCGTTGACGACAACCAAGTGACCTTCTGAGCCCTTTCCTGTGTCTTCGATGTAATTACCGTTCTGAGCAACGGTACCAGAAATACCAGGAGTCCAACTCGGATCGTTGTTCATCTTGCCGTATGGGTCAAGAACAGACATGAAAATTTCACGTGAGTTGTTGGTTGAGATGTAGACCATTGCTTCGACGAGGAGGGCCATTTGGCTTGCTCCACCGCTACCGGATGGGAATTCGTAAACTTGGCCACCTGCGTCGGTAGAACGAATGGTGTTGCCCGGACAGTTGCGGGTTGCAGTACTCTGAACACCGTTTGGACACTGAGCGAGATCCTTGAAATGGGATTGGACGCCTGTCGCACCGCCGTAGTTTTGTCCGTACATACCAACAGGAAC